>OQVL01001197.1_pt1 | contig 15242 bp, 24 predicted proteins | sample 1691501 | NCBI WGS metagenome assembly OQVL01 (sample SAMN03418253, study PRJEB22391) | human gut metagenome | biome: human-gut; feature: organic feature; material: feces | host: Homo sapiens | place: Tanzania | collected 2013-01
GCTGATTGGATACATTCGTAAGTTTTCGGACGGTTCGATTCTCGACAAGTTCGGTGCGGGTAAAAACAGATAAACATTTAGCAGGAACACAGGAAGTATTGTTACAGAGAGCCGTATTGCGGCTCTCGCACGCCCGCGCCGGCGAGGTAGGCCGCTGCCGCGTTCACAAAGCCGGGAAGCTCCGCGTCGTCCGCTTCCACGCGGCAGTAAGCGGCAATCTCGCTTAGCCTCTCGCTCAGCATTGCTTAGCCCCCGCTCTTGGGCAGCGTCGCGACGACGACGCCCTTGTCGACCACGAGGTTGCCGCCGACCATCACGTCGCCGAGGATGGTCAGCAGGCGCTCCTGCGCCTTGTAGCTCTCGTCCACGCGCACGGTGAAGGGCGCCTCATCAACCAGCTCAAGCTCACTGAGCCTGTGCCCGAATCGGGCACGGGCGAGGGAGCGGAAGGAGGCGCGTGATGCACGTCGACGCAGGGAAGCTCTCGAAGCGCATTCAGTTTTTGCGGAAAACGACGGCAAAGGACGCCGACGGCTACGACGTACCCGGCGAGCCGGAGCCCGTGCGCGAGACCTGGGCGCAGTTCTCGCAGACGAGCGGCACGGAGCTGATCCGGGCAAACGCCGAGTTTGGCGAGGCGAAGGTCCGCTTTCTTACGCGCGCGAACCCGGAGCTGCTTGACCGGCGGCTTCTGATCCACTACGACGGGCGCGACTACAACATCCTCTACGTCAACACCTACGGCGACGAGGGGAAGTACATGGAGTTCTGGTGCGAGCGCATCACGCAGGAGGGCAAGGTATGACGCTGAATGAGCGAATCATCGCGGTCGTGACGCCGATCGTGCCGGTGTGCGTGCCGGATCTGCTGGTCACAGAGGCGGGCGAGACGCCGCCGGAGGAATACTGCACGTTCAATTTTCCGCTTGAGCCCGAGGCGCTTGCCGACGACACCGCGCAGCTGCAGCGCGCGCTTGTGCAGCTGCACTACTTCGCGCCGCTCAAGACGAACACCGTGCCAACGCGCCGCGCACTCTGGGCGGCGCTTGCAGCCGCGGAGGACTTTTCTCCCGCGATGATCGAAAACGCGACCGACCACACAGGACAGCACTATGTCTTTGAGTTCGATGCGGTCGGGCGCTGGCTGAAAGATGAGCGCAGTGGCTGAGATCCGTTTTGACGGGCTGGACACCTTCGTCCTCTCGATGCGGCAGGTCGCGGAGCTGCCCGACGACGTGCATGACGCGATGCTCAACGCCGGGGCTGACGTGGTGGTCGAGGCACAGCGCGCCGAGGCACGCAAGCTCGGCAAGTTCAGCGGCTACCGCAACAGCCGACAAAGGCGCGACTATTCGACCGGCATCACGGCGGAGTGCATCAAAAAGGGCAAGGTCAAGGTAAAAAACGGCGAGCGCGGCATCTATGTGACGCCAACCGGCACGCGCCGGCGCGGCAATACGACCACGCGCAACGCCGAGATTGCCTACGTCAACGAGTACGGCACGGATAGCATCCAGGCGCGCGGCTTTATCCGCAAGGCAAACGAGAAGTGCGCCGACGAGACCACGACCGCGGAGTTTATGGTCTACAACCGATTCCTCGAATCCAAAAACCTGTAAAGGAGGGCACAACTATGCCTCAGTATGGAGCGAAAAATCTCCAGTGGGCGCCGTTTGCGGCGTCAAACCCCGAGCCGGAGGACGCGCTGCCCAACTACGGCACGCCGATGAAGCTCGGCGACCTCATGAGCGTCGCCGAAACGCTCAACTTCTCCGAGGTCGAATCGCGCGCGGATGATGTGCGCAAGATCTACCTGCGCGAGTTTGTCGACGGCTCGCTTGCCGTCGGCGTGCTGGAGCTGCCCAACGAGACCGCTTCGGCCGTCACCGGCGCGCAGATCGACAGCACCGAAGGCGCGAAGGACATCCATTTCTCCAGCAACGACACCGCGCCCTACGGCTGCCTCGGCTTCTACACGACCAACATCAAGGCCGACGGCTCGAAGTATTACAAGGGCATCTTCTACCCCAAGGTCAAGGCGAGCCTCGACGGGCGCACCTATAACACCAAGCAGAAGACCATCGTGCTCGACAGCCCCAAGCTGACGCTCTCGGTGGACGCCTGCAACACCGGCGAGTACCGCATCGAAAGCGACGAGCTCACGACCGAAACCGCCGCGAAGGCGTGGGTGAACGGCAAGGTCAAGGCCGCGTCCGGCGGCTGAGAACACCAAGGAAGGCGCAGCGTCCCCCGCTGCGCCTTTTTCAGAAATCGGAGGCAAACCATGAAACTACACGAAGTTGATCTCTGCGGGCAGCACCTGTATCTCTGCCTCAACGGGCAGGCGCTGTTCGATCTCTACGATAAATTTGGCACCAAGGGCTTTATCACCGATCCTATCAAGGCCGACGGCAAAAAAAGCTTCGAGGCGGTGTGCTACTACCTATTCAAGCTCTCCGAGCAAGGCGAGCTCTACCGGCGCTGGCAGGGACAGACGCACGGCCCCGTCCTCACCGAGCAGTTTTTCCGCGTCAACCTTGCCCCGCGCGAGGTCGCCGCGGCAAAGGACGCCATCCTCGCCGCCATTGTCCTCGGCTTCCGGCGCGAGGAGAAGGAGACGGGCGACCTTGACCTCGGCCTTGTGGAGCTTCAAAAAAAAACGGGATCTCCGTGACGCGCGCGCTCTGGCTCCAGCTCCTGACGCAGTTCCTGCGCCTGAGCGTCCGCGAGGGCCTGCTGCTTACGCCGGGGCAGGTCATGGACCTGCAGGAGCTTGAGGAGCGCCGACGCGGACTGAAAAGAGAGGAGGGGTGAGCGGTGGCAGTACGCCAGATCACCACACGGCTTGCCATCGATGGCGAGCAGGAATACAAAAAGCAGCTCGCGGCGGTCAACCGCGAGCTCGGCAACCTCGGCGCGGAGATGAAGCTCGTCGACGCGCAGTTCAAGGGGCAGGCGAACAGCTCCGAGGCGCTGCGCGCCAAGCACGACCTGCTCAAGAAGTCCATTGAGCAGCAGGTCGGCAAGATCGTCTCCCTGCAGGGCGCGGTCGAGGAGGCGGCGGAGGCTTACGGCGAGGCGGACAGCCGCACCGACAGCTACCGTCGGCAGCTCTTAAGCGCGGAGACCGCGCTCGCGAAGCTTAACGACGAGCTGAGCGAGAACGACAAACTGCTTAAAGAGGCTGAGGACAGCGCGGACGGCTGCGCGAAGAGCATCGACGGCTTCGGTAAGGAGGTCAAAAAGGCCGCAGACGAAACCGATGATCTCGACGATGGCCTCGGCGGCATCGGCGGCGCACTCAAGGGTTTGCGCAACGAGGACGGCAGCTTTAACCTTGGCGGCGTAACTTCAGCGCTCGGCAACCTCAAGGGGCTGCTGGTCGGCGGCGCCATCGTCACAGGCGCGAAGGCGGTCAAGGACGCGATCTTTGAGATCGTAGAATCGACCGCGGAATACCGCAAGATCATGGGGACGCTTGAGGTCTCCAGCGCGGCTGCCGGCTACACAGCCGAGGAGACTGCGCAGGTCTACCAAGAGCTGCAGGCCGTACTTGGCGACACACAGACCGCCGCGACCGCGACGGCGAACCTGCAGGCGCTTGGCCTCGCGCAGAAAGACCTCAAAGTCCTTATTGACGAGGTCATCGGCGCGTGGGCGACCTACGGCGACTCGATCCCGATCGACAGTCTCTCCGAGGCCATCAATGAGACCGTGCAGGCCGGAAAGGTCACCGGCGTCTTTGCGGACGTGCTCAACTGGGCGGGCGTCAATGAGGACGAGTTCAACCGGCAGCTCGAAGCCTGCGCCGATACATCCGAGCGTGCGCAGCTTGTGCTCGTGCAGCTCGCCAATCAGGGCCTGCGGGAGACCGGGCAGGCGTGGAAGGACGCTAATCAGGACATTATGGAAATGAACCGCTCGCAGGAGGAGCTCAACGCGGCGATGGCGCGGTTGGGCGAGCTGCTGACACCCATTGCGGCTGGTATCATCGGATTCACGGCGGACATTGTTGAGGGCGTAACGGCTGCGATCACTGCTATTAGTGATCTGATCTCGAAGATCCGCGAGGCGCGTGAAGAAGCAAACGAGAAAAACGTAGAGCGCTCGTCCACCTCGAAGAACTCCCGCTACCGCGCCGAGGCGAGGCTGCGCGAGCATCTTTCCGGCTCCCACGCCGCGGGGCTCGACCGCGTGCCCTACGATGGCTATCTCGCCGAGCTCCACGCGGACGAGGCGGTGCTCAACGCGCAGGAGGCCGCGCTCTGGCGCTCTGCCGCGCGCTACGGCGCGTCCGGCGCTCCGTCGGCATCTCCCCCAGCCCCGTCTCCCGCGACCGCACTGAGCGCCGCACGGCGCGAAAACGTGACCATTGACGTCACGCTCGAGCTGGACGGACAGACACTCGCGCGCAAGCAGTACCCGCTTATGCAGGCCGAGGGCCGCCGGCGCGGCACCCCGCTGGCCGGAAAGGAGGGCACCTGATGGCGAAATACCCCTTTATCGTGGACGGGCAGGACTTCACCGACCTGTTCCACAAGTACGGCTATGAGGTCACCTACGAGTTCCGCGAGGGCGAGAACGGCTTTCTCATGTGCTCGGGCGACGAGCTGCGCGACCTGCTCGCCATCAAGCAGACTATCGTCGGCACCACCAACGACGCGCCGACCGAGCGCATCACCGCGCTGCTGACGGCGTGCCTCAAAAACGAAGTCCTCTTTCGCTACTTCGACCCGTGGACCGGCGCGGAGAAAACCATCACCGCGCACCCCACAGTCGACCCCGTCACCGTCCTGCTCGACGACGGCGGCACGCACTGGTGGAAGGGTTTCCGTGTCATAATGAGGTCAAAGTAATGGGATTGAACGCTGTAAAATATAGAGATGAAATGCTCTTTGAGAACGACCGCATTAATCTCGACACGCCTGGCACGATGGGCGAGTATAAGGAGCTGCGCGCGGACGCACTCGAGGCCGACACGCTTGATATCACCGTTTTGTCCGAATCGGGCACGATTCGCTACTTTGACAAAAACGAAAAGGTCGAGTTTTTCCGCTCCGGCAGCCGCGTGGGCACTTATCATCTGCAGAGCGTCACGCGCGTGGGGCCGAAGCTCTACACGCTCTCCGCGCTCTCCGCGGTCGGTCTGCTGATCGTCCGTCCGCACCGCGGCGGCATCTACACCGGGCAGCCGGTCGCCGATGTCGTCGCGGAGATCTGCGGCGACATCCCCGTGCTCATCGAGACCGTCTACCGCAACATCAAGCTCTACGGCTGGCTGCCCATCGCCTCAGCCCGTGACAATCTCCGGCAGGTCCTGTTTGCCATCGGCGCGTGGCTGCACACGGATGAGAACGGCACGCTGCGTGTGCAGAAGCTGTGGGACGGCACGGCAAGCGTCATTGATTTCAACTCCGTTGATTCGCGCAACATTCACGTCAAGCACCTCGATCCCGTCAGCGCGGTCGCCGTCACCGAGCACCAGTACATTGCCGGCACAGAGGACGTCACGCTCTTTGAGGGCACGGCCCAGCAGGGCGATGTGATCGAGTTTGACGAGCCGGCGCACACGCTCACGGCCGAGGGCTTCACGATCCTCGAAAGCGGCGCGAACTACGCCATCCTTTCCGCAGGCACCGGCAAGCTCACCGGCAAAAGCTACATCCACAATCGGCGCGTCGTCACACGCACCGTGACCGAGGGCGTAGCGGAGAATGTTGAGCCGATCACCGACGCGACGCTCGTCTCGCTCGTCAACTCCTCCGCGGTCGCGCAGCGCATGGCAGCCTATTACGCCTGCCGCGAGCAGCTCACCGTGGACGTCAACCCAGCAGCCGAGCACGCCGGGCACGTCGTCTCGCTCTGGAACGAGTGGGACGAACAGCAGACGCTCGCCTGCATCGCCTCGCGCGAGACAAAGATCTCCGGGCTGCTCAAGTCCCGCACCTCGGCGCTCGTCGGCTTTCTTCCCCCGCAGCCGGAATCGTCGGAGTATTTTGACGAGCGCGTGCTGCTCACCGGCTCTGGCGAGTGGGAAGTACCTCCCGATGTCACCACCTATACCAGAGTGCTTGTTGGAGCCGGTAAGGGCGGCAAGTGCGGTGCTAACGGCAGCTCCGAGGCGCCCCGCTCGTCCCGGACGGAGACCGACGACTCGACCGACAGCCGACGCCGCTACGTCTACGTCCCGCGCGGAGAAGGCGCTCCCGGAGGCGACGCCGGAGATCCGGGCGAGGGCGGCAAGGTGCTGGTCGAGACGGTGACAGACGCCGTGCCGGGCACAAAGGTCCCGTATGCGTGCGGCGTGGGCGGCGTGGGTGCGCTCTCCGGCAGCACGGAGGATGGCAGTCCCGGTACCGCGACCACAATGGGCGGCTCGTCCAGCGACAGCGGCTCGTCCAGTCCAAACGGCTACACCGACCCGGTGACCGGAGACACCTACGCCATGCCGGGCGATGCGGGCATCGCCGGGTCGCACGGGCACGGCTATAAGATCGAGGGTGACCAGTACGTGGAGATCCCGAGCCCCGCGATCACGGTAGACGGCACGACGTACACGGCAGGCGCAGACAGTACGGCGAGCGAAGACTACGGCAGCGGAGACTATGCCTCGGGCGACTACGGCTATGTCGGTATCGAGTGGCACGGAGGCTACGGCGGCGGTGCTGCCGTTGGCTCCAACGGCAGCGCGGCCACAGCACGGGGCAGCGGCAGCGTATCCAAGTCGAGCGCATCCGTCGTTTCCGCGAGCGGCGGCTCCGGCGCAAACGCATCCGCTCCGCCGAAAGAGGCCCGCTACGGCTATGGCGGCCGGGGCGGACACGGCGGCGGTGGTGCAGGCGGCTACGGTCTTGCGAACAGCCATCAGACGACGGCGAAAAGCGGTTCGTTTCAGACGGCGAGCCTGTCCGCGCAGGATGGCGCGGCAGCTCCTGGCGGACTCGGCTCAGACGGCGGCGAGGGCGGAGACGGCTGCATCATCATCTACTACCGCCGTCTAAAGCCTGTACAAACCGGCTGGCTCAGAGACAAAAACGGCAAGCCGCTGCTTGACCGACTGGGCCGCAGACTCATTGTATAAAGGAGGGGTGATATGCCCAACGATTATGCAGATCTGATCTACTCAGCCGAGGAGATCGACGACCTTCTCACCGCGGCGGGCCATGCCGCCCGTTACGACACATCGCAGGCGCTCACGCCCGCGCAGCAGCATCAAGCGCAGCAGAACATCGGTGTGACGTGGCCGTGCAACCCGAATCTGCTGGTCAACTACGACTTCCGCGCGGGCTGCCTTGTGGACCAGAGACAGGGGTACGTTGTGCCGCCCAATCTTGCGTATTTTGATTTAATCTCAAATCAGCAGGTCGGCACGACGGATAAGTACTACAAGGTTGACAGCTTTACCGCGAACGGAGCACCCCTCATAACAATCAGCAACGTGCAGTATTATACGGCCATCGATACCGCTGTCCGCGGGTATGTGGGCAGCGGCTACGGCATCGACATGTTTCGACAGGACCACGCGGCGTGCGTATCGCTGATCGATGATGACGGCGTGACGCTGATCCATTCGGCCGTGGGTATCACTGTGTTTCGCTGGTGTTTCCCTGCTCCCACATCCGGGCAATACACGGCGAGCCTCCTGTATTTTAAGAGCGATGGGACGTTGGCCCTTTTGTCGCGTACATTCACGGTGACGAAAGGCGCTCCCATTGATGTACAGGAGGCTATACCCGGTACGGAGGAATATGTCTTTTCGCCTCAGATCACTTCTGAGAGCTGGGCTGCGGGGAGCGCCGATCTACGCATCTTCCACGTATCTGCTACGGCGAGCGGGCAGCAGATCAAGGTCGTCGCAGCGAAGTGGGAGCAGGGCGACGTGTCAACCCTCGCACATCAAGACAGCGCGGGCAACTGGGTCCTCAACGAGGTCCCCAGCTATGCGGACACGCTGACGAAGTGCCAGAGGTACTACTACCAGCGAGCATATGGGCAGCACGAGACCGTCGGCCTGTCGTATGCTGGAGAGGCGTGGGTGACACTCGCGCTCGGCCTTCCTATCGAGATGCGAACAAACCCGAGTGTTGTGCTCAAGGGAAATCTCGCGATGGCGGGGATCGGCTCGCTGGCCGCCTATATCACATCGTTTTCGAAGCCGAGCCTGTCGGGAACTACGCTTAATATCGGCGTAGCGCATACTCCTACCACGGTAGGACCGGGATATATGTTCTCGCCGGATGCAGGCGGAGCGACGTTCTGCCTGTCCGCCGAGCTATAAGGAGGTTAACATGGAAAACATCAAAACAAAATCCCACGTCTACGCCCTTTTGGACGAGCAGGGGCGCGTGACGCGCATCGAGGGCGAGTACAGCCTGCCCGCCGACATCGACGGCTGGACACTGGTTGAGGATGGCGCGCCCTGTGACCGGCTCAATCTCGCGCAGAGCCACTACCTGAGCCGCCCACTCTACACAGAGGACGGGCTGCTCGCGTGGAAGTACGAGGACGGCGCGCTGGCGCTGCGTACCGACGAGGAGCTGGAAGCGGAGCGCGCGGCGATCCCCGAACCGGCACCGTCCCAGCTCGACCGCATCGAGGCGCAGACCACCTACACCGCGCTCATGACCGACACGCTATTGGAGGACTAACATGCGAGAGAAAATCGAAAAGTGGTACAAGCAAGGCTTGTGGACAAAGGCGATGGTGGCGAACGCCGTCGCCAAAGGACGGCTGACCGCGAAGGACTACGCGGAGATCACCGGCGAGGAGTACGCCACGCGGAACGCAGAGTGCTCCGCGGCCCAATAAACCAGCACAGAAAGAGAGAACGCCTATGAACCTATCCGCTGTAGCGTCTGCCTGCTCGGAGATCACGGCCATGATGACCGACACGCTTTTGGAGGGCTGAGATGAAAGAGAAAATCGCAAGATGGTACGCGCAAGGGCTGTGAACTGCCGACATGGTGCGCAGCGCCGTGAAAAAGGGCATCCTCAGCGCGCAGGACTATGAAGAGATCACCGGCGAAAAATACGCCGATGATAAATAAATTTTGAACAAAGAAAAGGAGAACAAAACTATGACTACGACTCGTATCGCATCCGACGGCAAGCCCATTAAGGTCACGGACATCCCCGCGGGCCTGAGCGAAAACTCGGGTGTCAAGAACAGCATCGTGCAGCCCGTCATGGCGCGCGACCTCTCCCGCGCCGGCACGGAGATCTACGTCCTGCCGCAGTACAAGCTCACCTACGATGAGAACGGCTACTGCGTCAAGATGACGACCTGCGCCATTCCCGAGGACATCGCGGAAAAGCTCGCGGAGCTGAACAAGTGAGCAGAGCGGGGGATATCCCCGCTCTATCCTAAGGAAAGAGAGACAACGCCTATGGAAGATTTGGCTGTGAAGCTGCAGGAAGTCAAGGACCGCTCGCTCCGAAACGAGGGGCGCATCAAGCAGTTAGAGGTAGATCAGCGGGCGCTGAATGAATTGGCGCTGTCAGTCAAAGAGCTGGCGACCGACCAGACGAACATGAAGGAGGACATCGGCGAGATCAAGGCCAATGTGCAAAGCCTGACCGCCGTGCCGTCCAAGCGCTGGGAGAAGGTCGTGGAGCTGATGATCGCGACCGTCGTGGGCGCGTTCATGGCGTGGCTTTTGACAGGGGGCGCGGTATGAAGGACATCAAAGGATCCACCTCGGAGGAAGTGCGCATGATCCGCGCCATCCAGCGCTCCGTCGGCGCGCTGGATAACGGCTGGATCGGCAACCAGACCTTGAGCGACATCGCCGCCAAGCTCGGCGCGGACTGCTGGCCCCTTAACGTCGAGCTGTACGGTCAGCCCTGCATCCTCGCCCGGGACATCGAGCCCGTCAACATGAGCGGGCCGCTGCCGAAGAACGCGATCTCGGGGAGCTTTTCTTGGCAGGGGCAGCCCTGCTCCATCCTGGTGCGCGGCGGCAAGGTCGTGCGCGGCATGAGCTGTCACTATCCTCGCCCCGAGAGCGTGCTCTACAAGACCACGGGCGGCGCGGTGCGCATCGCCCGCGTCTCCTCGGCGGCGGCGTTGGGAGACGTCGTGTGGGCGGTCGGTGGGCTGGGCCTGCTCGGCGGCTACGATCCGGAGCTGGACGGCTTTACCGGCATCTACTCCGATGTGCTGCGCAAGACCAACCACACCGTCCTCGGCTACAAGGGCGGGATGCTCTACGGCGTCTACTGCCGCAGCATGACCGCGCAGCAGGTCAACACCTTTTGCCGGGACAAGCTCAAGCTGGAATACGCCGTCATGCTCGACGGCGGGCACGTCGCCGCCATCAACGGCGCGTGTAACAAAATCAACAAACAAACACGGCAGTTCTATGCCGTGCGGTTTTTGTAAAGGAGGCTCAAAAATGCAAAATCGACTTGCCAAGCTTCTCACGGTCAAGAGCATCGTGACCATCGCGCTCACGGCGGTTTTCTCGGTGCTTGCCCTGCGCGGCACCATCAGCGGGACGGAGTTCCTGACGATCTTCACGACCGTCATCGCTTTCTACTTCGGCACCCAGACCGAAAAGCGCAAAAATGAAGAGGTTTCTTGAGACCTTAACCGCGTGGGAAGGCGCTGTGCGCGGAGACGCGGTGCACAAGCAGATCGTAGACGCCTACAACAGCTACCTTCCGCACCCGCGCGGCTACAGGCTTACCTATTCGGACGACTACTGCGCGGCGATGGTGTCCGCGGCGGCGATCCTCTGCGGCCTGTCGGAGGTGCTCCCCATAGAGTGCTCCTGCGTCGAGCAGATAAAATGGTATCAGGCGCGCGGCCAATGGATCGAGGACGACGCGCACGTCCCCCAAATCGGCGAACAGGTCTTCTACCATTGGAGCGACCGCAAGGACTACGCCCTCACGGACTGCACGGGCGCGCCGAACCACACGGGCATCGTGACCGCCTGCGACGGGCGGAGCTTCACGGTATTCGAGGGCAACAAGGGCAAAACCCATGAGTGCGCGTACCGCGTCATTCCCGTCAACGGGCGCTATATCCGCGGCTTCGGCGTGCCGAAATACCCCGCGGACAAGACCGTGCTCACACGCGGCGACAAGGGCGCGGCGGTCGGCAAGCTGCAAGAGTTTCTCAACGCCTGCGGGTACAAGCTGGATGTGGACAACTCGTTCGGCCCCGCGACGCAAAGGGCATGGGGAGAGTACATCGCCGCGTACATCCTCAAGGCCCTAAAATGATTTGTGCCCGATTCGGGCACGGAAAGGAAAACCGGCGGGAAGTCTGCAACACTTCCCCTCGCGTGGGCGCCTGCAAGCCGTGGTGTCGGCATGGACACACAGCACAGAGAGATCCGCGCTCAGCTTTCCGCAATGGCTCCGCGCAGGGCCATTGCCTACATTTGCTCCTTTGATCTGCCGCCCGACGAGGCCGCGAGCCTCATCGAGTGCGACGTGCGCGGGCGGTCTTGCGTGCAGGCGGCGGAGCTGCTCCACCTCAGCGTGGACGGCCTCGCCAAGCTGCGCCGCCGCGCCTACCACAAAATCGCAGACGGACAAAACGAGAGCACCGACTAATCGTCGGCGCTCTTTTTTTATGGGCAGGGCAGTTTGAGGGCAGAACACGGGCAGTTTGCAAGCCGAAAACCGCGGTACGATGGAGTCAGAACAAAAGGAGGTGCAGCGCATGGAGCAATTTGCGATCGCAGGCTATTCCGGCAGCGGCTGCGTGATGGTCGCCGTCGACGGCAGCGAGATCTATCAGGTGGACTATTTTGGCAACCGCCAGCAGCTCATCGGCAAGACCGCCTCGGCATACGCCGAGCTGGAGGCCACCACGCAGGAGTACTACGACAAGCTCGTCGAGCTGGGCGTCATCACTCCGCCCAAGACACAGGAGGAGCTGATGGGCGAGATGCAGTCGGCCATGAGCGACATGGCTGCGGTCATCAAAAATCTGACCGATCAGGTAAAGGAGCTGAAAGAAAATGGACCTCAAGCAACTCTTAGCGGCAGCGGCGAGAATGTTCCCCAGCGCCGACCTGCAAGGCGCGGCGGCGAAAGCGGAGCAGGCGATCAGCGGGACGGCTGACACGCTCGAGGGCGTGCAGAGCACGGCGCGCCGCCTTGGCATCGACCCAAACATCGCCAACAGTCTCTATGCGCGCTACGGACGCACGATGCAGGCAAAGGCCCTGTGCGGCCTCCTCGGCACGACACCGGAGGCTCTGCGCTCCGACGCCAATAAAATACTCGGCGGCGCGCAAAACGCCTCACAGGCCCCACAGAAGGGCAAAGCGGAGCAGTCCACAAAATTCCCCCGGCTCAAGCAGCCGTAGGAATAAATATTTTGTGAAAGGAGCACGAACACATGGAAGAACGCAGCACCGGTATGAGCTGGATTGCAGTCCTTTTCGTCATCATCGTGGTCGTCGCCCTCTTCGGCGGCAACTTCGGCGGCGGCTGGGGCTGGAATCGCAGCGGAAACCCCTATCCCGCGCAGGAGGGCGGCTGCAACCGCGTGAGCAACTGCCAGGTCGAAAAGCAAGGGATCGTCGACGCGGCGCGCACGCAGTATCTTATTGAGCAGCAGAGCAACAACACCCGCGCGGCCATCAACGCAAGCACGGAGGCCATCACCTCGCAGGCGAGCCACATCTATGAGCAGCGCCTGCAGGAGACCATCTTTGACCTCAAGATGGAGAACCAGAGCCTCAAGAACGGCATCTTTACCAAGGAGCAGACCGACGCTCTGGCCGCGAAGATCTCCGATTGCTGCTGCGGCTTTAACCGCCGCCTCGATTCGATCGAGTGCCGTATGCTGACCAAGCCGAACCTCTACGGCGTGGCTGCCACCGGCGCGGGGCAGATCATCCCCGCGTCCTGCGGCTGCAACGGCAGCACCAACCTCTAAGACCATGCTCCCCGCGCGGGGAATATGGTAGGCCCTGCAGGCCGGGAAACGGGCGGGGCAAATGCCCCGCCTATTTTATTTTGTGAAAGGAGACATTAAAATGTCCTGTAAATCCGCTCTCTATGCTGCCATGCAGACGCCCTCCGCGGTCGCGGTCGGCGGCGTCATCCCGCTCGGCAGCCTTATCCGCCGCTACGGTTGCGATCTCAGCCTTAACGGCAACGCCGTCAACATCACCGGCGCGGGCTACTACGACGTCGACGCCTCGCTCACCGTCGCGCCTGCCGCAGTCGGCACCGTCACCGTCACGCTCTTTAAGGACGGCGTGGCTGTCCCCGGCGCGACCGCCTCAGCGACCGCCGCCGCTGCGGACGATGCGCTTGACCTTAACATCACGGCTCTCGTGCGGCAGGTCTGCTGCGCGGCGGGCTCCGCTCTGACGCTGGTGCTCACCGGCGCCGCCGCGTCGGTCGAAAATGTGGCGCTGCGCGTCCAGCGGATCTGAGAGGTGCGCTATGATGCAGCTCTTGATCGGTATGCTGCTCGGCGCGATGGTCTCGACCCCCACGGGCCGCAGCATCGGCAATCAGATCGGCGACGCGGCGCTTAAAAAGGTCAAGGACGCCGTGCAGGCGTCCGCGGCCGGAGAGGAGGCAGAAGATGGAAAATCTGCATGAGCAGCTCAAGGCATACATCCCCAAGCTCGAGCGCAGCATCCAGTCCTACATGACACAGACGCCGCCCTCGCCTAATTCCGCACAGGGCATCATGGCGATGTGGGAGTGTCTGACCATGCTCAAGGCGGCGGAGGCGGGCACCTGCGGCGAGTTTACCCGCGAGCAGGCCGAGCAGTGGGCGCAGCACATGCGCAACACGGACGGCAGCACCGGCGCGCACTGGAACATGGAGCAGACCACCTCGCTCGCCGAGAGCCTCGGCGTGAGCCGCGACGAGGTCTCGCCCTGGTGCTGGTGGATCGCCGTGAACATGATGTACTCCGACTACTACGGCGTCGCCTCCCACTTCGGCGTCGCCACGCCGGAGTTCTTCGCGGAGCTCGCCCGCGCCTTCCTTCTCGACGAGGACGGCCCCGGCCCGAAGCCCAAGATGTCGGCTTATTACTGCGGCATCGTCAAGGGCAAGGCGTGACCGCTATTTGCCCGCTACGGTCAAAATATCTGTGCCCGCTATAATGCCCTCTATGAGTTATTTTTAATCGCCGCAAAGCATCACAAAATGTCCCACTTGCAAAAAGCAAAAAAGAAAGGAAAAAGCCTGCAACAGCAGGCTTTTTCCTTATTTGGCGCGGAAGAGAGGATTTGAACCTCCGCGGCGCTTTTTACACACCCTACTCCCTTAGCAGGGGTAGAAGGACCCTTTAATATCAAGCGTTTGCGGCGCTTTGCCCGCTACGGTGACCGCTATGTTTCCTCCTTGAGCCTGTCCATATCCTTCTGCCCGAGAATGTTGATCCCCTCGTGCATCGCCATCGTGTCCGGGTGGATGTAGCGCTCGGTGGTCGTGATCTTACTGTGGCGCATGATCTCCTTAATGACCGTGAGATGGACATTATCCAGCGCGAGCGCGGTCGCGGTCGTGTGGCGGCAGGAATATGGCTTGAGGTCGCGCACGCCGCAGCGCGCCTCGGCGCTGTGAAATTCCGCGTAAAAATTATCCTCGTTCATGTCCAGCACTTTTCCTTTTCGGCTGGCGGAGGCTTCGCAGAGCTGGCGCAGCACGGGCTCGATGAGCGCGGGGAAGACGATAGGCGTCTGCTTGCGTATGTCGGTTTTGAGACCGGCGCCGACAATCTCATGCGTCTCAAAGTTTACCATTGCTTTTGTCAGATTTTTAAGCTCGCCGGGCATCATGCCCGTATAGATCATCAGCAGGATGTACCCGACAAAAATATCGCCGTTGGCATAGGCTTTCCAAAACGCCACGATCTCGTCCTTGGTGTAAGGCTGTATCTTTTTCTCCTGCAGCGGCGGCAGTTCGATGTAGGGCGCGAGATTGGTCGGCACCGCGCCCTCCGCAACTGCGCGATCATAGAGGTGCGAGAGCACTGTGCGCATATCCTTTGCGGGGTAGTGGGTGCTCGTCTGCGCGTCCACGGTATCCTGCAGGCGCTGGATCGTCAGCTTGCTGATCGGCAGGTGCGCGATGGACTTTAACCGGCCCCAGGCGATCTGGTGCGCCATGCGGCGCGAATCGGAGAGCTTTGGCAGAGACGCGCCCTCATAGTGCGTCCAGTAATCGCTGAGCGTGGGGAGCTTGACCTCCCGCATCTCGGGAGGATTGGCTGCGTAGGCCAGAGCGGCGGTGGGAAAAGCTACGGTGCA
>OQVL01001198.1_pt1 | contig 15241 bp, 13 predicted proteins | sample 1691501 | NCBI WGS metagenome assembly OQVL01 (sample SAMN03418253, study PRJEB22391) | human gut metagenome | biome: human-gut; feature: organic feature; material: feces | host: Homo sapiens | place: Tanzania | collected 2013-01
AATTCCATCATCAGTCCTTGTCCCTTGTCATCAGTTTAAAGCGCACGGTCGCGGGTCTGTTTCTCTGTCATGTCGGGAATCTCGAACGCATCATGTTTTGGCTGTTTATCGCCGGAAATATCGCATATTATGCTGTCGGCATCGCGCTGGCGTTTGCGCTGCACGATAATCGGGCGTTTTGCAAATATATTTGTCCGATTACCGTATTTCTCAAACCGATGAGTTATTTTTCGTTGATTCGCGTGACATGCGACAAGGAAAAATGCGTATCCTGCGGAAAATGCAAACAGGTCTGCCCGATGGATGTGGATGTCACAGACAATACAAGAAAACGAAAAAACGGAACAGAATGTATTCTCTGCATGGAATGCGTCAAAGCCTGTCCGAAAAAAGCATTGTAATAACAATTAGGAGGTTTCTATGAATCGTTCGCTCAATTGGGCTGTTCTCGGAACAGGCGTCATTGCCAATGAGATGGCGCAAAAAATGGGAAAATCCCTGTATGCCGTCGGCAATCGCACGCATGAAAAAGCCGTGAAATTCGCTGAAACATACGGTGTACACAAGGTTTACGACTGCATAGATGACATGTTCACGGATGAACAGGTAGACATTATTTATATCACCAGCCCGCACAACACACATTATGCGTTTATGAAACAGGCACTGGAACATGGCAAGCATCTGCTTGTGGAAAAGTCTATCACGCTGAACAGCCGCGAACTGGATGAAATGATACAGCTTGCCGAGCAAAATCATTTGATTTTGGCAGAAGCGATGACCATTTGGCATATGCCGCTGTACAAAAAGCTGTGGGATATGGTTCGCGGCGGAGAATTTGGAAAAGTCCAAATGATTACCGTAAACTTTGGCAGCTTCAAAGAATACAACATGGAAAATCGTTTTTTCAATTTGAATCTGGCTGGCGGTGCGATGCTGGACATCGGCGTGTATGCGCTGTCTGTCGTGCGCAGCTTTATGGACGAACAGCCAAATCAAATCATGAGTCAGTGGAAACCGTCTCCGACCGGCTCTGACGAACAGGCAACGATTTTGCTGCAAAATCCATCCGGTCAAATGGCAACGGTTGCGCTGTCGATGCATTCCAAACAGCCCAAACGCGCCATGATTAGCTGTGAAACAGGCTATATTGAAATCATGGAATTTCCAAGAGCAGATCGGGCGGTATTTGTTGATGCCGTGACCGGAGAGCGAACAGAAATCACCTGCGGAGAAAGCAAACAGGCGCTCTATTATGAAATGACGGATATGGAGGACGCCGTGCAAAACGCAGATGCTTCCGCGATGCAGCTGCCGTATTCCAAGGACGTCATGGACATCATGACCAAACTGCGAAAAGATTGGAAGATGCGGTATCCAGAGGAACAGTGGTAAACAAAAAAGCCCAACCATTTTCTGTCAATGGTTGGGCTTTGTGCTGTCAGCGCCGCGAAATAATTTCCACGGAGGATTTGATGTTGAGCACGCAAAAATCTTCGTATGTATACAATGGATAGGTATGAATTTGTTTGAATCGCTTGCATGCCGTCAGGATAACGAATCCGACAATGCCGAGAAGCCAAAATAAGACGTGCAGCAAAAAGGTCTGCAAAACATACTGCGTGTGCGCGATATGCGCACAGTAGAAAATTTGTCCAAGCTCCAAGAGAACAAAGACAGCAAGACCTGCCGCGATAAGACTTGGAAAGCTGAAGGCAAAAAAGAAAGCCCTTGTTATAAGATGGAAAAAAGGGAAGAGGATAAATGGTTACGAAATTCAACTTTCCATGAATAAGAAATTTAAGAAAAAAAATAAAAAGATAGTTGTTAAGCAAAAAAACCGGACGAAGATAACGGCGAAAAAATTGAAGGCAGGAAAGACCTATTTTGTCCGGATTCGATCTTATAAGATTGATGCAGGAAAAAAAGTGTATTCTAAGTGGTCAAAAGTGAAAAAGGCTAAGATAAAATAAAAAATTGTTTATCGAGCGGTATGCAAGAACAACGCACCGGCTGTATGAAGCCGGTGTGTTGTTTTTTTACGCATTTTTTACATAGAAATGATTTCAGATTTTACATTCGCCCCCTAAACTAGGTCTTGTAAGAAAGAAAAAGAAAGATGAAAAGATTGAAAGGAGAAAACAAAAATGAAGATGACAAAAAAAGTATTAGGAATGGTTTTATGCGGGGTTATGACAGTGGGGATGATTACCGGCTGTGGCGGCTCTGACAGCAGCACAACAAATGATGCAGGAAATACATCAGCAGATGCAGCACAGGAAATTTCCGTTGTATCACGTGAAGATGGTTCCGGTACACGAGGCGCTTTCATAGAACTTTTTGGTGTTGAAGATGAGGAGAACGGAGAAAAAGTAGACAAGACGACAGAAGAAGCAACAATCGCAAACAGCACGGAAATCGTAATGACAACCGTAGCCGGTGATAAAAATGCAATTGGTTACTGCTCACTCGGTTCCTTAAATGACAGTGTGAAAGGACTTAAGATTGACGGTGCAGAGCCAACGGTTGACAACATTAACAATGGAAGTTATGCAATTGCCCGTCCGTTTAACATTGCAACAAAGGACAAGAAAAGTGAAGTAACACAGGATTTCATCAACTACATCCTGAGTGAAGACGGACAGAAAGTAATTGAGTCTAACGGTTACATCAAAGCAAGTGATGCCGGTGCTTTTAAGAGCAATGGTGCCAAAGGTAAAGTCGTAGTAGCCGGTTCCTCTTCGGTTACGCCGGTTATGGAAAAACTTGCTGAAAGTTACAAGACAGTAAACAGTGGAGCAGAAATTGAAATTCAGGAAAGTGATTCCACAACAGGTATGAACTCAGCAGCAGAAGGAACTTGTGACATCGGTATGGCATCCCGTGACTTAAAAGACAGTGAAACAGGTGCAGGACTTACACCGACAGTAATTGCAAAAGACGGAATCGTAGTAATCGTAAATAACGAAAACAAAGTAGATAACATGACAAAAGCACAGGTAAATGATGTGTTCCGCGGAACAATCACAGACTGGAGTGCCATCAAATAAAGGAGGCAGCCATGAAAGAAAAGGCAATGAAAGTAGTGTTTCTGATTGCCGCTTGTGTTTCGATTCTCGCTGTAGCATTAATTTGTATCTTTCTCTTCGCCAATGGTATCCCGGCAATTAAGGAAATCGGCTTGTTCGATTTCCTGACGGGAACGGCGTGGAAACCGGGAAATCACAAATTTGGGATTTTGCCGATGATATTAGGAAGTATATATGTGACCGCCGGAGCTCTTATTGTAGGAGTTCCGATTGGCATTTTGACGGCAGTGTTCTTAGCAAAATATTGTCCGAAAAAATGGTATCGAATCTTAAAAGGTGGCGTCGATTTGCTTGCCGGAATCCCATCCGTTGTCTACGGATTTTTTGGACTTGTTGTTCTGGTTCCGATGGTGCGCGACACCTTTGGCGGAAATGGAAACAGTATTTTAACGGCATCTCTTTTGCTTGGCATTATGATTCTGCCAACGATTATTGAGACATCAGAGGCAGCTATTCAGGCGGTGCCGGATAAATATTACGAAGGAGCACTGGCACTTGGTGCCACGCATGAGAGAAGTGTTTACCGTACGGTTGTACCGGCAGCGAAATCCGGAATTTTAGCAGGAATCATTCTTGGTGTCGGCCGTGCGATTGGTGAGACGATGGCAGTCATTATGATTGCCGGAAATCAGGCAAGAATGCCTGCCGGTTTGTTAAAGGGTGTTCGTACACTTACAGCAAACATAGTAATTGAAATGGGATATGCGGCAGATTTACACCGCGAAGCGTTAATCGCGACGGGCGTTGTCCTGTTTGTCTTTATCCTGATTATCAATTTATTGTTCTCACTCTTAAAGAGAAAGAAGGTGGACTAGATGGCAAATGGTTTGAAAAAACAAAAGCAGAAATGGAAAGCACTTGCAAAACATAAGTCCTCTCTGGTTCTTTACCTGATTACAATTTTGGCAGCAGCGATTACGGTATTTGTGTTAGGATACCTGATTGTTTATATTCTGGCAAATGGTATTCCACATTTGAAACCGTCACTGTTTGCTTTTACTTATACATCGGACAATGTTTCGATGATGCCGGCACTGATTAATACGGTGCTTATGACACTGGCAACCTTGATTGTTGCGGTTCCGCTTGGCATTTTCGCCGCCATTTATCTGGTGGAATATGCGAAGAAAGGAAACAAGCTGGTGAGCATAATTCGTGTGACGGCAGAGACACTGACCGGAATACCATCGATTGTTTATGGATTGTTTGGTATGTTGTTTTTCGTCGGTTACTGCAAATGGGGATTTTCCCTTTTATCAGGAGCTCTCACCTTAGCAATTATGGTGCTTCCGGTTATTATGCGAACGACCGAAGAAGCACTTATGGCAGTGCCGGATTCTTACCGGGAAGGAAGTTTCGGCCTTGGTGCCGGAAAACTGCGAACCGTATTTCACGTAGTTTTGCCGAGTGCCGTTCCGGGCATTTTATCCGGTGTTATTTTGGCAACCGGACGAATTGTTGGCGAGACCGCAGCATTGATTTATACGGCTGGAACAATTGCAAAAGTGCCAAGCAGCATTTTTGACTCGGCAAGAACGTTATCGGTTCATATGTACAATTTGTCAAAAGAAGGACTGCATACGGATGAATCATATGCTACGGCAGTGGTACTTTTGGTACTTGTAATTGCAATCAATATGTTGTCGAATTTTGTCGCCCGAAAAGTTGGGAAAAACAAATATGGCAATTAGAATGGAGAATGAATATGGAAGATAAATTTTGCATACAAAACATGAATCTTTATTATGGAGATTTTCATGCACTGAAAGATGTCAGTATGAACATTCCGGCGAATGAGATTACCGCTTTTATCGGACCTTCCGGCTGCGGTAAATCCACATTTTTAAAATCGCTAAACCGGATGAATGATTTGGTAGAAGGGTGTCGGATTTCCGGTTTCCTTCAGTTAGATGGCGAAGATATTTACGGTGACATTGATGTCAATCATCTTCGCAAGCGGGTTGGAATGGTGTTCCAGAACCCGAACCCATTTCCAATGAGCGTGTACGATAATATTGCTTATGGTCCACGAACTCATGGGATTCACTCCAAGGCAAAATTAGATGAAATTGTCGAGCGGTCGCTGAAACAGGCTGCAATTTGGGACGAACTCAAAGACCGTTTGAAAAAAAGTGCCCTTGGTTTATCCGGCGGACAGCAGCAGCGTTTGTGTATTGCCAGAGCGCTTGCAATAGAGCCGGAAGTGATTTTGATGGATGAACCAACAAGTGCCTTAGACCCGATTTCCACTTCAAGAATTGAGGATTTGGTACTGGAATTAAAAGATAAATACACAATTGTAATGGTAACGCATAATATGCAGCAGGCAACGCGTGTATCTGACCGCACGGTATTTTTCCTTCTTGGAGAAGTAGTTGAAATGGACAAAACGGAAAAATTATTTTCCATGCCAACGGATAAACGTACAGAAGATTATATTACGGGGAGGTTTGGATGATGAGAAATCGATTTGACAGACAGCTTACAGAATTAAATCAGGACATGATTCAGATGGGGCATATGATTGGCCAGGCAATCGGCATGGCAATCAGCGCACTGAATAACCGTGACAAAGAACAGGCGGAAAAAGTAATTGATTATGATGATGAAATTAATGAGGAGGAGCGGATTATCGAAAATCTCTGCTTGAAACTTTTGCTGCAGCAGCAGCCTGTGGCAAGGGATCTGCGCGTAATTTCATCGGCACTGAAAATGATTACAGACATGGAAAGAATTGGTGATCAGGCAGCAGATATTTCGGAAGTAACGCTGCATTTAATTGATGCTAAGTATAAAAGAGATATGGAGCATATTCGGAAGATGGCAGCAGAAACGACCTGTATGGTTGTGCAGAGTGTGGAAGCATACGTAGAAAAAGACGAGGAAAAAGCAAAAGAAGTCATTGCGCATGATGACATCATTGATGATTTATTTATTAAGTCAAGAGAGGATGTAATTTCTCTTATTCGCAGCAATCCGGAAGAGGGGGCTTGTGCGACGGATTTACTAATGATTGCAAAGTACTTTGAGCGAATCGGAGACCATGCCTGCAACATTGCGGAATGGGTCATTTTTTCAATTACCGGAGAGCACAAGAAAAAATAAAAATAAATTATTTCCAGGATATATTTTAGTAGAAATGATTATGACCGATGAAGCTTGGTTTGTTGTTAGAAATACACCAGGTGTTACGGGATTTATCGGATCTTCTGGTAAGGGTGCTAAACCATTTCCACTTCAACCATATGAAGTTGATAAGATATTAAATGATATGGGAATGTCAAGATTAGAAGTTAATACAGATTTAAAAGAAGGTACTTTAGTTAAAGTAATTTCTGGTCCATTTAGTGGAATGGAAGGAAAAGTTGATTCAGTTGATAAAGACAATAATAAGTTAATTGTATTACTTGATTTATTTGGTCAAGAAACATCAGTTGAAGTAGAATTTAGTCAAATTGAGAAAATAAATGCTTAATTTAGATAAAATTTTAAGATAACACTTGAAAAATTTATTTTTTAGTGTTATTATTTAAACGCTTAGTTTATTAAGTTATATTAATGTTTAGACATTTAATATATATTTAAGTGGGAGGCAAAAAGTTAAGTAAATAAAAATGCGGACTTAGCTGTTATTACCACTCATGAAAAGCAAATTATAAAATATAATTAAAAAGGAGAGTGTTTTTCGTGGCAAAAGAAGTTGTTAAGAAAATTAAATTACAAATTGCTGCAGGTAAAGCTACACCAGCTCCTCCAGTAGGAACTGTACTTGGACCAGCAGGAATTAATTTAGGAGAATTTTGTACAAAATATAATGAAGCAACACGTGATAAGATGGGTGATGTTTTACCTGTTGAAATTTCTATTTACGATGATAGATCATTTGATTTTGTTATTAAGACTCCACCAGCTGCATTCTTAGTTAAGAAATATGCTAAAATTGATAAGGGTTCAAGTAAAGGAGCAAATAATGTTGTTGCAACACTTACTAAAGATCAATTAAAAGAAATCGCAGAAATTAAATTACCAGATTTAAATGCATATGATGTTGAAGCTGCAATGAATATTGTTGAAGGTACTGCTCGTAATATGGGCGTAGCTATTAAAGGCTTAAATGATAAAGAATTAGCTGAACAAGGAAAAGAAGCTCTTGAAGCAGAAAAAGAACAAAAAGCAAGAGAAGCTTTACTTGAAGAAATGGAAAAAGAATTAGAAGAAGCTAAAGAAAATAATAATACTGAAGTAGAAACAGTTGAAGAAACAACAACTACTGAAGAATAATAAACCTAAAGTGGGAGAAACCGCATATGCTCTCAGGTTAGATCGTTAATACCACATAAGGAGGAAAAAGTATGAAATATAGAGGAAAAAACTATAGATCTGAAAAAGAAAAAGTAGAAAAAAACAAACTATATTCAAAAGAAGAAGCAATTAAGCTTGTTAAAGAATTATCTAATGTTAAGTTTGATGCTACTGTAGAAGTTGCTATGAATTTAAATTTAGATGTTAAAAAAGCAGATCAACAATTACGTGGTGCAATAGTTTTACCTAAAGGAACTGGTAAAAATGTTAAAGTAGCAGTAATTGCTAAAGGAGATTTTGCTAAACAAGCTACTGCTGCTGGTGCTGATTATGTTGGAGATGTTGATTTACTTACAAAAATTGAAAAAGAAAATTTCTTTGATTTTGATGTAATGATTGCAACACCTGATATGATGCCTGCACTTGGTAAACTTGGTAAAATTTTAGGACCAAAAGGTTTAATGCCAAATCCTAAAACTGGAACAGTTACAACTCAAGTTGAAAAAGCTGTTACAGATGCTAAAGCAGGACGTGTTGAATATAGAACAGACAGTTATGGTAATGTTCATGGCGTAATTGGTAAGGTTTCTTTCAAAGATGAAGATCTATTAGAAAACTTAGATGCTTTTGTTAAAACAATTTTAAAAGCAAAACCAACAACAGTTAAAGGAACATATGTAAAAAATATTGCATTATGTGCAACAATGACTCCATCTGTTAAAATTGATACAAATAGTTTTGACAAATAGTGAAAAATAGTTTATAATAAATTTGAATTTATTGGTGCCAAAGACAGTAGGTTGTTAGTAAATCCTACCGAGGACTTAAAATATGAGTAATTAAAGTCTTTGGGTTTCAAAGACTTTTAATATTTTAGGCACTTTTATAAATAATAAAACTTAAGGAGGTGTCTTATGCCAAGTACAAAAATTTTAGAAATGAAAAAAGAAGTTGTAAACGAAATCAAAGATAGACTTAATAAATCAAAATCAGTTGTTTTATTTGATTATCGTGGACTTACTGATGCTGATGTAAAGGATTTAAGAATTAAACTTAAAGAAAGTGGATCAGATTATAAAGTATACAAAAATACACTTCTTAGATTAGCATTTAATGATTTAAATGTTTCTATGGATGATTATCTTGAAGGACCAACTGCAATAGTATTTTCTAGTGATGATATAGCAGCAGTAAAAATATTAAGTGATGTTGCTAAGAAAAATGAAGCATTAGAATTAAAAGCAGGAATTATCGAAGGAAATGTTCAAGATAAAGCAAAATTAGAAGAATTCGCTCGTATCCCATCAAGAGAAGGTTTATATACAATGCTTGCTGGTGGTATGATTGGAATAGTAAAAGATTTAAGTATTGCACTTAACCTTTTAGCAGAACAAAAAGAAAATTAATTTAAAATTAAAGGAGGAAATATAGTTATGGCAAAAATAACAAAAGATGAATTTATTAGTTCATTAAAAGAAATGACATTATTAGAAGTAAAGGAATTAGTTGATGCAATGAAAGAAGAATTTGGAGTAGATCCAAGTGCTGTTGCAGTTGCTGCAGCTCCTGCTGCTGCTGTTGAAGAAGGACCTTCAAAAGCTACAGTTGTATTAGTTAATGCTGGAGCTGCTAAAATTAATGTTATTAAAGTTATCCGTGAAATCACTGGTTTAGGATTAAAAGAAGCTAAAGATATCGCTGATGCTGGTGGAAATATTAAAGAAAATGTTTCTATGGATGAAGCTAATGAATTAAAAGCAAAATTAGAAGAAGCTGGCGCTACAGTTGAATTAAAATAATTAAGATAATAAGCCAATTGCAATTAAGCACTATGGCTTTTTGTCGTTTAAAAGGGGATATAAAATGAGTCATTATTTTACAAACGAAAATTTAAAAAGTAATATTAAAAAAGTGTTGGTAAAAGTATCTGATAATACCTTTACTTTTAATACTGACAATGGAGTATTTTCTAAGAAAGGAATGGACTTTGGAACAAGAACTTTAATTGAAGTCTTATTAAAAGAAAATTTATATGGGGATATTCTTGATGTTGGTTGTGGTTATGGTGTTATTGGAATCATTTTATCTTCTTTTTTTAATAATAAGATTAATAGTGTTTCTATGGTAGATGTAAATTTAAGAGCAATACATCTAACTAAAATGAATATAAAAGAAAATAAAGTTAATAATTGTAATGCTTTTGTTAGTAATGTATATGAAAATATAGATAAAAAATATGATTTTATTATAACAAATCCACCGATAAGAGCAGGTAAGGAAGTTGTATATAAAATACTTAAAGAGGCTAAAAATTATTTAAAAGAAAATGGATGTTTATATTATGTTATAAATAAAAATCAAGGTGCTCTTAGTTCTATAAAAGAAATGGAAAAAATAGCAAAAGTAGAAATATTAGATAAAAACAAAGGATTTTATATAATAAAATGTGTTTTTTAAACTTTTGGTATTGACAATTTGATTAACGTATGGTAATAATATAAGTTGGCAATGTGTCTTTTTGTGACACATAAAAATATTTTTAAAATTCGAAAGTAGGGGTGAATTGTGTGGCTTACAAATTAATAGATTGTGGAGACCATCGTAAAAGAAGAAGTTTTTCTCGTATAAGAAATACTTATGCATTAGGAGATTTACTTGAAATTCAAAAAAAATCATATAATTGGTTTATGGAAGAAGGAATTGAAGAGGTATTTAAAGATTTATTCCCCGTTGAAAACTTTGCTGGAACTTTATCTTTAGAGTTTGGAGATTATCATTTTGATGAACCTAGATATTCAATTAAAGAGTGTAAAGAAAGATATGCAACATATGCAGCACCTTTAAAAGTTGATGTTAGATTATTCAATAATGAAACTGGTGAAGTTAAAGAACAAGAAATTTTCTTAGGTGATATGCCACTTATGACAGATAGTGGAGCTTTTGTCATAAATGGAGCAGAGCGTGTTATTGTATCTCAACTTGTTAGAAGTCCATCTGTTTATTTCAGTAGAGAAATAGATAAGAATGGTAGAGTTTTAATAACATCACAAATAATACCAACTCGTGGTACTTGGTTAGAATTTGAAACAGATGCTAGGGATATTGTTTATTGTAGAATTGATAGAACAAGAAAAGTTCCATTAACTACAGTACTTCGTGCATTTGGTCTTTCAAGTGATGAAGATATCATTAAATTATTTGGTGAAAGTGATTTTGTTAAAAATACAATAGCTAAAGATTCAACTAGAAATACAGATGAAGCATTAATTGAAATTTATGAAAAATTAAGACCAGGAGAACCTGCAACTCTTGATAGTAGTAAAAATCAAATAATAACTAGATTCTTTGATGAATTTAGATATGATCTTGCTAAAGTTGGAAGATATAAATTTAATATTAAATTAAATGTATTAGATAGAGTGCTTAATCAAACATTAGCAGAAGATATCGTAGTGGACGGTTTAAAGAAAGTAGAAAAAGGCACTGTTATTACAAAAGAAGTTCTTGAAGTATTAAAACCTATATTTGAAAATGGTTATAATGTAAAAGAAGTAAAAATTAATGAAGAATTAGATGCTTATAATAAAGTTCAAACTATTACTATTTATAAACCAGGTAGTAAAAAAGAAAAAATGGTTTTAATTGGTAATGATCAAACAATTGATTCTAAGCGTTTAACTATTAGTGATTTCTATGCATCATGTTCATATTATTTCAATTTACTTGAAGGAGTAGGAAACTTTGATGAAATAGATCATTTAGGAAATAGACGTATTAGACAAGTTGGTGAATTATTACAAAATCAATTTAGAGTAGGGGTTACTCGTATGGAAAGAGTTATTCGTGAAAGAATGACTACTCAAGAAATTGAAGAAGTAACACCAAAAACATTAATTAATATAAGACCTGTTACTGCAATATTAAAAGAATTTTTTGGAAGTTCTCAACTTTCACAATTCATGGATCAAGAAAATCCAATTGCAGAATTAACACATAAAAGGAGATTATCAGCTTTAGGTCCAGGTGGACTTTCTCGTGATAGAGCAGGTATGGAAGTACGTGATGTTAACGAATCACATTATGGTAGAATTTGTCCTATTGAATCTCCAGAAGGTCCAAATATCGGACTTATTACAGCTTTAGCTAGTTATGCTAAAGTAGATGATTATGGATTTATTCTTACTCCATATCGTAAAGTTGTTGATAGTGTTATAACAGATGAAATAGTATATTTAAGAGCAGATGAAGAAACAGATTTAGTTATTTCTCAGTCTACTGTTAAAACAGATGAAAACAATAAAATAATTGAAGAAGGATTAAATGCAAGATATCGTGGAGAAAATATTATTACTTCACCTGATAGGGTTGATTTAATAGATGTTTCACCACAACAAGTTGTATCTATTACAACAAGTTGTATTCCTTTCCTAGAACATGATGATGCAACACGTGCTTTAATGGGATCTAACATGCAACGTCAAGCAGTGCCTTTATTAAGACCAGAAGCTCCTTATGTTGGAACTGGTGTTGAATGGATTGCAGCAAGAGATGCTGGAAGTAGTGTTGTAGCTAAAGCAGATGGCGTTGTTAGTTATGTAGATGCAAGAAAAATTGTTGTTGATAATAAAACAGGACAAGACACTTATTATTTAGCAGATTTTAGTGCATCTAACCAAAATACATGTTTCCATCAAAAACCAATTGTTAAAGTTGGGGATAAAGTAAAAAGAAATCATGTAATTGCAGATGGACCATCAACAGATAAAGGAGAACTTGCTTTAGGTCGTAATGTAGTTGTAGCATTTACAATGTTTAATGGATATAACTATGAAGATGCTGTTATCTTAAATGAAAGATTAGTTAAAGAAGATGCATATACAACAGTTCATATTGAAGATTATGAAATGCCTTGTCGTGAAACTAAACTTGGACCAGAAGAAATTACAAGAGATATTCCAAATGTTAGTGAAGAAGCAAGAAAAAATCTTGATGCTAATGGAATTGTAAGAATTGGTACTGAAGTAAAAGAAGGAGATATCCTTGTAGGTAAAGTTACACCAAAAGGTATGGCAGAACTTACAAGTGAAGAAAAATTATTACATGCTATCTTTGGTGAAAAAACTCGTGAAGTAAGAGATACATCTTTACGTGTTCCACATGGTGGAGAAGGTATCGTTCATGATGTTAAAATATTTACTCGTAAAGATAGTGATGAATTATCTGCAGGGGTTTCTAAATTAGTTCGTGTATATATCGTTCAAAAAAGAAAAATTCAAGTTGGAGATAAAATGGCTGGACGTCATGGTAATAAAGGTGTTATTTCACTTATTCTTCCAGAAGAAGATATGCCATTCTTACCAGATGGTACACCAGTTGATATTATGCTTAATCCACTTGGGGTTCCATCACGTATGAACTTAGGACAAGTATTAGAATTACACTTAGGTATGGCTGCTAAAAAACTTGGAGTTCATGTTGCAACACCAGTATTTGATGGAGCAACCGAAGAAGATATTCTTGATATGATGAAAGAAGCAGGAATGGATCTTGATGGAAAAACTGATTTATATGATGGTAGAACTGGTAGAAAGTTTGATAATCGTGTATCAGTTGGAGTTATGTATATGATTAAATTATGTCACATGGTTGAAGATAAGATGCATGCTCGTGCAACAGGACCATATTCACTTGTTACACAACAACCACTTGGAGGAAAAGCTCAATTTGGTGGTCAAAGATTTGGAGAAATGGAAGTTTGGGCTCTATATGCTTATGGTGCTGCACATACATTACAAGAAATCTTAACTGTTAAATCAGATGACGTAATTGGTCGTGTTAAAGTTTATGAAGAACTTGTTAAAGGTCAAAAAGTTGATCAAGCAGGAGTTCCAGAAAGCTTTAGAGTATTAATAAAAGAATTCCAAGCACTTGGACTTGATATTCAAATAATCAATGATAAAAATGAAGTATTAGATTTAAAAGATATCGAAAAAGAAGAAGCTAAGCAAAATGTTCCTACTTCGATTGATGATATTGAAATAAAGAAATTATCGGAAAGTGAAGATGATGAAGACAAAGATGACGATGAAGAACTTGAAGATGATTTAGATAATGAATTTGAGGATGAATTAGATGATTATGATGATTCCTTTGAAGACGATTTTGATGAAAGTGAGGTTGATTTCTAATGATAGATGTTAATAAAATAGATGCAATTAAAATTGGAATTGCTTCACCTGATAAAATTCGTGAATGGAGTTATGGCGAAGTTAAAAAGCCAGAAACTATAAATTACAGAACACTTAAACCTGAAAGAGATGGTTTATTCTGTGAAAAAATCTTTGGACCTACAAGAGATTTTGAATGTTCTTGTGGTAAATACAAAAGAATAAAATATAAAAATATTATTTGTGATAGATGTGGCGTTGAAGTTACACGTTCTGCTGTTCGTAGAGAAAGAATGGGACATATTGAACTTGCAAGCCCAGTTTCACATATTTGGTTCTTTAAGGGCGTTCCATCTCGTATGGGAACTGTCCTTGACATGAGCCAAAGAGATCTTGAAGAAGTATTATACTTTGTTAGTTATGTTGTAATTGATAAAGGTATAACACCACTTGAAAATAAACAAACTCTTTCTGAAAAAGATTATCGTGCATATTATGAAAAATATGGTGATGGTTTTAAAGTAGGAATGGGTGCTGAAGCTATTAAAGAACTTTTAAAACAAGTTGATCTTGATGCTGAGGTTAAAGATATTAGAAAAAAACTTGAAACTGCACAAGGACAAAAACGTCAAAACTTATTAAAAAGACTTGATATTCTTGATGCGTTTAATAAATCTGGAAACAAACCTGAATGGATGATTATGGATGTTATTCCAGTTATCCCACCAGAACTTCGTCCAATGATACAACTAGATGGTGGTAGATTTGCTACATCAGATTTAAATGATTTATACAGAAGAGTTATTAATCGTAATAACCGTTTAAAAAAATTAATTATGCTTGGTGCACCATCAATCATTATTCAAAATGAAAAACGTATGCTTCAAGAAGCAGTAGATGCTTTATTTGATAATGGTCGTCGTGGTAAAAGTGTTACTGGAGCAGGAAATCGTGCTTTAAAATCACTTTCAAGTATGTTAAAAGGAAAACAAGGAAGATTTAGACAAAACCTACTTGGTAAACGTGTTGACTATTCTGGTCGTAGCGTTATCGTTGTAGGACCAAGTTTAAAAATGTATCAATGTGGTATACCAAAAGGTATGGCAATTGAATTATTTAAACCACATGTTATTAATGGTTTAGTATCTAAAGAGATAGCTAATAATATTAAATCTGCTAAGAAGATGATTGATACTAGAGATCCTAAAGTATGGGATGTAGTAGAAGAAGTTATTAAAGAGCATCCAGTTATGTTAAACCGTGCTCCTACATTACATAGATTAGGTATTCAAGCATTTGAACCAAAACTAGTGTCAGGAAAAGCTATTAGACTTCATCCACTTGTTACAACAGCATTTAATGCTGACTTCGATGGAGACCAGATGGCAGTACACGTTCCATTATCTGAAGAGGCTAAGGCTGAGGCTAGAATACTTATGTTAGGTGCTAATAATATCTTATCACCTAAGGATGGAAAGCCTATCGTTACTCCTAGTCAGGATATGATCTTAGGTAATTACTATATAACTATGGAAAAACCTGGTCATGAAGGAGAAGGAAGAATATTTAAGAATTCTAATGAAGCATTAATGGCTTATAATAGAAGAGAAGTTGATTTACATACAAGAATAGTTGTTCCTGTAAATTCATCTACAATTAGAACTTGTCCGTCTTTTACGATAT
>OQVL01001199.1_pt1 | contig 15238 bp, 13 predicted proteins | sample 1691501 | NCBI WGS metagenome assembly OQVL01 (sample SAMN03418253, study PRJEB22391) | human gut metagenome | biome: human-gut; feature: organic feature; material: feces | host: Homo sapiens | place: Tanzania | collected 2013-01
GTGAGCGATTAGCATACCGCCTGATTCGGGAAAACCGTATCCAAAAGACCTATCTCTGTGTTTTGACTGCAACACCGCCGAAGCAAACCGACATCCTACACGCTTACCACTGGAAAGATGCAAAGACGAATACGGTTACCATTTCCGACCATCCCAAAGCAGGCTATCGGGAAATCATCACGGAATATCGGGTGTTGCAGCAGCAAAACGGTCTTTGTCTGGCGGAAATCACCCTGCACACCGGACGCACCCATCAAATCCGCGTGCACATGAAGCACATCGGCCATCCGCTGCCCGGAGATTTTTTATATCATCCCGACTACAGCCGCATTGCACGGCAGGCGCTGCACTCATACAAGCTGTCCTTTCTCCATCCCATCACCAAGCAGCCTATGGTATTCACTGCCCCGATTCCGGAGGATATGCAGGCGCTTTTATCCGACGATGCTCATACCGGCTGATATGCCAGCAGCGGTTTATTTCTCGTTTTGCACAGCCAATTTTCAATGGCCTCTTTTACACCATTATGTTCATTGTCCGCGACAACCGCATGACACACCTGCTTGACCTCTTCCGAGGCGTTATCTACGGCAATCGCCAGCCCCGCCGTCTGCAAAACCGCCAGATCATTCGGCGCATCGCCAATGGCAATAACCTGTTCCAGCGGGATATGTAATTCCTGACACAGCCTGCGCAGACCCTTGCCCTTGTCCACACCGATGGGCGTCAGCTCCAGCGATGTGCGCTCGGAAAACGCCGCGGTAACTCCCAGCTGTTCCAGCTGCTGCAGCGACTGCTCCCGCGCGGCTGTATCCGGATGATACAGGCAAATTTTTTCTACCAAATACGCATGCTCCTTGCAGTACGCAGCGACATCCTCTACCAAGCACACATGGTGCAAAAAATGCTCCCGCAAATATTCATTGCGATAATGCTCCAAGACGGCAATGCTGCTTTCACTGATAACGGATTCGCCGTTTGTCATAATCTGAATCATGATGTCACGCGGCTGCGCATAGCGCAGAACAGCCCGCGTAATGTCAGGGTCGAGCACCTGCCGGCTGATGATGCACTGCTGTGCTCTGTCGTACAGCAAACCGCCGCTCTCACACAGCACATATCGCATCTGCGGAAACAGCGGAAAAAACTGCTTCACTTCTCCCAAGGCGCGTCCGGTGGAAAAAATTACCTGTTTTCCCATATCCAGCGCGCGATTGATTGCCAGAACGTTCTCAGAAGAAATTTCTTTTTTCGCATTGAGCAATGTTCCATCCAAATCAGTTGCCAATAACCGATATTCCATCATCCGCCCTCCCATCTCTTTTTTTCTGGTTTTATTTTACCACAATTGTTTTCCTGTTACAATTATATTTTACCGCACATTTCTGCAAAATATAAGAAAAGCCGCGCAAATACACACATATGTGCATTTGCGCGGCGAAACAGTTTAATCTCAATTTTACAAGATAGATAACCTATTTGTGTTTTGTTTTTGTGTTGTTCCAGTAAAAGTTGTTTTTATTGACATCCTGCAAACCAAGAAAACCGTTATTTTCGATGGTGCACGCGCAAGGCGTGACACCTTTGGGGATAGATAAATAGAATAGAGTTGACGAAATAATTTGTCGGCTTTTACAGATTTGCTTCCATAAATGCCTTCAGGCCAGCGGCAGCTTCTTCTTCCTGCGCACCTTCTACGCTGATTGCGATGGTGTCGCCGCCCTTGATGCCAAGACCCATCAGGCCGAACATCTTGCGAGCATCTGCCTTCTTGCCGTTCTTCTCAACGGTTGTAACGCAGTCGTACTTCTTTGCCTCCTTGACAAACATGCCTGCCGGACGTGCGTGGAAGCCCTCCGGATCCGTTACGGTGTACTCAAAACGCAGCATAATAAAAATCTCCTTTCCAAGTGTTTACATAATAAAAAGCGTTTTTTGCTTATTCAGCCTTTGTTTTTTTCAGTGCCGACAGAATCACGGCGCCGACAATCGAGCCAACGAGCAGAGCGACCACATACATCAGCGGATGTCCCACAGTCGGGAATACAAAGATGCCGCCGTGCGGTGCCTGCAAGGTGCAGCCAAATGCCATGGACAGACCGCCTGCGATGGCAGAGCCAACGATGCAGGACGGGAGCACTCGTCCCGGATCTGCTGCCGCATACGGAATAGCGCCTTCCGAGATAAAGCACAGACCCATGACATAGTTTACCAAGCCATTGTTGCGCTCTTCTGTCGTCCACTTCTTCGGGAAGAAGGTGCAGGACAGAGCGATGGCAATCGGAGGAACCATGCCGCCGATCATAACCGCTGCCATAACGTCAAACTGTCCCATGGACAGCGCAGCCGTACCAAATACATATGCCGCCTTGTTGATCGGTCCGCCCATGTCCACACTCATCATGCCTCCAAGGACACAGCCGAGCAGGATTTTGGAAGAACCGCCCATGGAATTCAAAACCCAAGAAATACCGGTGTTGATGGCACCCATCAGCGGGTTAATCGCACACATCAAAATGCCAATCAGAAGAATGCCGCCAAGCGGATAAATCAGCATCGGACGGATACCATCCATCGCCTTTGGCATCTTCTCCGTTATCTTTTCCAAGAATCGTACCAGATAGCCCGCTGCAAAGCCCGCAAGCAATGCCGCCAAGAAACCACCGGATACACCGGTTGTGTCTCCGTTCATCAGGCCGGTAAACGAGGTGCCGTTCATTGCGAGCACGCCGCCTGCAAAGCCAACTGCCAAGCCCGGTCTGTCCGCAATGGACATGGCGATGAAGCCAGCCAAAATCGGAAGCATAAATCCGAATGCCGCATTGCCGACTGTTTTAAAGAATGCAGCCAGCGGCGTATTCATGCCGAAATTGGAAGGATCTATGGAATAATCATCGAGCAGGAACGCCAGCGCGATCATAATACCGCCGCCGACAACGAACGGAAGCATATGCGATACGCCGTTCATCAAGTGCTTATAAATCGCACTGCCTGCCGACTCATTGGCAGCAGCTGCCGGTGCACCGCCCGCCGCGTGATAAATCGGCGCTTCGCCGTTCACGATCTTGTTAATCAGCTCTTCCGGCTTGTGAATGCCGTCGGCAACGCGGGTGATAACTACCGGTTTGCCGTCAAACCGAGCCATTTCTACATTTTTATCTGCGGCAATGATAATGCCGTCACATTTTGCGATTTCGTCCGCGGTCAGCGCATTTTTTACGCCGCCGGAACCGTTGGTTTCTACCTTGGTCGGAATGCCCATCGCAGCGCCTGCTTTTTGCAGGTTCTCTGCTGCCATGTATGTGTGCGCAATGCCGGTCGGGCATGCAGTTACACACAAAATACGGTATCCCGCCTGCGGAACTTCTTCCTCGGTAAAGCTCTCATTGCCGAAATTCTGTTCCTCTTCCTTTGCAATCAAATCAAGGAACTCCTGCGGTGTTTTCGCCGCATTCAGCTTTGCTACAAATTCTTCATTCGCCAGCAGACTCATCATGCGCGCCAGCATATCCACGTGCAGATTGCCGTTCATCGGCGCTGCAATCATGAAAAACAGCCTGCTCTTGTCATCGTCATCTTCGTTGTACTGAATAGGCTCTGCCAATCGGACAACCGCCAGACTCGGCGCTGTGACAACATCCGTCTTGGCGTGCGGAACTGCAATTCCTTCGCCTACATACGTAGAGAATTCGGCTTCACGCGCATAAATTGCTTTTTTATACGCTTCTTTATCCGTGATGTTTCCGTGCGTGAACTGAAGATCTACCAGCTTATTGATGACGGCATCTTTGTCTTTTGCTTTGACGTCGAGCGCCGTTGCATCGCAGCTAAACAATTCAATCAGCTTCATATGCATCCCTCTTTCTCTTATTTTTTATCTCACAGCGTCTCTAACAGCTGATCAATGTCCTGTTTTTCCGCCAGACCAATCGAGAAGGCGGTGGCACTGCCGGCGGCTGTGCCGAGTTTCAGCGCGTAGCTGTAATCCTGCTTGGTGAGATAGCCAGCCAAGAAGCCCGCTACCATGGAATCACCGGCGCCAACGCTGTTTTGCACGCTGCCCTTCGGGCAGCCGATGCGATGTACTTCTCCGGTTTCATCCAGCAGCAGCGCGCCGTCTCCTGCCATAGAAACCAGAATGTTTCTGCCGCCCATCTCCTGCAGCTTTCTCGCGCAGTCGGCAATCTCCTCATCTGTCTTGAGAACCGTGTTGAAGATTTCGCCCAGTTCGTGATTGTTCGGCTTGATAAGGAACGGATGATACTTGAGCACATTGACGAGCAAATCGCGCGTCGCATCCACGACAATGCGAATATCCTTGTCCGCCAGATGCGCCATAATTTTCTCATAGGTATCGCTGGCAAGACACGATGGAATCGAACCGGACAGCACCAAGGTATCGCCCGCCTGAATCTGATCCAGCTTTTGATACAGCTGCTTCATATCCTCCTGCGTAATGTTCGGGCCGATGCCGTTGATTTCCGCTTCCTGTTCCGCTTTGATTTTTACATTGATACGGGTCATGCCTTCTGCCACATGAATAAAATCCGTGTGCAGACCGCTCGCCTGTAATCCTTTTTCCAGCCCTTCGCCGGTAAAGCCAGCGACAAAGCCCAACGCCTCAGACTCCACGCCCAGCGTGCGCAGCACATTGGAAACATTGATGCCTTTTCCGCCGAACTGATATTCTTCCGCTGTGTTTCTGTTGATACCTTCCTGTTTGAGCTCTCCCTGTAAGTGAACCACATAATCAATAGCTGGATTAAAGGTTACAGTATAAATCATTCTCTGTCAATCTCCTTCACCAATGTTTTTTCCGCATATCTGACATCCGGCAGGCGGTTTGTAATGATGTTCGCCTGTCCCAAGTCGCAGATACCTGCGGCACAGATTTTATTAAACTTGCTTTCATCTGCAAGGAACCAGCTTTCCAGTGACGACTGAATCGCAGCCGCCTTCAGCTCGGCTTCCTCGATGGTCGGCGTCATAAATCCGCGCTCGATGGAAATGCCATTGGCTCCCATAAATGCTTTGGTAAAATTATAGCGGCGCAGACTGTTGAGAACGGCAGCGCCCACGATGGCTTCGGTACGCGGCTTGACGCGTCCCGCCGGAACATAAACGATGCATCCTTTTCGCGCCAAAATGCGCGTGTGCAGCAGGCCGTTTGTGACGTACACTGCTTTTTTTGCATCTCCGCCAATGGCGTTGACCAAATGAATGGTGCTGGTTCCGGCATCAATATACACAAAATCATCCGCCTGAATCAGCGATGCGGCGTACTGCCCCATGCGCTTTTTTTCCTCTACATACAGACCTTCTTTTGTGTCCATATCCGGCTCATACGGATCATATGATGACTCCATGTTCATTGCCATGGCTCCGCCATATACCTTCGTCAGCTTTCCCTGACGATCCAAAACAATCAGATCGCGCCGAATGGTCGATTCACTGATGTGCAGCTGCTCGGACAGCTCCTGCACACTGGCGGATTTCTGTTTATGTAAAATGTCCAAAATCATCTGGTGTCTGGTTTCAGCGATCATGTCAATTCCCTCTCTGTGACATCAATTATAACATTTTCTACATTCAATTTCAATCATTGTCAATCAATTTTGTGCACTTTTTTGACTGACTTTGGAAATCTGAACTTTTCCACGCAGTTATAGTCATATTTTTAACAATTTTCATAAAATTATTTGAAAAAAGTTGCACAAAAGCATAGACATCTTTTTCATTCAACCGGTGCATTTGCGCAAACTCTTGCAGAGTTTTTCAAAAGCAGGCACAAAAAAGAGGGCGCACCGTGCGCCCCCGTTTTGTGCTCATGCAGTTTTTATTTCAGTCTCTCCACGCGCAGGCGAACCGAATCGCGGTGTGCCGGAAGACCTTCGATATTTGCAAAGTTCATCGTCGGCTGTGCCAGATTCAGGCAGCCCTGCTGGTTGACAAACTGATGGAACGGCGTCTTGATGAACGTGCCGACCCACACGCCGTTGGAATAGCGCGCGGTTCCCATCGTCGGCAGGGTGTGGTTCGGGCCGGACACAAAGTCACCGAATGCGACCGGCGCATAATGTCCGACAAAGAGAGAGCCGTAATGGCGCATTTGCTGGGCAACCTCGCGTTCGTTGTCGGTCTCAATCTCCAAATGCTCCGGTGCAATCTCATTTGCCAAGTCAATGGCTTCCTGCATGGAATCCGCCAGATATACCGAGCCGTTGTCCTTCCAAGACTGGCGGCATACATCTTCTGTGTTCAGGGTGGTAATCAGACGATCCATTTCCTTCATGGTCTCGTCAATGGTTGCCTGATCGGTGCAGACGAGAATCGCCTTGGAGTTCGGGTCATGCTCTGCCTGTGCCAGCAAATCAATCGCCAAAAATTCCGGATCTGCGGTGTGATCTGCGACAATCAGCACTTCGCTCGGGCCTGCCAGACTGTCAATGCCGACATCGCCCAGCACCTGACGCTTTGCCTCCGTGACAAACTTGTTGCCCGGGCCGACAATCAAATCCACCTTCTTGATGCTCTGCGTGCCGTAAGCAAAGGCTGCAACTGCCTGCGCACCGCCCATGCAATAAATTTCATCCGCACCGGCAATATCCATTGCTACCAGTACCGCCGGATGAATCGTGCCATAACCAGCGTATGCCGGAGAGCAGGCGCAAACCTCCTGCACACCGGCTGCCTTTGCAGTCACAATGCCCATCAGCGCGGAGCTCGGCAGCGGATGGCGGCCAGCCGGTACATAACAGCCGCAGCGATCTACCGGAATCATGCGATGACCGATTTCTACGCCCTCTACGCGGCTCGGAATGTTCAGATCCTTCAGGCACTCGCGCTGCTTTTCTGCAAAGAAGCGAATCTGTCCCGCCGCAAATCGAATGGTCTCGATGGTTTCCTCATCAACCTGCTCGTAGGCAGCCTTGACCTGCTCCGGAGAAATGCGCACGGTGTCAATATCCATGTGGTCAAATTTTGCCGCATATTCAATCAGCGCCTTGTCACCGTTGGTCTGTACATTTTCAATGATGTCCATGACGGTATGTGTCAAGGCAGCATCTCTCTGATAGGTCTTTTTCTCTGCCTGCTTTAAAATTTTCATAGTCGGAATGCCTCCTGAACTTGTATGTCAAAAAATACTTTTATACATGAAAGTATCTTTATTATAGACGATTCTAAGCGAAAAAAAAAGTGCTCGTATCAAACTTTTCCAATCTCACGCGCAAAATCAAAAGATTGCACAAAAAAGCACGCGTTCCCGCGTGCTTTTTGCATTTGTTATGTTTCTTATCGCTTCTTATACAGTACCAATTCCGGATTTACTCCATCCTTTTCATACGTGCACACAAGCAGAAAATCCATGCCGGCAACCACGCCGAAGCAGCGCTCTCCGCCAAATGTACAAGCGAGCTGGCTGCCGAGATATGTCTTGCGGTCATCCAAAAATTGTACCGATTTGCCGTTCGGCAGGGTATACGCAAGATTTACCGTCTTTCCGTCCAGCGCATACAGGGTTTCGACCGTCGGCAGGCCCTCTATATGCAGTTGGTTTATTTCCCGTATCAGTTGGTTTTTAAATTCCTCAAACTGTCCGTTGTCACTGAGCGTGTCATATCGTTTCCAATAATCCAGCGTTGGCAGCAACGCTTTGAGATACGAGCGAGCTTGCTGCTCGGTAAATTTTTCGTTTACCATATTTTTGACACAAACATCCATCAAATCGTCCATATTGTGATAGGTATAAGTTCCATCGGCATAGCACCACTTGCAATAATCCTCGTTGAGAGAACCATCCTGCTCTCTGCCAATGATGGAATCATCTTCCATGGGCATGCCACAGCACTGACAAACCAGTTTTCTCGGAGCGCCCAACAGCGTATTGATGGAAACGTCAAACAATTGGGAAAGCAGCTTCAATGTCTCTGTATTCGGAACGGTCTCTCCGGTTTCCCAGCGCGAAACCGCCTGTCTGGTCACAAAGACTTTTTCTGCCAGCGCATCCTGCGACAAGCCGTTTTTGATGCGAAGTTGATACAGTACCTCTTTGGTGTCCATAGAAAGCACCTCCTTGTACCTATAGTATAACCGGCAGCCGGTTTCGCAGCAAGCAACTGGCTGTTGCGCGTTCCTGGTACAAGCTCTAAAAAAACAAATCTATGTATTATTTTTTCTTATTCTTTGTCGCTTCAAAGCTCATGTCGAGCAGCATTTTTATGGTATCGTCCGGTACACTGCCATCCAGCGCGACAGTAATCCAATGCTCTTTGCTCATGTGATACGCCGGAAAAATTCCATCTTGCTCCCACAGAGAAGGAACTAAAATCTTATCACATTTAACATTTACCACAGATATGGCATCATTGCCCGAAACACCCAATTTACTCTCAGGAATGTCCATCACCAGAGCAAACCATTTTTTATTGTTCTCATGGCGAAATACTTCGTAATTAGGATATTTTACCCAAGGATAATCGATTCGAGCCACATATGTTTCTTGTATATATTGTTCTAATTCTTTGCGATTCATACTTCTAATATCTCCTTACTTCTTCAACTCTTGCGAGTTGCTGAAGTGCTCTTGTCGGGGCGTGCCTGCCCCAACCCCTGCTTGGAACGCGTGCGGCAAACTGGAATTTATTGATCTTCTGAATCTAATCCAAGTTCTTTTAACTCTTTTTCGTTTCGGATATCTTCATCGGTTTTCTTTCCAGTGATAGCACTGTAAGCTTCTTTGATGCCATTTTTCACTGCCCATTTGATAACGAAATACAGAGCAATCAAAATAACAATTGCGGTTCCTCCGCTTATGCCTAATTCATTCCACATAATTCCATCCTCCAAATTTCGATTTGTTGAACTAAGCCGAGTATACCATACTCTCCAATGAAAGAACACCCATATAAGAGAACTTAGCTGTTTTACCGCGTACTCTTTTGGCACAGATTTTGGCAAACAAAAAAGCACTCCGTTTGGAGTGCTTTTCATGGTGGAAGTTACAGGGCTCGAACCTGTGACCCTCTGCTTGTAAGGCAGATGCTCTCCCAGCTGAGCTAAACTTCCGAGCTGGTTTGCTGTTCTCTTGAGAACGATATTTATTATACACACTCTTTTTCGTTTTGTCAACAAAAATTTTATGTTTTTTTCAAAAACAAGGAAGAAGTCTCCCTCTTCCTTGTTTTCTGCCTGTTTATCGCTGATTTTGCCGCTGAATCGCATCGGCAATCTGCCGATTGACCTGATCCACTTCCTCTCGGAATGCCCGCGCAGAAACGCGCTGTGCACCGTGCGAGAAAATAATAATCTGCTCGATGCCGTCGGATGTTGCCACGCGCACATTGCGGCGGCCGCTGATTTCATAAGAGACCTTCTCAATGAACATATCTGCGGTCTCTGCCTCTTTGGTGTACACCACATGGATGTTGTGATAGCTGTCAATCATGCCAGCTCTTCCCGGCACGCGGTACGCATCGAACACCAGAATCAATTCACAGCGGCGGTATGCCTGATAATTGCACAGCATATCCATCAGCACCTGCCGCGCCGCATCCATATTGTCCTTGGCGATTTCGTTCAAATCATCCCACGAGAAAATAATATTATAGCCATCGACCAACAGATAATCGCGCGCCGGTTCCAGCTGACGCAGAACCTCGCGCGGCTGATCGTACCGCATGGCTTTTTGTGACCGGAACGCTCTGGGCTGTATGGTGCCGTATGTCCGTTCAAAAATCTTCTTGAGTTCTTTGTCCAATTGTGCCGAGCTGCTGTAAGCCGCCTTCACCGGACGAGAAATCACCTGTTCTTCTTGTTTTTTCTCTCCCGCCGGCTGATAGGTCAGCGGCAAATGCATATGCTGTTCGACTTCATTCCACTTGACCGGATAGCCCGCGCCGTGCGAGCAAAAGACCGAATCCGGCGTGTGTTCCAAGTCCGCTTCCGGCTGATATCCCGCTTGTTCGATCACCTGTTCTGCCTCGTGGCAAGGACGATAGCCGTCCACCGTCAGCGAAAGGCGTCCTGTTCCGCGCGTATAGGCAACGACCTCCATCGGGTAATCCCGCATCGAAGAAACCGGCGCCGTACCCGTCAAAACAGAATACGTTCCGTCTGTCTCCGGCGGATCAAACGTGCCGCCGCGCGCCGGAATGTCCGTCATGGCGCGTCCGATAAATTCCTGCGGCACCTCTAGCCGAAAGGCGTACCACGGTTCCAGCAGCATAGACTGCGCCTTCATCAAGCCCTGCCGAATGGCACGGTAGGTTGCCTGCCGGAAATCACCGCCCTCTGTGTGCTTGGCATGCGCCTTGCCGGACAGCAGCGTAATCCGCATATCGGTAATCGGAGAACCGGTCAGCACGCCCAAATGTTCGCGCTCTGCCAGATGCGTCAAAATCAGGCGCTGCCAATTGCGATCCAGCTTGTCCTCACTGCAAACCGTATCAAATTCCAAGCCTGCGCCGCGCTCCAACGGTTCCAGCAGCAAATGCACCTCTGCATAATGACGCAGCGGCTCAAAATGTCCCACGCCCTCGACAGGTGCCGTAATCGTCTCTTTGTATACAACATGACCTTCGCCAAACGAGACATCGAGTCCAAAGCGTTCCGCTATCAGACTTTTGAGAATTTCCAGCTGAATTTCACCCATGAGCTGAATGTGAATCTCCTGCAAGCGTTCGTTCCATATAATATGCAGCTGCGGGTCTTCTTCTTCCAGCTGTTTGATGCTGCGCAGTGTAGACGGAACGTCTGTGCCCTCCGGCAAAATCAGCTGATAGGTCAGCACCGGCGACAAAACCGGCTCAATAGAAACCGGCTCCAAGCCCAATGCATCGCCGGGCTGGGTGCGCTTGAGTCCCGTCACGGCGCACACGCTGCCCGCCGGCACGCTGTCCGCCATCTGATATTTTTCACCGGAATACAGACGAATCTGATCTACTTTGTCTTCCCAGACGTCTTCTTCCTGTACAGAAAGCCCTGCATTGGTCAGCACGGTTTTGACTTTCAGTCCGCCGCCCGTAATTTTCATCCATGTCAGGCGATTGCCCTGCGGGTCGCGGGAAATCTTATATACTTTCGCGCCAAATTCCTTCGGATACACCGGATCGACGGTGTATGCTTGAATGCCATCCAAAAATTCTTCCACGCCTTCCAGTTTGAGCGCGGAGCCGAAAAAGCAAGGGAATATCTGCCGATGCACAACAGCATGGCGCAGTTGTTCCTGTGTCAGTACGCCTTCTTCCAAAAACGCTTCCATCAGCGCTTCATCACACATAGCCGCTTCTTCGTCGCGCTGGGCGGCATCTCGGTCAAACGAAAAATCAACGCAGCTGTCACTCAACCGGCTTTTGAGCTGTGCCAGCACAGTGTCATAGTCTGCGGTATCCAAATCCATTTTATTGATAAACACAAATGTCGGGATGCGATACTGCTCCAGCAGCTTCCACAACGTTTCCGTGTGTCCCTGCACGCCCGCGCTGCCGCTGATGACCAAAATCGCATAATCCAGCACCTGCAGCGTTCGCTCCATCTCTGTGGAGAAATCGACATGTCCCGGCGTATCCAGAAGCATAAGCCGCATGTGTTCCCGCTCCAAAATTGCCTGTTTAGAGAAAATCGTAATGCCGCGCTCTCGTTCCAAATGATAAGTATCCAAAAAGGCGTCCTGATGATCGACACGCCCTAATTTTTTCAAGTTGCCGCTGACATACAGCATGGCTTCGGAAAGAGTCGTCTTTCCCGCATCAACATGCGCCAACAGACCGGCGCAAATACATTTTTTCTGTTTTGTTTCTGATAAGCTCAACTTGGCTCCTCCCTTCGCCGCAATGGCATTATTATATCACAACCGCTCGATAAAGTCGATTTTCTCTTTTATGACGTACCGTCCGTATAAAAAAACTGCTGCACAAAAGATTGTGCAGCAGCTGTTATCAAACATACAGATATAGCAATTACTCTCCCAGATGCCAGATGTCGCGGTTATACTCGGCAATGGTGCGGTCGGAGGAGAACATTCCCGCTTTGGCAATGTTCACCAGACATTTGCGCCGCCAGCCCAGTGGATCGCAGGCGTAATCGCTGAGTGCCTGTCCCTTGCGCACAACGTATGCGTTAAAGTCCGGCAGCGTCTGGAACCAGTCTTTGCGGATCAGTTCATCGTGCAGGCGAGTCAAATTCTCCGCTCTGCCGGCGGCCATCATTTCCGGACCGGTGAGGAAGTCGATGGCGCGTCGGATGTTGGCATCGCCTTCCACCCACTGTGCGGGGTTGTAATCGCCAATCTCATAGCGATGGATGACCTGATCGGAGGTCTGACCAAAGATATAGATATTTTCTTCGCCCACCTGCTGGCTGATTTCCACATTGGCGCCGTCCATCGTGCCCAGTGTCAGTGCGCCGTTCAGCATGAACTTCATGTTGCCGGTACCGGAAGCTTCCTTGGAAGCAAGGCTAATCTGTTCCGACAGGTCACAGGCAGGGATGAGCTTTTCGGCGGCGGTGACGTTGTAATTCTCTATACATACCACCTGCAGCCACTTGGATACCTCCGGATCTGCGGCGATTACCTTGGACAGGGTCAGCAGGGCATGGATAATATCCTTTGCAATCGTATAAGCCGGTGCCGCCTTGGCTCCGAAGATGCTCACCAGCGGAGCAGCAGGCAGATGTCCTGCCTTGATCTCATGGTATTGATGGATGAGATACAGCAGATTGAGCTGCTGGCGCTTATACTCGTGCAGGCGCTTGGACTGAATATCAAACACCGCATTGGTGTTGACGCTCACCTTCTGGGTACGCAGCAGCCAATCCGCCAGTGCCTCCTTATTGGCTTTTTTCACAGCAGTCAGCTCGTTCAGCACGGTCTCATCATCGGCAAAAGCCAGCAGCTTTTCCAGCTCGGCTGCGTCCTTGCGGAAACCGGAACCGATGCGCTTTTCCAGTTCTGCGGTCAGGCGCGGGTCGCACTCCAGCAGCCAGCGGCGGAACGTAATGCCGTTGGTCTTGTTGTTGAACTTTTCTGGATACAGCGCATAGAAGCCGTGCAGCTCGGAGTTTTTCAAAATCTCGGTGTGCAGTGCCGCCACACCGTTGGTGGAATGGGTAAAGTGAATGTCCATATGCGCCATGTGTACCCGATTCTCCCTGTCGATGATGGCAAGGCTCTCGTCCGCGGTACGGGTGCGAGCCAGCGCGTCCAGCTTTTCAATAATAGGCATCAGCTGCGGCACAACAGCATCCAAATATGCACGAGGCCACTTTTCCAGCGCTTCAGCCAGAATGGTGTGGTTGGTATATGCGCAGGTCTTTGTGACAATCTCTACAGCTTCTTCAAATGCAACGCCGCGTTCGCCCAGCAAACGGATAAGCTCCGGAATGACCGGATTTGAACCGCCGGAAATTGACGAGCTGTTTAATGATGTACATTCAAAAGATGTAAAGGATGACAAATTTAATTTGGATAAAGCTCTTGATGATGAAGCCTTTGTAAAAAGCGGAGATGTTTGGCTTTTGGGAAGACATCGTCTTATGTGTGGTGATTCAACAAAACCGGAAATTGTACCGCTTGCCTTTATAGTAATCATTTTTAAATCTCCTAAGATTGTTCGTAGAAGCAAAAATACTCTTGTTAAAGGTTGTGTACATGCTCCCCAAATTTGGGATAGCCATACTCTCTTCACAGGTATAATTTGGCAGCTCATAACTGTAATTGTTAGAAGAAGATATACTCTCCAAGTCTAACTTGGATGCAGCCTCATCCCTTAACACCACTCCTGTATTGTTTGTCTTGATATTGTTCATGCTCTGTACACCTTTACCTATACTCATTGCAAAAACGCGCCCGTTCCACAATTCATAATTGCCACTTAAACTAATATCTCCAAGCCATTTGGCCTTAGCCGTCTCCTTAAGTTTTATATTAAGAGCAGCCCTGTCACTAAACCTCACATCCTTTAAAGCCTTTACAGGCTGATGGTTCTCCAATACCTCAACTTTGGCTATATCCTTTGGATTAAGATTATTGGTGGCCAATCCATACCTTCCTCCAAGAAGATCAGCCCCCTCTATGTAGAATTTGTTTATAGGCTCTCCGTTGTACTTTACGTTACCACCGCCATCCACCTCAATACCAGGAATACGTTTAAGCACATCTGCTAATGCCCTGTCTGTAGATTTAGCAAAACTCTCTACATTAAAGACAATGGTATCTCCCCTCATCTGCACCTTTGGAGCCCTCACAACCACCTCCTTAAGTTTGAACGACGCCTCTTTGAGCACAACATTCGCAACCTCCTTAACCCCCTGTTCATCAAGCACAATCCTCCTCTCCTCATACCCCATGTAAGAAAACACCAACGCTGCACGCCCCTCTGCCGCATTGATTTTTGCCACAATTTCCTGCTTAATTGAAAACGCTCCGTTTCTGTCTGTTGTAGCATAGCCCAACATCTCCTCTTTTTTTTTCTCTTTGCTTCCCGACAAAACATCTTTTTCCACTTTTACCACCTTTACTACAACACCAGCCAAAGGCTCTCCGCCGGAATCCTTTACAACCCCTTTTAGCTCCTTAACACTGCCAACCGAATAGCCAAAAACAGGCACAAGCAGAATTGCAACAGCAACAAGCAACACCACCGGTACAACAAAACACTCACGTTTCATAAAATTTCCTACTTTTATTCAATGATTTTCTCTATTGGATCATACCCACGGCTGCTACTAACCGAAGCATCATTCACATTCACGGTTATCTTAGACTTTCTAATCTCGGCAGGAGTAAGTTCTCTGCCTGTACTTGCATCAAACACCTTGACCGTTGCACCTCCCGAAGCAGTGATATAGCCAACAGGATCCTCAATATAGCGCTTGTATGTTTTGATAAATTTTTCAAATGATGTCTTTACATACTTTTTATTTGTAAACTCTATAGGCTTTCTACACTCCTGAATACCGTCCAATTCCCATGAATAGTGTCCCTGCCTATCCGCAACTTTTAATATCAGTCCCGGAAGCCCTCTGAATTTCCATGGTCCCGCATTCACCGGGACATCCGGAGCAAACCATGCAATATAATCCCTACCTCTAAAACTGCAGGTTGCCATATTACATTCATATCCGGCAATATTCTTTACGGAATCCTGCACAACAATCCAATTGAAATCCGGAATCTTCTCTATGTAAGATATATTGTCTACACCCACTTTGGTTACCTCACAGAGGTTATCTCCCTGTG
>OQVL01001200.1_pt1 | contig 15232 bp, 12 predicted proteins | sample 1691501 | NCBI WGS metagenome assembly OQVL01 (sample SAMN03418253, study PRJEB22391) | human gut metagenome | biome: human-gut; feature: organic feature; material: feces | host: Homo sapiens | place: Tanzania | collected 2013-01
GCAGAGGTCGCCCCACAGCGTGAGGTGTTCTGACGGAAGCGCCACAACGATGTTGATGTTCGGGTCGTAGTCGGCAAACGCCTTGATGGTGCGCATCAACACAGGCACACCGCCGAGCGGAACGAACTGCTTTGGCAGTGTCGAGCCGAATCTCGTTCCCGAACCGCCAGCCACTATGATTGCGTATTTTTTCATTTCTGTAAAAAAATTAGTCTACAAAATAAAGAAAAACTAATGAATTTGCCAAATCCTGAGTCTATGCCGTGGAGATTGTCAACTTTTTCTGCTACCTTTGTCGTTATGGAAAATGAATTTTCGTCGTCGTTGCTTGAGAATGCGGTCAATGAGATGGCCAAATTGCCAGGTATAGGCCGTAAAACGGCGTTGCGCCTGATTCTGCATCTGTTGCGTCAGGACAAGGCTGCCGCGCTGTCGCTCGGTGACTCGATTATAAAATTGCGCGAGGGCATACGCTATTGTTCGGTGTGCCACAACATATCGGAAACAGACCGTTGCCCGATATGCTCCGACACGTCGCGCGACGCGTCGACCGTCTGTGTGGTTGAAAACGTGAAGGATGTGATGGTGGTGGAGAACACCCGCCAGTATCATGGCCTCTATCACGTGCTCGGCGGACTGATTTCGCCGATGGATGGCATCGGACCGCAGGACGTGGAGATTGAAAGCCTTGTCAAGCGGGTTGAAGCCGGCGGCGTAAAAGAGGTGATATTGGCACTGAGCGCAACGATGGAGGGCGACACGACGAATTTCTACATTTTCCGCAAACTTGCCGGCTGCGACGTGCGGGTCACGATGCTGGCGCGCGGTGTGGCTGTGGGCAACGAGATTGAGTATACAGATGAGGTTACGCTCGGACGGTCAATCCAGAACCGCACGCTGTTTACCGACAGTTTCAACAACTCTACTAAATGAATGGAATGGAAGCAGGACACAGTGATATAGACGTTTCGATAGTGATTGTCAACTACAGGGTGAAGTATTTCCTTGAGCAGACGGTGCGTTCGGCAAAGGAGGCGCTGACTGGATTCTCGGGCGAGATTATTGTGGTCGACAACAATTCCGGCGACGACTCGATAGAACATTTGAAAAAGTGTTTTCCCGATGTGATTGTGATAGAAAATAGGGAGAATGCCGGTTTCGGACGTGCCAACAACCAGGGGTTTGCCATTGCCCGCGGCAAATTCACGCTGATATTGAACCCTGACACTATAATCGGCAGCCACACGCTGCGCGACTGTATGGATTTCTACGACAAGCATGCCGACGACTGTGGCGGCATCGGGGTGTGTATGCTCGACGGAAACGGGCGGTTCCTGCCCGAGTCGAAGCGGTCGTTCCCGACGCCATGGGTGTCGTTCTGCAAGATTTTCGGACTGTCGTCGCTGTTTCCTAATTCGCCGCTGTTTGCGAAATATCATTTGCGCTATCTGCCTTACGACCGTCCGCACCGTGTCGACATCCTCAGCGGTGCGTTTATTTTCATACGCACCGATCTGCTGCGCAGCATCGGCGGATTTGACGAGGATTTCTTTATGTATGGCGAGGACATCGACTTGTCGTACCGCATTGTGAAGGCCGGCTATTCAAACTACTATATTCCGTCGCCCATAATACATTACAAGGGCGAGAGCACTCAGAAAAATTCATATCGCTATGTGAAGGTGTTCTACGAGGCTATGCAGATTTTCTTCCGCAAGCATTATCCGCACTACAGTCTGGTCTATGGAGCGGTGATACGCTTTGCCATCAGTCTGCGCTCATGGATGGGGCTTGCTCACAGGTTTGTGGACCGCTTGCTGCCAAAAAAGCAGCCTGAGGTGGAATACTACGACTATGTGGAGGCGGTGACTGATGAATATCTTGAAATCAGAAATGCCTTGAAGGTGCCTTATGATGAGTATTGCATTGTGCGCGACCTAAGCACTCACCGTTTTTTCAGCAGCAGGGTTTTTGTGGTGTTCGACAACCGCAGATGCTCTTATTCGGAAACGATAAAGGCGATCTACCGGTTTTCGCGCAGAAATATGGACTTTGCAACCTATTTGTCGGAGTCGAAGGTGATGATAACTCCTAAAATGTAGAAACCGACATGCTTGACAACGGAAAGGTTTATCTGCGGGCTCTCGAGCCTACCGACATCAACGTGATTCATCGGTGGGAGAACGATTGCGACCTGTGGCGTTTCGGATGTGCGACGGCTCCGTTCTCGCGCCATCAGATTTGGGAATATCTTAAAAACTATACTGCCGACATTTTTGCGCAGAAGCAACTCCGGATGATGGTGTGCTTGAGAGCTGCCGACAATGCTGTGGGGATGATTGACCTTTTCGATTTCGATCCGGTGAACCGACGGGCGGCTGTCGGACTGTTGATTGACCGTGAATATCAGCGGCAGGGAATAGGCGGGGATGCGATGGCGCTCTTGTTGGAGTATGCCCGCGACGTGCTTCATCTGCATCAGGTGTATGCGGTTGTGGCTGCCGACAATGCTCCGAGCCTGCGGATGTTTGAAAAGGCAGGTTTCCGCAATGCGGGCACTTTGCGCGACTGGCTTCTGCGTGCCGACGGCGGATATGTCGACGCTTTGCAGATGCAGCTTATTGTTGACTGACGGCCTTTTTCTGCGTGTTTGGAAGAAGTCCTGCCACGATGCCGAGCAGCGGCGAGAACGAGCTTATAAAGAATATATACTCCACACTTGTGCGGTCGGCAAGCCATCCGAAGAAAGCCGAACCCACACCGCCGAGTCCGAACATCAGTCCGAAAAACACCCCTGAAATCATACCGATTTTGTCGGGCATAAGGTCGGTGGCGTAGACCACTATGGAGGAGAATGCCGATGAAATCACAAGCCCTACCACTACGGCGAGTGCGATGGTCCATCCGAACGACGCAAACGGAAGCATCAAGGCAAACGGAGCGGCGCCGAGGATGGATGCCCAAATCACGTATTTGCGGCCGAAACGGTCGCCGAGCAGTCCGCCGCCGAGTGTGCCTATGGCCGACGCGCCGAGGAAGGCGAAGAGACAGAACTGCGATGCCTGTACCGAGATGTGGAATTTGTCAATCAGGAAGAAGGTGAAATAACTTGTCATACACGACAGGTAGAAATATTTCGAGAAAATCAGTACCACAAGAATTGCAAGAACCCAATGCACGCGTCGGCGCGACAGGTGGATGAACGGTTGCGGCGTGGCTTTTTTATGCAATGTGGCGTTTAAAAGCCGGCGCTTGTACCAAGAGCCGATGTGCAGCATCGTGAGGATGGCTATGACAGCCACAATCGAGAACCAGCCGATTGAGCGCTGTCCGAACGGTTGCACCACGAGTGCCGCAAGAATCGGGCCGAGGGCATTTCCGCCGTTTCCGCCAACTTGAAAGATTGACTGCGCAAGGCTTTTTTTGCCGCCCGACGCCATCTGTGCCACTCGCGACGCTTCGGGGTGAAACACCGACGAGCCGAGTCCGATGAGACTTACAGACAGGATGATGAGGGCGAATGTGCCGGCAAAGGCGAGCGACAGCAGTCCGGCAAGCGTGAAGCACATGCCCATGGCGAGGGCATAAGGGCGCGGATGGCGGTCGGCATAGAAACCGGTGAACGGCTGCAGAATCGACGACGTCATTTGAAAAAACAGCGTGATGATGCCTATCTGCGCGAACGAGAAGCCGTAGCTGTCTTTTATTATAGGGTAGATTGACGGTATGACCGACTGTATCATATCGTTCATAAAGTGGGAAAGCCCGGCGCACACCAGAATGGAGAATGCGGTGCTTTCGGCAGCCTGCTGATTGCTTGTTTTTTGATTGTAGACCATTGTTTGTTATTGCTCTTTTTCTGAAAGTTCGAGCCAGCGCATCTCTTTTTTGTCGAGGGCGTCGATGATTTCCTGCATGCGCCTTGACCGTTCGGTAATCTCGTCAACGCTGAGCGACGCGCCGCTGAGGTCGGCCTCTATTTGCTTCTTTTCTGCTTCAAGCGATGCAATGTCGGCAGAAAGCGAGTCAAACTCCTTGCGCTCCTTGAATGTCATCTTGTTGGCATACGTGCGTTGTTGGCGTTGCGCCTTGGGCTCTTCTTTCTTCGGCTTTTCCTCTTCTTTTTTCTGGAGTGTCTTCCACTCGCGGTAGTCGGAATAGTTGCCGGGGAAATCCTTGACCACGCCGTTGCCTTCAAACACAAACAAATGGTCTATGGTGCGGTCGAGGAAGAAGCGGTCGTGGCTCACGATTATCACGCAGCCGCGGAACTTTGTGATGTAGTCTTCCAAAATGCCGAGTGTCGTGATGTCGAGGTCGTTGGTCGGCTCGTCGAGGATGAGGAAGTTGGGGGTGCGCATAAGCACGGTGGCAAGGTACAGTCTCCGCTTCTCGCCGCCGCTGAGCTTGTAGATGTAGTTCTGCTGGGTTTCGGGGCTGAACAGAAACAGTTGCAGAAACTGCGATGCGGTGTAGCGCGTTTTTTCATCGATTACCACCACTTCGGCTATGCGTCTTACGGCGTCGATTACTTTGTCCTGCTCGTTGAATTGTATGCCGTCCTGGCTGTAGTAGCCGAATTTAACCGTCTCGCCGATGTCGAAATGTCCGGAGTCGGGAGCCACCTCGCCGAGGAGCATTTTTATGAATGTCGACTTGCCCACGCCGTTGTTGCCCACGATGCCCACTTTCTCATAGCGTGCGAACGTGTATTCGAAGCCGTTGAGTATCACCTTGTCGCCGTATGCCTTTGTCACATCCACAGCGTCAAAGATTTTGGAGCCTATGTAGGTTGACTTCACGTTGAGCTGCACGTTGGTGTCGTCGCGTCTCACCTGTGAGCGCCGCGTGAGGTCGTGGAAGGCGTCGATGCGGTATTTGGCCTTTGAGCCGCGGGCTTGTGGCTGACGGCGCATCCAGTCGAGCTCAGTGCGCAGCAGGTTTTTCACCTTTGCCAGTTCCGCACTTTGCGCCGACAGGCGTTCCTCGCGTTTCTCCAGATAGTAGTCGTAGTTTCCGTTGTAGGCATACACCTGACGGCTGTCGATTTCCACAATCTTTGAGCAGACCTTGTCGAGGAAGTAACGGTCGTGGGTCACCATCAGCAGCGACATGCGGCTGCGTTGCAGATAGCTTTCCAGCCATTCGATCATATCGATGTCGAGGTGGTTGGTAGGCTCGTCGAGAATCAGCAGCTCGGGCTCGTTGATCACCACTTTGGCGAGAGCCACGCGCTTCACCTGTCCGCCCGACAGCTGACCGACGGGCTGGTTCATATCGATGATTTTCAGTTGCGTCAGTGTCTGGCGTATGCGGTCTTCATAGTCCCATGCTCCGGCAGCGTCCATCTGCGACATCGCTTTTGCCAATGCGTCGGCATCGCCGCTTGCCAGCGCGCGCTCATAGGTGCGTATGGCTGCCGTCGGCTCGTCGTCGATCGACAGGCACGCCTCGATTACCGACAGGTTGGGGTCGAGCTCCGGCAGCTGCTTCAAGTAGCCTACGCGCAAATCGTTTCTGAACACAAGGCTGCCTGAGTCGTAGGACTCTTCGCCGGCGATTATTCGCAGCAGTGTGGTTTTTCCTGATCCGTTTTTCGCTATCAAGCCAATTTTGTCGCCTTCATAGATGCCGAACGTAACATCGGAAAACAGCACTCTGTCGCCAAACGACTTGGTCAAATTCTCTATCTGCAGAAATGATTTCATACCTATTTTTTAAACTGTGCAAAGGTACGAATTTTTATTCTAAGTTTTTTTGACGCGGCGCTATTTCAGGCTCTTGAATTTCTTGATTTCTTCTTTTACTTTGGGTGCGAGGCAGAACACGGCAAGCATATTCGGAAATGCCATAACCGCAAAGGCTATGTCCATGACGCTTACAGTCAGACCGAGGGTCATCACGCTGGAAATCACAAGTGTGAGAAGGTAGAAATACAGATAGTATTTAGCATTTTTCGAGCCAAAAAGGTAGGACGTGCATTTGCAACCGTAGTATGAGTAGGAGAACATGGTTGACATGGCAAATACAACAACCATGACGAGCAGCAAGTATTTTCCGATAACGGGGATGAGGATGTCGTATGCCTCAAGGGCTATCGAGAGTCCTGCTACGCCTTCTGTGTGGAAATTGCCTGCCATTATGATTGGAATCGCAGTAAGGGTGCAGACGAGTCCGGAGTCGATTGCCGGTCCGAGCATCGCTACGAGTCCTTCGCGCACGGGTTCGGCATTCATCGACGCTCCGTGCATCATTCCTGCCGTACCGACACCTGCCTCGTTGACATACATGGCGCGGCGTGCGCCGATGATGGCTGTGCCGACAATGCCGCCGATGCCTGCCTGCAGGTTGAACGCGCCGTTGATGATGGCGGCGAATGTGGATGGCAGCAGGTCAAGATTGGTGACTATTATGTAGAGCACCATCAGAAAGTAGCATCCCACCATTATGGGCACTATCTTTGTGGCAACGTTGGCTATGCGTTTCAGCCCTCCGAGCACCACGACCGACACGATGGCGCAGATACAGACACCGATGATGAAGCGCATGGTTGTGGAGTCGGCGATGCCGAGCAGCGGACTTATGCAGACGGTTGCCATTGCTTCGGTGAGCTGGTTGGCTTGCATCAGGGCAAAACTGCCCACCATTCCCGCTACGGAGAACACCACCGCAAGCGGCTTCATCCGTTTGCCGAGACCTTTGGTAATCACATACATCGGTCCGCCTTGCACTTCGTTGCGGTCGTCCTTGCCCTTATACATTATGGCAAGTGTGCCCTCGAAAAATTTTGTCGCCATTCCGAGAAGTGCGCTCACCCACATCCAGAAGATGGCTCCTGGACCGCCGACAACCAGAGCTATCGCCACGCCGGCGATGTTGCCCAGTCCTACGGTCGACGAGATGGTGCTCATCAGTGCCTGGAATGAGCTTATTTGACCTTCTCCCTGTTTTTTTACGCGGAGCGAATGCAGCGCAAGGCTCAGCCAACGGATTGGCAAAGCCTTGGAATAGATGAACAGAAACAGTCCGCCACCGATTAGCAGCACAAACAGCGGATATCCGCATATAAAGTCGCTGAAAGCGATGATGCCATCGCGTATCTGTTGTAGAAACGTCATTCTATAGATTGTGTATTTAGTCTGATTAATAATATTCGGTCAGTTCCACCGGTATTGTTTTCCCTCTTGATGCTGCAACGTCGACGATGCGCTGGTTGGGGCTGCCGCGGAAGCGCAGCTGCGTGTCGCGCAGAGCCTCGATGAAGCGTCCTTCGACCACCACGTCGATCCATTGCAGCGGAAGCTGCAATGCCGGGTCGGCTTGTATCTCGTCCCAAGTGAAACCCGTAAAACACCAAACGGTTTTTCCCAGTTCCTGCTTGATGCGCCGGCACAGTTCCGCCACCTCTTTTGGGTGGTAGAGCGGATCTCCGCCAGAGAGGGTCACGTTGAAGTCGTTGTAGCGAATGGTGTCGAGTAGCTCGTCGACAGAGGCCTCTCTGCCGCCGTCCATTGCCCAGGATTCCGGATTGTGGCATCCTGGGCAGCGGTGGTGGCATCCGGCAAGGTAGATTGACGTGCGGAGTCCCGGTCCGTCAACGCTTGTGCCTTCAACAATATCCAATACTCTTATTCTCATCTGTGGCTTTTATTTGTGAACCACGCGGTCGTTAAGTTCTGCCAGTTTGGCGCTGTTCCAGCGGTCGGTAGTGCCTACGAGGTAGCCCGTGATGCGCTGCAGCTTGTCGATTCTGTGGCTGCCGCACTTAGGGCATGTGTCGAGGTTGTCGGTGGCGTCTTCATATCCGCAGTCCATACAGCGGTTGCGGTTGTGGTTGACCGATCCGTATCCGATGTTGTACTTGTCGATGAGGTCGACGATGTCGGCGATAGCCTCTGGGTTGTGAGTTGCGTCGCCGTCGATTTCCACATAGAATATGTGTCCGCCGCGAGTGAGCTCGTGGTAGGGAGCCTCCACTTCAGCCTTGTGGCGAGGGCTGCACTTGTACCATACCGGCACGTGGTTTGAGTTGGTGTAGTACTCTTTGTCGGTCACGCCTTTGATTATGCCGAACGTCTTGCGGTCGCGCTTGGTGAATTTTCCGGAAAGGCCTTCTGCCGGAGTGGCGAGCACGCTGAAGTTGTGGTTGTAGCGTTCTGAGAACTCGTTTGCCTTGCTTCGCATGTAGCCCACAATGCGCAGACCGAGCTCCTGGCTTTCCTTCGACTCTCCGTGGTGTTTGCCGGTGAGTGCCACAAGGCATTCAGCCAAGCCGATGAATCCGATTCCGAGTGTGCCCTGGTTGATAACGCTCTCTACGGTCTGGTCGGGTTTCAGCTGGTCGCCTCCGTTCCATAGTTTCGACATTAGCAGCGGGAATTGCTTGGCAAGAGCCGTTTTCTGGAAGTCGTAACGCTCGCAGAGTTGTGTGGCTGTGATTTCAAGCATATTGTCGAGCTTCTTGAAGAAGGCATCGATGCGCTCTTTTTCGTTTTGGATGCCCATACATTCGATGGCGAGTTTCACGATGTTGATTGTGGAGAACGACAGGTTGCCGCGTCCGATAGATGTCTTTTCGCCGAAGCGGTTTTCAAACACGCGCGTGCGGCATCCCATTGTAGCCACTTCGTAGTGATAGCGTTCCGGGTCGTCGGCGCGCCATTTCTCGTGGAAGTTGAAGGTGGCGTCGAGGTTCACGAAGTTTGGGAAGAAGCGGCGTGCTGTCACTTTGCATGCCAATTTATACAGGTCGTAGTTGCGGTCTTCCTTCAGATAGTTGACGCCGCGTTTCTTTTTCCAAATCTGGATAGGGAAGATGGCTGTGGCTCCGTTGCCCACTCCTTCGTATGTTGAGTTGAGGATTTCGCGGATAATGCAGCGGCCTTCGGCACTGGTGTCGGTGCCGTAGTTTATTGAGCTGAACACCACTTGGTTGCCTCCACGAGAGTGGATGGTGTTCATGTTGTGGATGAATGCTTCCATAGCCTGGTGTACGCGGTTGACGGTCTTGTTGATGGCGTGCTGCAGCGCACGGTCCTTACCTTCGAGTCCGTCGAGCGGCTTTTTGATGAAGTCGTCAAGTTTTATGTCATACAGGTCGCTGAAGTCCTGACCGAAGATGGCTTCGGTGTTTTTCACTTCTTCAACAAACGATGAGCGTACGTAGGGAGCCAGATAGAAGTCGAATGCGGGGATTGCCTGTCCGCCGTGCATCTCGTTCTGAGCTGTTTCGAGGGAGATGCAGCCGATGATGCTTGCTGTCTCGATGCGTTTTGCCGGGCGCGACTCTCCGTGGCCTGCCGAGAATCCGTATTTAAGCACTTTGTCGAGCGGATGCTGCACGCAGGTGAGACTCTTTGTCGGATAGTAGTCTTTGTCGTGGATGTGCAGATAGTTGCCTTTTACGGCGTCGGCTGTCTCTGGTGAGAGGAGGTAGTCGTCGACAAACGGTTTTGTTGTCTCGCTGGCAAATTTCATCATCATACCGGCTGGCGAGTCGGCGTTCATGTTGGCGTTCTCGCGTGTGATGTCGTTCGACTTCGCCTCGATGATTTCAAGGAAAATGTCGCGTGTCTTGGCGCGGCGTGCGATGCTGCGCTGGTCGCGGTAGGCGATGTAGCGTTTTGCCACTTCCTTGCGCGAACTCTTCATCAATTCAAGCTCAACGTTGTCCTGAATTTCCTCTACGCTCATTTGCTCTTTGCCGTTCATGCCGATGCGGTCGGTGATTTTCTGGATAAGCGATTCGTCCTCGCCCTTCTCCGTCGTAATCATCGCTTTGCGGATTGCCGCCTTGATTTTCTCTTCGTTGTAGCCCACGACTCTTCCGTCGCGTTTAATCACTGTCTGTATCATATTCTTGGGTTAATTATTTCAGTTTTGGATTGTGGGTTCAAAGGTAGATATTGTTTTTCAAATAACAAAGTAAATTTTTATTTTTGGAAACTTTTTGGCAATTGTTAATTTTTAACTTGCTTATAATGAGTGGAATAAAAATATTTTTGGGAAACTTTGTGTCTGAATAAGGATTTTTAGGTTTGAAAAAACGGGAAAACGGGAAGTTGGAAAACTCGGTGTGATGCGCCGTTGAAGGCTGTTGGTCACCCATCTGCAGGGATGCTGTCAAGGGATGCTGTCCCGGCTGTTTTTGATGAGTTGTGTCGATTGTTTTTTTTCGGGAGTCTTGGATTTTTTGTAATTTTGCAGTCCGCAAACAAAAATGATGAGAATCAAGAAAATTTTAATGGTTTTGACAGCGATGGTGTGTGTTGCCGTTCCGGGCAAGGCATTGTCGTTTGCACTTGATTCGGTGGCGGAGTGGGGTAAGTTTCCTCGTTTCTGTGTCAATACCTATCGTTGGGGCGACCGTTTCTTCAATTCCTACGATTCTGCATACGTAAAAGGTACGGGCTATAAGATGAACGTGAAATTGCGCACCAACAGTTGGATTGACGACAATCGCTTTCTGATTGACCATGACTGCAAGGTGGAGATGCGTTCGCCGTCGACCAACACTATCGGTTTCGACATAACGTATCTCGCGGTGTCGCTCGGCTATGATTTCAACATCAACAAGCTGTTTGGCGGCGTTGACCGGTGCAAGTCGAAGTTCAATTTCGATTTTACGTGTGCTCTGTTTACCGCAAGCCTCTATTCTATAAAGAATGATGTGGGGATGAACCTTAAGCGGGTGGGTGACATGAAGGGCATCAATGAGAAGTTTGACGGTGTGCGCACGTCGTCGTGGGGCATCGAGGCGGTTTATTTCTTCAACAACAAACGCTACAGCTATGCGGCGGCGTTCTCAATCAGCAAACTGCAGCTGCGCAGCCAGGGCTCTTTCTTCGTGGGTTTCTCCTACAACAATCAGGACCTTAATTTCGATTTCGCGAAACTGCCGGATTATCTGAAGCCTCAATTGCCGGAGGAATGGCACTCGAGGGTGTTCACCGTCAAGGAGCAGACCTGTGGCGTGAAAGGCGGTTATGCCTACAACTGGGTGCCGGCGAAGCACTACAACATTGGCGTGAGCGAGGCTGTGATTCCGTCGGTGTCGAAAGGCAAGCAGTCGAGTGTCAATCCGGGGTGTTCGTTCCGGCTGTACAACCGCCTGAATCTTTCTGTCACATGGAACAACCGCCGATGGTTTGCCGGAATTGTGGGCAAGACGGATGTGGCTGTTGTGGCCGACAAGAAAACGATTCTTGCCAACTCGCTGTTCAGTGTGGAGATGAAAGTGGGATGGCGCTTCAATCTGTGGTAGACACACACAGGAACGGTTGGTTTTGATGCTTCAGCCGTGCCGCTTTTTTTAGTTCCCGATATTTTGGTTTTCAGCAGATTGTTCCGGTTTGCCTTCGTGTAGCACGTAGGTGTTGTAGTATGACAGAAGCAGTGTGGTGAGCGGCAAGGCGATTATCAAGCCGAGGAATCCGAGCAGCGATCCCCAGATTGACAGCGACAGAAGGATGATTGCAGGGTTGAGCCCCATTGTCTTTCCCATTATTTTTGGCACGAGATACAGGTCTTGTATCAGCTGTACCACACCATAGACCACCATTGCCAAAGCGAAAATCACCCAGAAGCTGGAATTTGTCTCGGCGGCATAGACCACGCACAGCAGTGTGGTGGGCAGCAGCGAGATGAGTTGCAGATACGGCACCATATTGAGCAGTCCGATAAACATGCCCATAATGATGGCGAGCGGAAGGTCGATGATGAGGAAGCCGATGCTGAAAAGCACTCCGACGCACAGCGCCACGAGGGTTTGTCCGCGGAAATAGCGGTTCATGCTGTTTTTGATGTCGCCGGCGATTTTCAGCACCGTCGGTTTGTATTTTTGAGGAATCAGGCTGCGCATGCTGTTCATGAAGCGGTCGTAATCGAGCAGGATGAAGATGAAGTATAGCAGTACGATAAACCAACTGCACACTGTCAGCAGCATTGAGATGCTTCCGCTGACCATTGTCCATGTGCCCGACAGCGATTTTTGCACTATGTCGCTCCACTGTTCCTGCGTCAGCACGGATGCGAGTGTCTTCATGTCGACATATTTCATGACAAAGTCGTGTACAGCCTGCGGAATGTAGCGGCTGCTGCTTGATGTGGCATAGTCGTTGAACAGGTTGCCCACGGTGACAATCTCGTCGATGATGCGGGGGATGAGAAACCAGCCGAGCAGGGCGATGACTCCGAAAAGTTCGACAAGAAAGAGGAATATCGGCAGCACGTTGCCGCGGCAGCGAAGCAGCCGTTTGTTGAAAGCCACGAATGGTTCGAAGATGTAGGCAAGCAGGCAGGCTACGCAGAAAGGCAGCAGCGCGCCGCTGATTGCTTTGAGCAGCCAGTAGGCGCCGATAAGCGTGGCGATGGTGATCAGGATGCGCACCACGCGGTCGAACGTGAATGGTCGTGACGTGTCAAACATTGTCTTATAGTCTTTTATTGTCTTTCCAAAATTACATTATAATTTGCTCTGTGGCAAATAAAACGGCATAAAAAAGCACCCTTGCCGAATAATGGCAAGGGTGCTTGACACGGATTGTGTGTCGTTATTTGCGTTTTTTCAATTTCTGCGTGTGGTCGTCGACGGGCATAAGGCTGATGGCGAAGCCTCCACCGCGAGCCATAAAGATTTTCTCCTTGTCTTTTGCAGTCACCACGCGGCGCGAGATCACATACTTTTCAGGATTTGTCTCATAGTCGGCGTCTTTTGCGTCGGCATATATTGTTGCCATATATTTCTGACCCTTTGTAAGGAAAGAGAAGTCGACGGTCATTGTGCGTGCGTCCTCGTTGGTCACACCGCCCACAAACCAGCGCTGTCCGCCTTTCTCACGGCGCGCTGCAATGATGTATTCACCCGGTTCGGCCGCGAGATAGCGGCTCTCGTCCCAATCTACAGCCACATCCTTGATGAAGCGGAAGGCGTCGGCGTAGCGCATATAGTTTTCAGGCACGTCGGCTGCCATCTGCAGCGGAGAGTAGAGTGTCACGTAGAGTGCCAGCTGGTTGCACAGCGTGGCGTTGACATGTCCGTGGTTTTCAGGATTGAGTTTCGACACGTCCATGCAGAAGATACCAGGAGTGTAGTCCATAGGGCCGCCCTGCAGACGCGTGAACGGCAGAATTGTCACGTGGTGCGGCATGATGCCTGCCGACTGCTGATATTCCGTTCCGCGGGCGCTCTCGTTGCCCACAAGGTTTGGGTATGTGCGGCAAAGTCCGGTCGGGCGAGTCGCCTCGTGTGCGTTGACCATTATTTTGTGTTTGGCAGCCTCTTTCACGCAGTAGAGATAGTGGTTGTTTGCCCATTGTCCGTAGTGATATTCTCCACGCGGCACCATATTGCCCACATATCCGCTCTTTACGGCGTCGTATCCGTATTTGTTCATCAGCGAGTATGCTGCGTCGAGGTGGCGCTCATAGTTGCGCAGCGAGCCCGAAGTTTCGTGGTGCATCATCAGTTTGATGCCTTTGCTGTGAGCATAGTCGTTGAGCATTGCGATGTCGAAGTCGGGGTTTGGAGTGACAAAGTCAAACACATAATCCTTTTCGTGGCCGAACCAGTCTTCCCATCCGATGTTCCATCCTTCCACCAGCAGCTGGTCGAATCCGTTTTCGGCGGCAAAGTCGATGTAACGCTTCACGTTGTCGTTGTTTGCACCGTGGATGCCGTTAGGCTTCATGGTTTTATAGTCGATGCTATCGAGGTTGACAGCCGAAGCGTTTGAGTAAGCCCATGAGCTTTTGCCCACAATCATCTCCCACCATACGCCCATGTATTTCGTAGGGTGTATCCACGACGTGTCTTCAAGCTTGCACGGCTCGTTGAGGTTGAGGATGAGCTTTGAGTCGAGGGCGGCGGTGGCTGTAGAAGTGACCATTACGGTGCGCCATGGAGAGTGGCAAGGAGCCATCAGATAGCCCTTGTCGCCACGGGCGTCGGGGGTGAGCCACGACGTCAGCACCATGCGTTTCTCGTCGAGGTTTAGGTGCATTGTGGAGTAGTCCACACACGCCGCCTCATGGATGTTAAGGTATATTCCGTCGTCGGTTTTCAGTTGCAGCGACGTCTGCACGCCGGTGTCGGAGAACACTGTCGACGACACATTGTAGCTGAACTTCACGGCAGGCATTTTCTCGCGCACCTCCGACAGGCGGCTTATGGTGTAGTCGTATTCCTGAGTGTCGTAGTCGCCCGGAATCCAATAGGCAGTGTGGTCGCCCGTCATGGCAAATTCCGTGCGCTCTTCCTTTATTGTGAAATAGGTGAAATTGTCTTGCGCAGGCCACTCATAGCGGAATCCTACACCATCGTCGTAGAGTCGGAAACGCACAATCATCTCGCGCAGATGCCCGTTGTCGTCGGGTTGCGACAGGCATACAGCCATCTCGTTGTAGTGGTTTCGGATGCTCGACTGCTCGCCCCATACCGGTTGCCACGTCTCGTCGAACGACGAGCGGCTGACGCGTTCCATCTTGAACCCGTCGAGCAGTGATTTTTGGTTTTTAAGTTCCAGACCGAGCCGGCTTGTGGCGATTACCGGCTTGTTGTTGTAATCCATTTTGTAGGTTGGCGTTCCGTCGGTGGTGAGGTCGAACGACAACTGCAGCCGTCCGTCGGGCGACGTCAGCACCTCCGTTGCGCCCAGCGAGGCTGATGCGGAAAGCAGAGCCGCTGCAGTCAGGATAAAATGCTTCATAAAGTGTTTTGTTAAGTGAATTATAATTTAGTCATAGGGTAATATTTCGTATTTAAGCTTCAAGTTCGGCAAGGATTTTTTTCAGTTCCTCGTCGGTGGAAAGCAATTTAGCCTTGCACACTTTCAGCAATTCAAGGGAGCGCGACGTGAGTCGCGACAAGTTGTCGATGCTGCAGGCATCGCTCTGCATCTCACGCACAATCTTCTCCAATTCGGCAACCGCCTCAGAGTATGTCAGTTTCTGAATCTCGTCTTTCTCCATAAATAGATAGTTTTTGCAAAGATAGTGCAAGCCGAGCGGAAAGAAAAGAGCTTGCTCAATTTTCTTTTCCGAGGCGCCGCCTATTTTATTGAAAGCAGCCCAACAGTCCTTGTTGTGATGAGAAAATAAAAAAATGCGGGCAGCTGATAAGGCAGTCCGCATTCAGATTGTTTAATAGGCGCAAATTTTATTTCACCGGAATCTTTTCGATGCGGCGGATATGTCGTCCGCCCTCGATGTGCTTGCAATGCCCGGTCGCTTCGTT
>OQVL01001201.1_pt1 | contig 15229 bp, 8 predicted proteins | sample 1691501 | NCBI WGS metagenome assembly OQVL01 (sample SAMN03418253, study PRJEB22391) | human gut metagenome | biome: human-gut; feature: organic feature; material: feces | host: Homo sapiens | place: Tanzania | collected 2013-01
ATTTGGCGGCAGTGATTATTTTTAATATTGCGTGCTATTTATAAAAAGGGGAATTAAGTGATTACGGAAACTGTTAAAATTTCCAACCGTTCGGGCTTGCACGCCCGGCCTGCTATGATGATTGTGCAAAAAGCGGGCGAATTTAACTGCGATATTACTATTGCTAAAGAGGATGTAAAAGTAAACGCCAAAAGCATTATGGGGGTTATGATGCTGGCGGCGGAATACGGCGCCAGTATTACGCTGACGGCCGACGGTGCCGACGAACGCGCGGCACTGGATGCCCTCAAACAACTTTTTGACGAAAAATTTAACGAAGAATACTAAAGGGATGGGTATGTTTGTAATAAAAGGCGTAGGGGCCAGCCCCGGGGTGTCTATCGGACCGGCTGTTATTTTGCCGGGGGATTCTTTTGCCGTTGCCCGGCAGTATGTGGAACCGGGCGAGGCCAAAAACGAACTTGCCAAAATGAAAGCCGCCGTGGATAACACCATGCGCGAATTGGACAGTTGCGAAAAAAAGGTACTTGCCACTTTGGGGCAGGAATACGCGCAGCTGTTGTCCACCCATAAACTCATTTTGCAAGACCCTACGTTGCACCAATCCGTACGCCATAAAATTTTGGACGAACATCTTTCGGCCCAAGCGGCTATTTTTATTACGTTGCAGGAGCTTGCCGCCAGTTTTGAAAAAATAGAAGACCCCTTTTTTAAGGAGCGCCGCAACGACGTTTTTGACGTGGGCAAGCGCCTAGCTAAAAATTTGGAGGGCGATAAGGGCGAGTTTTTGGCTTCCATAAAAAAGCCGTCTGTTTTAATTGCCCATAATTTGTACCCTTCCGATACGATTAACCTGCAAGAAAACCAGGTACTCGGTTTTTGTACGGATGTGGGCGGCAAAACAAGCCACACGGCCATTTTGGCCCAAAGCCTTAAAATGCCCGCCGTGGTGGGGCTTTCCAACGCTACTAAAAAAATCCAAAACGGCGATACTGTCATTGTGGACGGGGATAACGGCCTGCTCATTATCAACCCGGACCGCTACACCCTGGCCAACTATAAAAAAATCCAGCGGGAAAACAAAAAAGCGGAAGCGTTGCTGAAAACCATTAACCATTTGCCGGTTATCACGCAAGACGGCCACCCGCTGAAACTGTTTGTAAATTTTGACCCCCGCACCGATACCAAAGAAAATAAAAAGCTGATTACGGACGGCCTGGGGTTGTTGCGCACGGAATTTTTATATATGAATACCCCCGTGCCGCCCACGGAAGACGACCAGTACCAAATGTACTTGTCTATTGCCAAACGCTTTGATATGCGCCCGGTCACTATCCGCTTGGCGGATTTGGGGGGCGACAAAATGCCGCAGTTTCCGCTGGACGAGTTTGAATTGGAACAAAACCCGTTTATGGGGTGCCGGGGTATCCGGCTGTTCTTAAAAAACCCGGAGCTTTTGCACACCCAACTGCGGGCCATTTTGCGTGCCGCGTGCGAAGTGCCCGCCCAAGTGCGCATTATGATTCCCATGGTGTCTTCGGTAGAAGAAGTCCGCCATGTGCGCGCCGCGTATGAGGCGGCCCTGAAAGCGTTGGAAACGCAGGGCAAAAAGCCCATCAACCGGGTGGCGTTGGGGGCCATGATAGAGGTTCCCGCCGCGGCCATGGCATTAGACGGCATGATTGGATTATTGGATTTTGTTTCCATTGGCACGAATGACTTGATACAATATCTAATAGCGGTAGACCGCATTAACCAGGAAGTGGCCCACATGTACGACCCTTGCCACCCGGCGGTTATCCGCACCTTAAATTTAATTATCCAAACTGCGCATAAACGCGGCAAGAAAGTAAGCATTTGCGGGGAACTGGCCTCTGATTCCAAAATGTTGCCCTTGTTGTTGGGGTTGGAAATAGATGCCTTATCCGTCACGCCGCGTATGTTTTTGCGCGTCAAAAACAACATCCGCAATTTGAATTTTGAAACCTGTTCCGACCTGGCCCAAGCCGCACTTTTAATGGGCAGTTCGGAAGATATACGCAATTTAATTGAGCAAAACAAAAATGAAGATTCGTAATTTTTCTATCGTGGCACATATTGACCACGGCAAAACCACCCTTTCGGACCGTATTTTGGAAGACACCGGCACCGTGCCCAAGCGCAAAATGCAGGCCCAACTGTTAGACGGTATGGACCTGGAGCGCGAACGCGGCATTACCATTAAAGCCAAAGCGGTACGCATCAAATATAAAGATTATATTTTGAACTTGATTGATACCCCCGGCCATGTGGATTTTTCCTACGAGGTGGCCCGCTCCCTGCGCGCGTGCGAAGGGGTACTGCTGTTGGTGGATGCCTCGCAAGGGGTGGAAGCGCAAACCGTGGCCCACGCCCATTTGGCCAAAAAATTAGGGCTTACCATTATCCCGGTTATGAACAAGGTGGATTTGTCCCAGTCGGATGCGGACGCGTCCGAAGAGCAACTGTGGGATATTTTGGGCGAGCCCATTGAGGCGGAGCGCGTCAGCGCCAAAACCGGGCTGGGGATAGAACATCTATTGGACCGCATTATTGCGGATATTCCCGCCCCGCAAGGGGATGAAAACGCTCCCGTGCGCGCCCTGATTTTTGACTCTTTTTATGATGCTTTCCGCGGCGTAATTATGTATGTGCGCATGGTGGACGGCACCGTAAAACCGGGGCAAACCATCCGGTTTATGTCGTCCGGCGCTACCTACAAAATTGAAGAACTGGGCTACATGACCCCCAAACAACTGCATAAAGACGCGCAGTTAAGCGCGGGGGAAGTGGGCTATTTAGTGGCCGGCATTAAAGATATTCACCAGGTAAAAGTGGGGGATACCGTCACCCTGGCCGAGCGCCCGGCCCAAACGCCCTTACCGGGGTATGAAGATGCCAAGCCGGTGGTTTTTGCCAGTATCTTCCCCATAGAAACTACCGATTTCCCGCTCTTGCGTACGGCGCTTGAAAAACTGAATTTGTCGGATTCTTCTTTCCACTACCAGAGCGAAACTTCCAAGGCGCTGGGCTTTGGGTTCCGCCTGGGTTTTATGGGTATTTTACATATAGAAATTGTAAAAGAGCGTTTGGAAAGAGAGTTTAATTTATCGTTGATTGCCACCTCTCCCAACGTGGTGTATCACGTTAAATTTACGCCGCGCAAAACGCACCCGCAGGAGCTTTCCGCCTTGCCGGACGCTACGGACGACCCGGGCTATAAAATTATTGATAACCCGGCCAACTTCCCGCCGCACGGCGATATTATAGACATTAAAGAGCCCGTTATCCACATTACCATTGTCACGCCGGTTGAATTTATGGACGGGGTCATGACCTTGCTGAAAGAAAAACGCGGTACGTTTATGAATTTGGACCACCTTTCCAACCAGCGCGTTATTGTGAAGTACGAAATGCCCATGGGCGAAATGGTGATAGACTTTTACAACAAGTTAAAATCCGTTTCCAAGGGGTACGCTTCGTTTGATTACGAGGTAGCCGGGTTCCGCAGTTCGGACGTGGTGCTTATGGAAATTTTACTGCACGGTACCCCGGTGGATGCGCTTTCCGTTGTGGTGCATAAAGACAAAGCCCAAACGCTGGGCCGCGCGTTGTGCGCCAAGTTAAAAGAGCTTATCGGCCGCCAGCAGTTTGAAGTGGCCGTGCAAGCCGCCGTCAACGGCAAAGTAATTGCGCGCGAAACGATTCCCGCCTTCCGCAAAGACGTAATTGCCAAATGTTATGGGGGGGATATTTCCCGCAAGCGCAAACTGTTGGAAAAACAGAAAGAAGGTAAAAAACGCATGAAGTCTATCGGCAGCCTGAACATTCCGCAGGAAGCCTTTGTTTCCATGCTTAAAATCAGCGAAGAATAACGCCGCCCCCGGGCCGGACGTTAAAATTTGGTAAAATATCCGTAATATGCTTTTAGAAGGAAAAACACTTGCCGCAACTATACGCCAAAGCCTGCCGGAGCGGGCGGAAGCCGTGCGCCGTAAATTGGGCCGCGCGCTCAAGCTCTATGCCTATGGTAATGCGGACGATTACGCCGCGTATGTGTATTTGCATAAAGAAGTGCAGGCCGCCCAAAAGTTAGGGGTGGAAACTAAAGTTTTCCCCTTGTCGGCCGATATGGATGCGGCGGCGTTTTTGGAAATGCTGACTAGCGCTTCCAAAGACCCGGCGGTGGATGCCATTTTAATCGCGCGGCCGTTGCCTGCGCAGTTGGCGGCCTGCGGCTACGAGCGCGTACTGGCGCCGGAAAAAGATATAGACGGTATGTCTTGCGCCAATATGGGTAATTTATTTTTGTGTAAAACCTGGCAGGAAGTGGAACAACTCCCCGGTTTTGTGCCGTGTACGGCGCGGGCCGTGGTGCGGTTGCTCCAATACCACCATATTCCTTTGGAAGGGGTGGAAGCCGCGGTAATCGGCCGTTCGCCCACGGTGGGTCGGCCGCTGGCGCATTTGCTGACGTGCCAAAATGCCACGGTAAAAATCTGCCATACCAAAACGCAGGATTTGAAACACTCCCTGGCGGGGGCACAGTTAATTTGTTGCGCCGCCGGCAAAGCGGGCCTGTTGCGCGCGGATATGGTGTGCGGCGGCAGTACGGTGATTGATATTGCCACCAACTTATCGCCCGACGGCGCTTTGTGCGGGGATGCGGATAGCGCCGCCCTGCTGGCTAAGGGGTGTAAAGTTTCCCCGGTGCCGGGCGGTGTGGGGCCGGTTACGCTTGCGTGCCTGCTGGAAAACATTATATTATCAGGTGAGAGGAAAATTTAAGGAGAATCTATGAAAACATTGTCCCAAGTGATTGCGTTGTTGCTGTGCGCAGGGCTGTTGGCCGCCTGTACCGGCAATGCGCGCAAAGCAAAATACAACCGCAAAATTTATTTGACGGAAGAAGATTATCTGTCCGACTTGGCCCCGCAGGCCGAAAGAGAACGCCGCGAGGCGCCGCCGGTGGTGGAATCGGAATATATTTTTAATTTGGAACCGTCCCAAGACCAAAAGAATATTTATTTTTATGATGACCGCCAACAGCCGCAAGTGCCCGGCGTACCGAACGACGGGGACTATAAAAAGGAAAAACGCCTTTGGCAAAAGCCTAAACGCTATGCCCCGGGCGAATACGGCGCCGCGCCGGCCGAGTCCGCCACGGAAGAATCTGCCCCGGCGGATGATGTGGGTAGCGAAGAATACGATTAAGCCTTTGTTTGAGCCCGGCCTATGCCCGGCCGGGTTTTACGGCTGAAAAACGCATAACGCCCGGTTTGGGGGCGTAATTATAAAATTTGCTGAAAGGTAGTTGTTGCGGCATACAAGCCGTACCGCCCTGGGCGGTAAGTGTATGCCGGCACTTGGGGCAAAAGGGGAGTTTTGCTTTTTTGCAAAAAAAACTTTCCTTTTGGCTTAAATTCTGTATAATAAGGGATATACTGCTTTTTTTATACATACAAATTGGAGGATAAATGAGAAAGTTTCTCGTTGCAGTTTTGTTCGTAATGCTTGCCCCCTTGTTTGTGCAGGCACAAAATATTCAAATGAACTGGGACGGCCAAAATTATTCCCGTGAAATTACGGATGATTCCAACGATAATAAATCGTTGGCTATCGTCGGTGCCGGTTCCATAGATACCGGGGCGATTGATGGCGCTTCCATGACGGTCAACGGCAAAAAAATCAATATTAATACTGATGCGGTGGCCCAACAGGTTTATAATGCGAAGGACCGCACCGAAGCAAATGCCAAGTTTGATATTCCGGTATCGGGCCAAGAAACCACCGGTGCGTATGTGGCCGGTGGTGCCGCGTACAGAAATAACGTCACCAACAGCTCCGTAAGCATGACGGGCACTACCTTGCAGGGTAGAGATGTAATGGGTGGTGCTTCCTTGTTGTTAGACGGCTCGGCCCGCTTGGGTGATTTCTCGGCCAACAATAACTCCGTCACTATCAGCGGCGGAAGCCTTAGTTTTTATGATTATACCGCTCCCGGCGCCACGGCCCCTGAAACCTATGGCGGAAATGTGTATGGCGGTTATACGATGTTTGCCAAAGGTACGGCCAATAATAACACCGTTATTATTAAGGACGGTGCCAACGTGGCGGGCGACGTTATCGGTGGTATGACAAACCCCCGTTTAACGGAAGAAGACGAACAACAAACCAATATATTAGATACTAGAGCCAACGGCAACTCTGTATTAGTGCAAGGTTCTACCGTAGACGGCGTGGTGGCGGGTGCTTTAGGCGCGGCTACCGCTAACGATAACACCGTGATTATTGATAATTCTCATGTAGGTTCGGCGTTTGGGGCCTCTATTGGCAGAGGTATTGCTAACGGCACGGATTCTCTTGTTAATATGAACAACAATACGGTAATTGTCAGAAACGGCAGTACGGTGGATGCGACGGCTATGGCTGTTATGAACATCTCTGTCAACGCACAAGGCAATACCATGACGTTGGATAATTCTACTATGGCCAACGGCGCGGCTTACTCCGTTTTGATGTATTTGGGCAACGACGTTTCTGGCAACCTGATTCAATCCGTGGTAGCCAACAACACCCTAAACCTGAATAATTTAACCAGCACTTTTAAGGAAGTGGGTGGTTCTCTCAACTTTGCCGGCACCTCCAACGGCAACACCGTAAACATCCTTAATTCCAATGTGACTTTAACAAATGCCAGCCGGAAATTTTTTGACGAGCAGTTGGATTTTACTAAGTTAGCCGCGGCCAACCTGTTGCCTGCGGATGTTCCTGCGGATAAAGGGCTTATTTTTGGTGGTGCCAGCATGGACTATACCGCCACAGTCAACTCCACCCCGTCACCCGAGGCGCCGGAAGAAAAGGCGGTTGCCTTTAACGGTACGAACAGTGACGGCAACTTGGTAAATATTGCGGGCGGTAATTCCGTAAAAACCGTAGATGCCAACGTATTCGGCGGCTTCTCGGCTTATATCCGCGAAGTGGATTATCGGACGGTGGATGATTCCGGCGTGACTGAAACGGTTAAGAAAAACGGTTTAACCACCACGACCACCTCCTCCGACCCGGCCGCTGAACCCGCAGAGCCGGAAACGGCCGAAAAAGTGGATAATATCCATTCTGCCTCTAACAATACGGTCGTTTTGGATAACGTAAGATTTAAGGGTAAAGTATACGGCGGTTATGTGTATGGGGCGGAGCTGAAAGCAGAGAATATGCGCACCCAAAACAACACCGTTATTTTGCGCAACAAAGTGGAATTGGACCCGACGGCCGTTATTTACGGCGGAAGCAATAGCATGGGCCGCACTACCAACCAGCTGGTCTTTGACCGCACGATTGGTACGTTTACGGATAAAAACCAATTCCGCAACTTTAACCCGTGGTGGACGATTAACGCAGACTTTAACACCAGGTTGAATTTTAACTTTGACGTCCACGCCAGAATGTTGTTGGATAAATCCACCATGAAGGAAGGTTCTGCAATCGTAGTCACCACCAATACCGAAAAATCCTTAACAGGCATTGACGAAGGCGGCGTGGTGTATGAATTGTTGGATAGCGGCATTGTGCTGACCCAAAAGAAAGTGGGCGTGTTTTCCTATTCTTTAACCCCCACCAAAGGAAGCACCGGAAACTTGGTCAACTGGACTTTGACCAGCACAAAAGATAAAGCCAATGCCGAAGTTTACGGCCAGTTGCCGTTAGTCGGTTTGGCGTTAATCAGCGAAGGGCCGGAAATGCTTACCCAAACCTTAAATGATTTGTGGCAGAGCGAAACCGAACAGAACACCTTTGTCAACGGCGGCTACCACCACACCCGCTATAAAACAGGCAGCGGCTTTGATTTGGACTCCGGCCTGTTGCAAGCGGGCGCTTGGAAGAAATTTACGAACGATTGGGCCTTAGGTCTGTTTGCTAAATATTCGGGCGGCTCCTATGAAACCTACCCGATTAAAGTGACCGGGGATGCCAGCGTGTACGGCGGCGGTTTGATGACCTCCTTGCGGTATAGCGAAACGGGCCGCTTGGAAGCCACCGTGGAAGCCGGGTATGTGGACGCTAAATTCCAATCGGACGAATTGTTATCCAGCTTTAAGAGTAAAGGGATGTACTACGGCGCCAGCGCGGGCTTTGTGGAAAACCCGTTGGATGATTTGAGCCTGTTTGCCAACTTCAACTGGAAACGCAAAGCGTCTGACGATATTACCGACGATTTGGACCAGAAAATTGAATTTGACACCTTGCAAAGTATGGCCCTGCGTTTCGGCGGTGACTATACGTTCAACTCGTTGGACTTAAACGGCGTAATTCCCGCTATCGGTGCCAGTGCCATTTACGAAATGGACGGCAAATCTACCGTGACGGTGGAAAACGTAAAGAGCGACGAAGCCTCTATGAAAGGTATGAGCGGGCGCGGGCAATTAGTCCTGTCCTATCATAACAAAGATACGTTCCTGCCGTTGCACTCCGTGCTGACCGTTTACGGCCAATTAGGTAAACGCGAAGGTTTCGGCGGCGAAGTGACGATTGCGTTTGAGTTCTAAACAAATCAAACCTCTGTTTTAGTAAAGGCCCTTCGGGGCCTTTGCTATTTTAGGCCGCCCTTTGTCCTGCGGCGCCATTCTTTTATACCCGCTTAACGGCGGGTTTTTTGTGCCCATGGGGCGTATTCCCTCCAGTGATACTGCCCCCCGCGGCGTTTACTTTGGGCCCCTTATTTGACATTTTGGCTTATAACCACTACAATAAGAGTAAGGAGCCCCCCTATGAAAAAACAAATCTTAGTAGGTGTCGCGTTCTGTTCCCTCTGCCTAAATGCGTATGCGTTTAATCCGGCGGCCGAAAAGGCCCAGGATGCCCAACCGGTGTCTTGCAATATCCCGGCCATGTTAAATGATGCCAAAAATGCCCAATGGTTTAGGCCCCAATGTATCCGCATTTTAGCCGCCAGTGAAGCCCGCGGAAACCTGAACCAAAGCCAAAAAGCGCAATTAAAAAAAGTGCTTGTGCCTGCCTATTACAACATTATGGAGCATTATGCTTATTTGGATGACGAAAGGGCACAAAAAGAAGCGCCCCATTTTATGGATTTAAGCAAAAGCCTGGCGCTGTTGGCGGATGAACAAGGCACCTATGGTTTAACGCCCGGGACGGGGGTTTACCGGCTTAAAAAAGACAAAAAAATAGAAGGCAGTTCCAAAACCGTAGAAGTTGTGGGCCGGAAAGCGGATGTTAAGATGGGCAAGGCCCCGCTGTATAACCTGCTAGTTAATGTGGATACAAAGGTTTCTTTGGCCCAGCAATCCCAAGCGGAAAATGCCGCCCGCCTGCGCAAAAGAAAACCGGGCGAGCTGACAGCCGCCTTGCCGAAAGACTCCCGGGGGGAGGCGTTCGCGCCCGCGTTTGATGTCCGCCATTTGGAAAATGTGTTTTGTTTTGACAATGACACCCAATTAGAAGAAAAAGATTTTGTTTTTGATATTCACCTTTTGAACGATATGTTAAAAGAGCGGCGCGATTTTATGCCGCTACTGAACTTTATGGCAGAAAACGCCTCTTTTAACAAAAATCATCCCAATTATATTCCGCCCCGCTTTGTGCGGTTGGTGCTGGCCTATCATGCGGAAAATTTGGCACCGAAAGAAGCCTCCAAACTGGTTAAGTATGCGGCAAACCCGGCCTATTCGCCGGATTTCCGCTTTTTGGCGGGCACGGTAGCCTCCGCGTATGCGTATTCTAAGGGGTCCAATGCGTCTTACAAAGGCAAATTCCGCTACTCCCCCAAAGAGGCCGCCGCTATTATGGGCGTACTGCAACTGAAAGCCACCGGCGCCCCCCGGGATGCCGCGCAAGTGGAGCTTTTGAGCCGCCGGGTGCGCCCGTATATGGGGCGCGAGCCGGTTTTATCTGTGGAAAAACCCGCGCAGGCGGGGTTGCCGGCAATCGCCCTTCCCTTGCTGCTCGCCAATACGGCCGAAAGCGGCGCGGCCAGCGTATCGGCCGCCTCGGCCTCGTCCGCACTGTTTGCCGGCGGGGCTATTTTGGTACTTGGCGGCGGGGCGTACACCATTTCCGAGGCGTTTTCTCCCTTGTACCGTAAGAAATTTCAGGATTTGTTAGAAAGCGCGGCGTATGTGGAATTGCCGGAAAAATATGTTGCCGCTATCCCGGCCGAAAATAGGGACGAATATGAGGTAAGCAACGGAAACGTGCTTATTCCCACGACTGCCTCCGCCGCGCAAACCCGGCAGGCAAAGTCCGTACTGGAGGAAATTTTTGGAAATGTAGAACTGGACGAGGATGGCGAACTTATGCGGATGGCTCCCGTTATTTGGGATAAATTTACCATGGCCCGCGTGGGCACCAGCGCCACCAAACTGGAAGCTGAAAAAAAGAAAGAGCCTACCTGCCATTATGATGACAAAGTAAGTAAAAACATCCATATTCCGTTATATTTGGTTGGTAATTTGTTGAACCCGGGGGATAAAACTACCCGGTTGCGGGCCTGGCAGTTGCGTAGCTGTTTGGCTAAAAGCGGGTATTGCCCGCCCTTAACACCCGGGCAGGAAGAGGGCGCGGTATCCGGTTGGTTTTTGGGGTGCAAAAACACCCATTTGAACCGTGTAAAAGTGAGCGCGGAATGTCGGGCAGATGCACAAGAATTGAACCGGATATTCAAACAGCTGACTTCTTTTAAGGATAATAAAGGCCGGAGATTGTATGCGCGGGCAATTTATTATCGGGGTAAATGGGTGGCGGAGGCAGAAATGAGCGTGTTTACCCAAACGCCGTTGACGGACATGTTGTCTACTTGGGTGCAAGATGCTGTTTTTAATAATGGCAAATTGCGTATAACCAATGGGCCGGAAAACATTGGCACCAATTATGTATACCGCAACGGCGGGCACGAACAAAAAACGCGCTATCACTTTTTGGAAGAAACACAAGAATTGCGCAAAAATGGGCCTTTACAGCACTTCCATTACGAGGAAGTAAAACCGTATACCTATACATATAATAAGCAGACGTATAGGGGTATTTTCAAATGCAACCACAGCATTGTGTATCAGCCTAAATAGGACGTGATGACCGGGTGCGGGTTATTAAAATGGAGTTCCGGCCCGGGGTTTAGAATGGTCTTTTTGTAAAAATCTGCCGCCCATGCGCGGCAGATTTTTTGTGTAAATTGCGTTTGCGGGCCCGCCTCGTCCTGCTCGCCTTTCGCGTTGCTCAAACTCGCATAAGGCTGCGGCTTTCAATCCCTAACGCGGGCAAAGCAGTTTGCCCGCTTACGGGCACAAAAAACCACCCTTTTCGGGTGGTTTCTAAATGGTGCCCAGTATAGGGATTGAACCTATGACCTTTCCCATGTCAAGGGAACGCGCTACCGCTGCGCCAACTGGGCTTAAATCTGTTTGACTACTTATTTATTATACAAAATAACCCGCCTTAAATAAAGAAAATCCTTTCCTCCCCGTCGTAAAAAGTGCCAAAGCGGCCGTGTATGTTCCGTCAACCAGTCATGCGGGCGGATAGTTTTTTCAGCAAAGGCGGCAAATACCGCTTGAGCAAGTCCCGCCAACTACGCATGCACACGGAGCATTTTTTATGCAGTCCGCTTTTAATGCCGGTCGCACCGAAACGGCCGGCCGTTCCGCACACCCCGCTCGCCAAAATTTGTCCGGCTCGTTTTGCCTGCGTTTATTTCATGTCGGATAAAACGAACACAAAGAAACCCCCGGTATAGCCGGTGGCAAAAACACAACAATTAAAATAACGCCCTCTTGCTTGCGTAAGAAGGCGTTATCTATATTTGGTATTCCAACTTAGAATTACAGTTCGTTTTGGGCGAGGACCTCTTTTAAGGTTTGGGCGGATTTTTGCAGGTCGGCCGTTTCCTGCGCGTTAATTTCCAGCGGAACGTGCGTTTCTACGCCGTTGCGGCCCACAATCGCCGGCATACTCAGCGCAATATCCGTAATGCCGTATTGGCCTTTCATCAGAGCGGAAATGGGCAGAATGGATTTCTCGTTGCGGACAATCGCTTCGCAAATGCGGCGCACCGCCATGGCAATCCCGTAATAAGTGGCTTTTTTGCGTTTGATAATTTCGTACGCGCTGTTTTTTACTTCGTCGGCAATGCGTTTCATGGCTTCTTCGTGTTGGAAGTATCCGCGCATTTCGCAAAATTTGTTTAGTTTAATGCCGGACACGTTGGCACAGCTCCAGGCGGCAATTTCGCTATCGCCGTGTTCGCCGATGATAAACGCGTGTACACTGCGGCTGTCTACGTCCAAATGTTGGCCCAGGTTATATTTCAGGCGGGCGGTATCCAAAACGGTGCCGGAACCGAACACGCGGTTAGCCGGCAAGCCGCTTAATTTAATGGCTACCGTGGTTAAAATATCCACCGGGTTGGCTACCACCAGTAAAATCCCCTTGAAATTAATTTTTTTAATTTCCGGCAGGATGGACTTAAAAATAGCAATATTCTTTTTGACGAGGTCCAAGCGGGTTTCGCCGGGTTTTTGGTTGGCGCCTGCGGTAATTACAATCAGGCCGGCATCTTTCAGGTTTTCGTAATCTCCGGCGTAAATTTTCATCGGTTTGGCAAACGGCAGGCCGTGGCTGATGTCCAGCGCTTCGCCTTCGGCGCGGGCCTTGTCGGCATCTATCAGTACCATTTCGGTAAACATCCCGCTCTGCATTAAGCTAAACGCTGTGGACGAGCCCACAAAGCCGCAGCCGATAATGCCAATCTTACTAAAATTAATATAATTTGTTTCCATACGTTTCCTTCCCCCTTGGGGTGTTTGGCCCCTCTATACTATTATATAAAATCCGTTTGGGGCGGATTTAGCCGAAAACAGGTTAGGCCCTTACTTAAAACGCCAACTGGTGCCTAACGTGTTTTCTATAAATTCCAACAAGGCCCGGTGCAGAAAAATAGATTTGTGCGTGCGCACCAATAATTTTTTCGTCGGGTCTGCCTTGGTGGGTACTTCCAAAAATACTTGCGTGGTGCCTTTGGTCATATCCAAATAAGTGCTTAATTTTTGCAGTTGGTCTTTGGTATATTTGGGCGGAAGCTCCACAATAAATTCTTTGGCGGCGGTGGCTAATACGTCCGTCACACTGCCCACGCTTTGCAGGGTCAGTTCGCACCGGGCGCTTTCGTCGTCCACGTTAATCTTGCCGGAAAAATTCAAAATAGCATTGGGGCCTAATTTGTGCCCGAATTCCTCAAAAGTGCGCGCAAACGCATTGACGGGGAGCGAGCCGGTGCAGTCTTCTATCACAAATTGGGCCCATTCCTTTTTTTGTTTATTTTGGCGCTTTTTGAACAGCGTAATAATGCCCAGTACATTTAAGTTGCCGGTGGCTTTGCCGTCCAAAATATCCCGGATAGGCGTGGCATGCAGTTGGGCTAAATGCTCTTGGTATTTGGCCATGGGGTGCCCGCTGAAATACAGGCCCAGCACTTCTTTTTCAAAGTTGAGCAGTTCGCTTTGGGTGAGCGGGTGAACGCGTTGTTTGTTTTGCGGTTGTTTGACGCTTAACATCGCGCCGAAGTCGTCCCCGAATAAGCTGGCCGTATTGTTGGCTTGCTTTTCTTTGGCTACCAAATGGGCGGTATCTACGGCTTGGTCTATCCCGGCCAGTAAAATCGCGCGGGCTTCTTTGGGGTCTTTATCCGGCAGTAAACTATCCAGCGCGCCCGCTTTGGTTAAACTTTCAATGGTTTTTTTGTTGGCTTGGAAAATATCAATCCGGCTGCAAAGTTCGTCTAACGATTTATACGGCCCGTCTTTTTCCCGCTCCGCCACAATGGATTTGCACCCTTCGGAACCGGCGCTTTTAATGGCTTCCAACGCAAAGCGGATACACTCTTTTCCGTCTTTGGTTTCCACGGAGAACTCCGGCTGGGAGGCATTTACATCCGGCGGCAGAATTTCAAATCCCATTTTTTTGGATTCTTCCAAATAGGTGACGATTTTATTTTCTTTATCGTCGGAGCCAATCGCGTTGTGCCCGATTTCGTTTGTCAGGGCGGCGCACATAAATTCTATGGGGTAGTTGGCCTTTAGGTAGGCCGTCTGGTACGAAACCAACCCGTATGCAAACGAGTGCGATTTGTTGAAACCGTATCCGGCAAAGGCTTTCATCTGCTCGTAAATATGGGAGGCAACTTTTTCGGAAATATTATTGGCTTTGCACCCTTCCACAAATTTCTTGCCGAATTTTTCCATAACGTCCAGTTTCTTTTTACCCATGGCTTTGCGCAGGGTGTCAGCCTCGCCGGGGGTAAACCCGCCCAGCGTTTTGGAAATTTGCATGATTTGTTCCTGGTATACCATACAGCCGTAAGTGTCTTTTAATACGGATTCCAAAAGCGGGGTTTCGTACTTGATTTGTTCCTGCCCGTTTTTGCGGCGCACGAACATATCCATCATGCCGGATTCCATCGGTCCGGGGCGGTACAAGGCCACCAAGGCGGAAACGTCGCTGAATTGGGAGGGCTGCAACTTTTTAATTAAGTCGCGCATGCCGCCGCTTTCTAACTGGAAAATACCCAGCGTTTTGCAACTGGAGAGCAGGTCATACGTTTTTTTGTCGTCCAGCGGGATTTCGTTAATATCAAATTTGGGGTCGTGGCGTTTGCGAATCATCTTTTCCGCATTATCAATAACGGTTAAGGTGCGCAGACCCAAAAAGTCCATTTTTAATAAGCCTAAATTGGAACACGGCTCCCCTTCAAACTGGGTGGTAATGGAATCGCGCGCCCCGCGGGAAAGCGGCACATATTCGGACACCGCATCTTTGGTAATCAGCACCCCGGCGGCGTGGATACCCGTATGGCGTTTGAGGCCCTCCAACTTATGGGCCATATCAAACAGGCGTTTACTTTGGGGGTTGGTGTCAATTTCCTTTTTAAGCTCGTTGATTTCCAAGGCTTTATCCAAGGTCATTTTGGGGTCATTGGGAATCATTTTGGCAATACGGTTGGCCTCGGCTACCGGTATGCTCATGGCGCGGGCGACGTCTTTTAAGGCCAGTTTGGCTTTCATGGTACCAAAGGTAATAATTTGGGAAACGCGGTCATGCCCGTATTTGCCGCGCACATAGTCAATCACGCGCCCGCGGCCCGCGTCCGACATATCAATATCCAAGTCCGGCATGCTTACGCGGTCCGGGTTCAAAAAGCGTT
>OQVL01001202.1_pt1 | contig 15216 bp, 12 predicted proteins | sample 1691501 | NCBI WGS metagenome assembly OQVL01 (sample SAMN03418253, study PRJEB22391) | human gut metagenome | biome: human-gut; feature: organic feature; material: feces | host: Homo sapiens | place: Tanzania | collected 2013-01
CTCCGAAAGACGTACAGTAACAACGCTTTTCTTTCCTTCGTCATATATTCTGGTGAGCTTTTCTTTCATGACGTCAACACATTCATTGACAGCCTCCTCGAAGGTTTTGGCATTTCTTTCGATCACCTGAGAACCTCCCGGAACATGAATCTGAAGCTTGACATTCTTGTTCTCCGGCTTTTCCAAAAGCGACATGACAACTTCCACATCTGTGATAGCATCGTCGAACTTCTCGAGTTTAGAAACTTTCTTTTCTACGAAGTCCAGAAGTTTCTGGTCAGCGTTGAACTTGAGTGACTGTACTCTAATCTCCATGTTTACCTCCTCTTTTTGCCCTTGGGTGGGCGTTTGCATATACTTTCTTCAGCTTCTCGACAGTGTTATGCGTATAAACCTGCGTGGCTGCAAGCGATGAGTGTCCGAGCAATTCCTTTATGGAATACAGGTCTGTTCCCTCGTCCAGCAACTCTGTCGCCAGAGTATGTCTCAGAACATGGGGTGACTTCTTTCCGGTTATGCCTTCCACATCACCAAGCTCGCGTTTTACTGCTCTGTCCACGAAAACCGGATATAGTTTCTGTCCGTTCACCGTGACCAGCAGCGGCTCTTCCGCGCCTCTTTTCCGCCCCACTGCCATATCAGCTACATTCAAATATAGTAAAATTTCTTGAATTAGCGCATCTACGGCAGGAATTTCTCGCATTTTATCACCTTTTCCTGTAAAACGTATTATTTTCCTGCTGAAGTCCACGGAACCGATTGTCAGGGAAATCAGTTCCGCACGCCTCATGCCCGTTTCATATAATATGCTAATTATCAGTCTTCTCAGTCGTCTGTTATATAGTTCTTCGGCTGCTTTATATGCGCTGGAAGTCCTCGGAGTGCCGTCGCGCAGTGCTTCAGCATATTTTTCGAATTCTGTGAGCGATTCCGTGTCCACCGACGGTTCACTCGCATTGAAATAAACATCCATCGAGTCCTTGCGGAAGAAATTGGGAAGGCGCTTTTCGCATTTCGGCCTTTTCACGAGTCTCGCCGGATTCGACGCGAGCAGCCCGCGCGACATCAGGTACCGGCAGAAACTGCTGAGCACCGAAATATGCTGTGCGACGGTCCTCGCGCCGAGCTTCTGCCCGTCCATCAGATGAACCTCGTAATTGCGGATCCCGGTGGGGGTGAGGGTTCGGGTCAATGCCGTTTCGCGGTCTGTTTCATCTGGTCCGCAGGCGAAATCGCAGAAGTTTCTGAGAACATCCGCGTAAATCTCACGTGTGCGGTCCGAATACCTCTTTACACCGGTGATATATAATATGAAGTCATCCGTCAGCATGGATTATTGTATTTCTGTCAGGCCCATAGTAGGGGCGTGCTCGCGCATAAGTTTGTCGGCTTCCTCGAAGGTGTTGCCGATGACGCCGTCCAAGATAGCGTTCTTTATAAACTCCTTAAGCTCACCGATTTCCTTACATGGAGGAATGCCGTAAACCTGCATGACATACTCTCCCGTGATAGGGTTCTTGAAGTTCCGGATTTCATCTTTCGCCTCCACTTCCACCAGTTTACGTCGTACTTCTTCGAAGTTTTTGCGGATACGTTCCACCTTTACGGGATTCTTCGACGTTATATCGGCATTGCACAGAATCATGAGGTCCTGAATCTCGTTGCCGGCATCGAAAAGCAGTCGTCTTACAGCAGAATCTGTGACCTCGCTGTCTACGAGAGCTACCGGTCTATGATGCAGAGCCACAAGCTTTTGCACGTATTTCATCTTCTCGTTCAGCGGCATTTTCAGCTGCTGGAAAATCTTCGGAACCATTCTTCCGCCGATGGCCTCGTGTCCGTGGAATGTCCAGCCGCAGTGAGGGTCGTAACGTTTGCTGGCCGGTTTTCCGATATCGTGCAGCAGGGCGGCCCAACGCAGCCACAGGCAAGGTTCTGTCCTTACGCTTTCCACGAAACCGTCGCCGTCTTCCATCGGAGTGTAGTCTTTCAAAGTCCCCGCCGCGATGCCTTTCGCCTCGTCAGCGATTACATTTTCGACGACCTGGAGGGTGTGCGAGAAATTGTCCTTATGACCGCGTCCGTCCACTGTCTCTACACCCTTCAGCTTCGCCAACTGCGGCAGGACATATTCGAGAAGTCCGGTCTGGTCCATGAGTTTGAATGCCATAGACGGACGGGCGCAGAGGAGCATCTTGTTCAGTTCTTCCGCGATGCGCTCTTTCGAGAGAATCGTCATCCTGTCGCGCATCCTGTGCATGGCGTCGAGTGATTCCGGAACTATCTGAAATTCATGATCTTGTGTGCTGAGTTTCGCTGCGAATCTGACCGCGCGGAGCATTCTGAGAGGGTCATCGCTGTATGTCGTATCCGGATCCAGCGGGGTGCGGATAATTCCTGCCGCCAGGTCTCGTATCCCGCCGAACGGGTCCACCAGCGCTCCGAAATCTTCTTTCTGCAGGCTCAATGCCAATGCGTTGATGGTGAAGTCGCGTCTTTTCTGGTCGTCTTCCAGTGTGCCGTCTTCTACTATCGGTTTTCTGGAATTGCGGTTATACGATTCTTTTCTCGCGCCCACGAATTCGATTTCTGTCCCGTGGTATTTCAGCATGGCTGTGCCAAAATTCTTGAATACCGAGACGCGGCATCCGTGGTGTTCACTTTTACATATATGGTCAGCTACGGCAGTGGCCAATTCGATTCCGCTGCCTTCGACTACGATGTCTATGTCATTTGTCTTTCTGCCTAAGAAGCAGTCTCTTACGAAGCCTCCGATAACGAAAGCCCTGACTCCTTTCTCCTCCGCTACTTCGGATACGATCCCGAAAATCGGGTGCTCCAAAAATCCTTCTGTTTTCGTCATATATTATATTTGTATTATCTCTTCCCAGAGAGGCGGTCTCTTCATGAATTCGAGGCGCTCGCCGTCTTTGCGCGCGATGATGGTGCTTTTCCCGTTGGTTATGACTATGTATCTGACGTTCAGTACCATATCGTATCTCAACGCTTGTTCTAATGTTTCTTGGGTCAATGTTATGTCAGGCCTTTTGCATTCCACTATCATCGCCGGGTCGAGTTTTCTGTCGTAGACCACGATGTCAGCGCGGTATTCCTTTTTTGCTGTGCCTGCACCAAATTTGAGTCCAACTTCACTCATCATCATGTGAGCGGGAACGTGCATGGTATCGCGGAGCATAGTGATGAACCACTGCCTAACCCTTTCTTCGGGAGTCAGCGGTACCTCTTTTTTCCTAAGCGGGTCCCATATCATATTTCCGTTCATCTGTGCAAAGATAGTTATTATCGCGCAATGTCCATTCGAATGTTTTTATTATATCCTGTTATTCAGCCGCATCATTTCTTCTATCCGTCTACTATAGCTCGTACAACATCCCTGGATGTCCGTAATATGTAGCGCCGTGTGTCACCCGTAATCGGTGCAGCAGGCTCATCGAAACCTAAGGCGGGAACGTTGTGCAAATCCGGATCCGGTACGGCGGATCGTGCTGTGGAATGAAACTCTTCCGCGCCTGTAACGCGCTCTATTTCAGCGATATTCTCCGGGTTGATGCCAGAGCCCGGCATTACGATTATTCGCCCTGCAGCCTGTCTCACAAGCCGCGAGATAAGTTCAGCCCCTGCCAATGCCTTTGGCTGCTGCCCGGATGTCAATATTCTGTCGCACCTCAGTTCAACTATCTGTTCCAGAGCCAGTTCCGGGTCGATACAAACGTCGAAGGCCCGATGAAAGGTCACGCTCATCCCGCCCGCAGCCTCGACCATACGGCGGCAATTGTTTATGTCAATGCTGCCTTCCGGGGTCAATGCTCCTATGACGACGCCGTCGACGCCGGCAGAACGGCAAAACTCTATGTCTGAAATCATTGACCTGAACTCGGATGGGGAATAGACAAAACTTCCTTCCCTGAGGCGGATCAGCACATTGACTTTTATGCGCGACGCGGCAGCCGCGACAGCCTCCATTATCAGCCCATGGCTCGGGGTTACTCCGCCGCAACTGATTGCAGAACAGAGCTCTACACGGATAGCACCTCCATAATACGCCTCCATGACATCATCCACCGACGTGCAACAAACCTCTATTTTTCTCAATTTCATAATATTGTTCTTGCTTTTATATCCCGGCGATGACAGAGCGGAGCTGGGAGGCGAGGGAAGTGTTGTAACCTGTTGAGAGGTAGACTATTCGGCCGAAACTGTCGCACATGGCTATTACAGGAAGCGTCTTGGTTTCGCTGTGGCAGCCGTCGCAGAGCATATCCCTGATTTCGGATGTGCTGTCGATTCCGAAACTTGTCATGTCGCTGTCCAGCAATCCCTTGAGTTTGGCGACATTGGCCTCACTCTGACCGAAAACCATAATCGGGCGTCCCCACGCGGCCAGTTCAGCACTCATCGACTGCATATCCCTGATAGCGTGATTGCTTGGCTCATCGCCGTCGCCGAACACCGCCACGAGGAAATATCCGCGGCCGGTTGTGCTCAGAATCGACTTCTTTTCACCATCCAATGGCTGGTACAATGCTTCCGGATCCATGGTACCTATGACGCTGATCTCCTCCTTGCTTTCTCTCATAACGAGCTGTACATCAGTGTTTTTATCTTTCTCTACCACGAAAGTGACCATGCGTGCCAACACCTTGCCGCTTGCAAGCCTGGTTCCGCTTGTCAGCAAATAAGTTCCGGCGTCCAGAGTAAACGGCGTGCTGAAACTCTTGGCCGAAGCATCCGCTCCCAACTCTGTCGCGTCACCGCCTTCGAAATCAAGCAGTTGCCTCTTTCCGCCCTGTATTTTGCTCAATGTGAAATGTCTGTAATACTCAGGATTATCCAGCGTTCCTTTGCCCGGAACATAACTCATGGTCATCGTCCCTTTCTCTGAAACCTGTCCCGATGTAGCGCTCTCCAGACGGATGTCAATCCATTCATTGTCAGTCATATACTGCGCCTTGCCGGTCATCTGGTCTATCCTCGACGGAATACCGAATGTCCTCAATGCCGCAATCATGAAAATATCTCTCGAACGTGAATCTGCCTTACGGATGCGCAGCGTTCCCGCTGGCGTAGCCTGTAAATTTCTGGCATTCAGCTCATTGGCCACAGTGATATTTGTTCGTGTCCAAGAAATGATTTTGTCTGCCAATTCCGCTGCTCCGTCAGGAGTCGTGACCTCGTGCGCCTCTTCGTTATCATATATATAAGGTGCCAAAGTGTTCCAAATTTCCATGTGGAAAGGCTGCAAAAACTCCCCGTGAATGCGCGGGCAAAGCACGAAATCGAAGTAAATGCTCTCGTTGTTTTTGCTGATGAAATTCGGTTTCGCGGCAGAAATCAATGCATCCCAAAGCACGTCACATTTCGTGTCCCTGATATCTTTCCGGCTCAGCGTCTTGAGCATTTCCAGGCCCTCGCGCAGCAAAGCATTATCATTGGCCTTAACCATGAACTCTCTGATTTCCCGCCAGTTACCTTTCGCGTCGATCAGCTGTTTACACGCGGCATCCGAATATTCCGTCGCCAGACCGAGGCGCTCAGCAGCATTGACCTCACCCGTGAAAGTCGCGGTGTAGGCGAGCCTCAGCGAATCCTCGCGCGCGAGCCTCAGCTTGTTCGCAGCGACCGCAGCCTCACTCGCTTCCGCCGGAATCCTGCCGGGTGCAGGCGGGTTTATGTCAATGTCGATGTCCATCATTTCTGTGTCGTTGTGGTCTAACGTGACCACTATTTCGCAGTCTTCCGCGTTGTCTGTGTGGAGGAGTCCTGTGCCGTAACGTCCGCCAGATGAGGCCCATACGAACATGTCTCCGATTCCGATGTGGAGGGATGCCTGGCCTGTTTTGTCGGTTTTGAGTGTCACTGCCGGGAACATTTCACCATAATTATATATACAGAATCCGACATTTGCCCCAGTGACGATATTTCCTGTGGAATCCTTGACTGTCACGATGTTACGCCTTGTCTTGACGTAATTTCCGATGACATTGATTTCCGTGAAGTTTTCTGTGCGGCGGATTACATCTTCAGGTCCGTCGTAGTCGCCGAAAACAAGAGTGTGCATCAGCACCGCCCTGGACGCAGGCTCGTTGAACCAAGCCATATTCAGCTCCGGCTCAGGTTCGCAAGCTCCTAAGAATGACCACTTTCCGTCAGTCCATACTTCTACCCAGGCATGGTTGTCATCCGTATGCGCCCACCTCGGAGTGTAGACCTGGCGTGCAGGTATGCCGACTGTACGCATGGCAGCGACAGTAAAAGTCGACTCTTCCCCGCAACGTCCTTCGCCGTTCAATATCGACGCGAGCGGTGACGACGTCCTGGCATCTGACGGCGTATATGTTACCTTTTCATGGCACCAATGGTTGATTTCCAGGGCTGCGTCGTGCATCGAGAGCCCATTTACGCGTGCTTTCAATGTGTCATAATACATTGTCCTGAAATCGTCCAGTCTTTCGTTATTTACGCGGACCGGCAGGACGAAGTGCTTGAACAGCTGGTCGTTAAGCTGCTTTCCCCACGGCATCTCACGCCTGGCCTTCAACGCCACTTCAGCATTGGCCTTAAAAAAATCTTCGCTATAATCGCCCTTGTCAGCGATGCTCATGTACTCGTAAAGGAAACTTACGGCGTCGTTCACCGTCATCTCTTTTGCGCAACCGCTGAGAACCAGGATCGTCGCGGTCATAGTCAAGGCTAATTGTTTCAGTGTCATATGTTTAATGTTCTGTAGTATGATGTACGCTATTATATAATTGTTTGAAATTCAATTCCTCTTTCGAGACTTTGTTCCCCACGATGACTGTCAGGATTCTGGCGTATGGAGACTGGTTTTTACCCATAGTGACTTTCAAGTGCATTTTGCTGTCTCTCAGGACTTTAACGTCATTCAGCTCGATTTCTCCCATACCGTCAAACCTCGGGACAGACATGTAACATGATTTCCCGTTTTGTTTCACGAATCCGCTGACGAGAATCCCGTTCAGCATGACCCCGGTCACGTCCCAATCGTCGTTGCTGAAATTTACCTCCGCAGTCCCTCCGCCGACGCTGATCTCGATTTCCGTCTGCGACGGCCCGATCTTCTCCACGAAAACCCGCGAATTGCAACCGTCTGCCGCCAGAAGAAAAGCTGCCGCCACCATGGTTCGGGTCAATGCCTTTTTTATGTCAATGCCAATTTTTGTCATGTATAGCTTCGATTTTGTCCAAAGATACTTTAAATTACGATGACAGTTGCTATTTCTTCATATAAAACGTATTCTTTTCGCTAAATTTTCATAAATTTGAAGATAGGTATACTTACTATTGTAAAATTTTTTAGTTATGAATACACATGTTGTCATAATGGCAGGAGGTATCGGAAGCAGGCTCTGGCCTGTCAGCACTCCTGAAATGCCTAAGCAGTTCATAGATTTGCTTGGTGTAGGCAAATCACTCATACAGCTTACAGTAGAACGCTTCTTGCCGGTGTGCAATTATTCTGGAATCTGGGTGGTGACATCGGAAAAATACGTGGACACGGTACGTAAACAGTTGCCGGGAATTCCTGAAGACCAGATACTTGCAGAGCCGGTGCCTCGCAACACTGCTCCATGTATCGCTTATGCTTGTTGGAAAATCATGCAGAAAGATCCGGATGCTAATATCGTAGTTACTCCGTCAGATGCATTGGTCTTGAAGACCGGTAAGTTCGCGGACTCCATCAGGAAGGCATTGAACTTTACGGAAAGCTCTGACAGTATCGTCACTATCGGTATTCATCCCGACAGGCCTGAGACCGGCTACGGCTATATTTGCTCGACCTCTACGGAGGAGGATAAGATCGTGAAGGTCAGCGAGTTCAAGGAGAAACCGGACAGGGCTACAGCCGAGAAATATCTGGCTGCTGGCAACTATTTTTGGAACGCTGGCATTTTCGTGTGGTCTGTCAAGACCATCGTGAAGGAGTTGCGCAAGTTCGCTCCGCAGATTACTGACATTATGGACAAATTGTCAAAATCTTTCGGAACACCGGATGAAAAATCTGCATTGACAGAACTCTTCCCTAAATGCGATAAGATTTCTATCGACTATGCGGTGATGGAAAAGTCTGATTCTATTTATGTTATAGCCTCTGACCTCGAGTGGTCGGACCTTGGAAGCTGGACCTCTGTGGGCAAGCAGATTCAGGCGGATCCGCAGGGAAATAAGCCTGTCGGACCGGATGTGCGTCTTTTTGGGTGCGAGAATTGCATAGTACATGCCGGAGATTCGAAAATGGTAGTGGTCGAAGGCTTGAAGGATTATATCGTGGCGGAGAAAGGCGGTAATGTTCTCGTCTGCCCGATTTCGGATGAACAGAAAATTAAAGATTTTACCGCTGATAAATAATTGATATTATGCGAATTGCGATTGTAGGAACAGGTTATGTGGGACTTGTGAGCGGAACTTGTTTCGCCGAGATGGGTGCTGATGTCACCTGTGTGGATATAGATAAGGACAAGATTTCGCGTCTGGAGAAGGGTGACATTCCTATTTATGAGCCTCAGCTCGACGAGATGGTTCTGAGGAATGTTAAGGAGTGCAGGCTTCATTTCACGACAGATCTCAAGGATTGTCTGGATGATGTGGAAGTGGTGTTCAGCGCTGTGGGTACGCCTCCTGATGAGGATGGAAGTGCGGATTTGAAATATGTGCTGGATGTGGCCCGTACTGTGGGCAAAAATATGAAGGATTATGTTCTTCTTGTCACCAAGTCTACAGTGCCTGTGGGAACTGCTGCGAAGGTGCGTGCTGCGATTAAGGAAGAGTTGGATGCACGTGGCTTGGATATTCCTTTCGATGTGGCTTCCAATCCGGAGTTCCTGAAGGAAGGTTCTGCCATAAAGGACTTTATGAGTCCTGACCGCGTGGTGGTCGGCGTGGATTCCGAACGTGCCAAGGATTTGCTTACCAGATTGTATAGGCCTCTGATGCTCAAGAGTTTCCGTGTGATGTTCACGGATATCGCTTCTGCCGAGATGATTAAATATGCAGCCAATTCGATGCTTGCTACGCGTATCAGTTTCATGAATGATATTGCCAATTTGTGTGAGAAGGTCGGTGCTGATGTTAATATGGTAAGGCAGGGTATCGGTGCTGATTCGAGAATCGGAAGCAAGTTCCTGTATCCTGGTTGCGGATATGGCGGAAGTTGCTTTCCAAAAGATGTAAAGGCATTGATCCGAACCGCTCAGAAAAATGGTAGCAGGATGCGGGTGCTGGAGTCGGTGGAGGAGGTGAACGAGGAGCAGAAGCGGCTGGTGTTCAAGAAGTTATACCGTCATTATGGGGGAGAACTTCGCGGTTTGAAGATCGCTTTGTGGGGACTCGCTTTCAAGCCTGATACGGATGACATGCGCGAGGCCACTTCTCTGGTGACGATCGACCTTCTTACGAAGGCGGGTTGCGAAGTCGTTGTGTATGACCCGGTTGCGATGGATGAATGTCGCAGGAGAGTAGGGGATAAGGTGACTTACGCGGCCGGTATGTACGAAGCTGTGGATGGTGCTGACGCTTTGCTGATGCTTACGGAGTGGAAGCAGTTCAGGATGCCGCAGTGGGATAAAGTTAAAGAATTGATGAAAAAGCCGCTTGTTATCGACGGTAGGAATATTTATGATCCGGAGGCTATGTTCGAGGCTGGATTTACATATTCTTGTATAGGAAGAAAATAAATGGAACGCCCTCATTTTAAAACAGTTGTCATTTCCGATGTCCATATCGGATCCCGACATTCCAAGGTTAAGGAAGTCACTGAGTTTCTTTCTGCCGTGGACTGTGACCGTCTGATTATGGATGGAGATATAATCGACGGGTGGCAACTGAAAAACTCGGAGGATAAGTGGACTACTGTCCATTCTGCTTTCTTTTATGTCATCATGAAGATGATGGAGAAGCATAATACCGAGGTCATTTATATCGCCGGAAATCATGATGATTTCTTGGATGCGTTAGTCCCGTCGAAGATGTTCAATATCACGCTGGTGCATGAGTATATCATAAGGGAGAAGGCTCATTCTTATGTGATTATTCATGGTCATGCGTTCGACAGTATCACTGCGCAGTTTACCTGGATTGCGAAGTTGGGTGACTTGGCGTATAATTTACTGTTGAAGTTCAACAATATCTGGAATCGGGCCCGTCTGAGGCATGGAAAGGAGTATTATTCTTTTTCTCAGGTCCTTAAGCATAAGGTGAAGCAGGCGGTGTCTGCGATTTCCGGCTTCGAGTCTGATTTGGCGTCTTTTGCGAAGGCAAAGGGCTGTGACGGAATTATTTGCGGACATATTCATCATCCGGAGGACAAGATGCTGAAGGGTGGAATCCATTACCTGAACTCCGGTGATTGGGTGGAGTCTCTGACGGCGCTTGTGGAGGATTATGAGGGACGTTGGAAGATTGTAAAATATTCAGATATAGTGCGATGAAGGTTCTGTTTATCATACAGGGAGAGGGCCGCGGTCATCTTACGCAGGCCATGACGATGGAGAGGATGCTGATGTCTCATGGACATGAGGTGGTGGGGATGCTTGTGGGGAAGAGTGAGTCTCGCAAGTTGCCGGCTTTTTTTACTGATAATGTGCATGCGCCGATTTCGTATTTCGAGACTATCAATTTCGTGACGGCGAGTTCGGACAAGAAGCCGGATGCGTTGAAGACGATTTTGTTCAATGTCGCTGTTTCTCCGAAGTTTTTCCCGTCTGTGAGTCTTATCCGTTCGCAGATTAAGGCGAGCGGGGCTGATATTGTGGTGAATTTCTATGAGTTGCTGGGAACTATAGGTTATGAGTTGTCCGGCAAGCCGGTTCCGATGGTTTGTATAGCTCATCAGTTCCTGTTCTTGCACGATGATATGCATATTCCTGAGTTCGGGTACGAGGGGCATATTGCGTTGAATTTGTTTTCGCGCGCGATTGCCGGTTCCGCGACGAAGTTGCTGGCTTTGTCGTTCAGGCCAATGCCGGATGATCCCGGTCATAAGATTAAGGTGGTTCCGCCGTTGCTCAGGCCGGAGGTTTTGGCGATCCGTGATACGGCCGATTTCCGCAAGGGGGATTATATCCTCGGCTACATGCTGAATGCGGGTTTCGCGGAGGAGGTCAATGCCTGGCATGAGGCTCATCCTGAGGTGCCGCTGCATTTTTTCTGGGACAATGCTGCTGAGGCTCCGGTGAAGGTTGTGGATGATACTCTAAGTTTCTATTACCTTGATGACAAGGAGTTTATAAGACAGATGGCCGGCTGCATGGCATATGCGTCGACTGCCGGTTTCGAGTCGATTTGCGAGGCCATGTATCTGGGCAAGCCGCTGATGATGGTGCCGTCTCACATTGAGCAGAAGTGCAATGCGTTCGATGCTACGAAGTTTAGCGCGGCGATTGAGTCCGACAAGTTCGATCTCAGTGTCCTGCTCAACTTCTCGCAGAACGGATTCGTTCCCGACGAGGGTTTCCCACAATGGGCCCTTTCCGCCGGTGACATCATCATCCGTGAACTCGAGGCGTTGGTGGCCGGACGGTGATAACCACCACGTCGACAATCAATGTTTACGTTTTTTTTACGCAAGCGGCAGGAGTCCGAACTCCGAACTCCTGCCGCTATCATATTAACAATCGACGTAAACTTAGTCGATATTCGGTGTATCCCAAACCTTAGTCGCTGCACAATCGATCATCATCGACTCCGTACCGCAAGCGATCCTGAACTCACCTTTTTCGAGTCTCCACTTACCGTCATGCCCTACAAAAGCAAGCTCATGTGCAGGGAACTCAAGACGCACAGTCTTGCTCTCACCAGGATTAAGTTCCACCTTGGTAAACTGACGTAACCTCTTCACATCCGGCACTTTACTTGCGACAATGTCACTTGAGAACAACAACACAGACTCCTTGCCCTTAACGTTACCGGTATTCTTCACAGTAACCTCGAACGACAAAAGATCACCAGCATTGAACTGAACCGGAGAAACAGACTTGAGGTCGCTATACTCGAAACTGGTGTAGCTCAGTCCCGCGCCGAACGGCCACTGGACATCCATGGTCGCGTCGTAATTATAGAGTCCGCCCATAGTCTGGACATTCTCGCTGACCTTGTAATCGTATGTGTGAAGGGAATTTACGTACTTGCTGTAAGTGAACGGCAACCTTCCGCTGAAATTCTCCTTGCCCGCGATGAGTGAGGCCAATGCATCTCCACCATAATTGCCTGGCAACATGATATCCACCACTGCCTTGGCAAGAGGTTCGATATCGTTTATAATCCTTGGACGACCCTCATTCAACACCATCACGATAGGTTTGCCAGTCTTCGCAAGACGCCTGACAAGCTCCTTCTGATTCGAAGACAAATTCAAATCATCGATATTTCCCGGAGTCTCGCAATAACTATTCTCACCGATACAGGCCACGATAATGTCAGCGTTTCGTGCAGCGCGGACAGCAGCGTCGATGTCGATATTGATTTCTTTATCCCACATCATCGGCGTCATATCATAATTCACTCCGGCGACATAAGATACATTTTTCTCCCCGTAAACATTTTTCAACGCCTCGAGAATAGTGTTGTGATGGCTTGCGAAATTATCCGCATCACCCTGCCATGTGTAAGACCATCCGCCATTCAAAGTCCTCATAGAGTTAGCGTTAGGACCTGTAACAAGAATCTTCTTGCCAGCCTGGATAGGCAGAACATTTTCCTCATTCTTAAGCAAAACCATGGACTCCACAGCCGCCTCGTAGGCATTGGCCTGAAACCCTTTACAAGCGAACTTGTCATAGTGGTCCACATCCCAAACCGGATTTTCGAACAGACCCAGGCGCGCTTTCAGCCTCAAGACGCGGCGGACGGCGTCATCGATGCGCGACATCGTAATCATCTTCTCGTTCACGGCGGTGATGATATCCTTGCAAACCTCCGGATCGTACGGATCCATAATCATATCGATACCGGCGTTGATACCGGCTGCGACAGCTTCCACCCTGTTCGCGGCAATGTGCTCGCGAGTGTAAAGGTTGTTGATGTCGGCCCAGTCGGTCACTGCCAATCCGTCCCATCCGAGCTGTTCTTTCGCCCATTTGGTCAAGTATTCGTGGCTCGCGTGAACCGGTACGCCGTTGATAGATGCGGAGTTAACCATAAGGGTCAATGCTCCTGCTTGCATGCATTCTTTAAATGGTCTGAAATATTTCTCTCTCAAATCGTCCGGGGCAACGTAAGCAGGCGTTCTGTCTTTACCGGATGCGGTGGCACCGTAGCCGAGATAATGCTTGATGCTGACTGCGACATTTTCGAGGCCGATATGGTTAGGGTCATGTCCCTGAGCACCGATAGTTTCAGCCACAGACATCTCTGCCTGGAGATACGGATCTTCGCCCCAGCTTTCCCAAACTCTTGGCCAACAAGGGTTTCTGCTCAAATCCATAACAGGAGAGAATACCCAAGGGGTCATCGCAGCACGTGATTCATAGGCGATTACTTTTCCCATCATATTAGCATAGGACCTGTCGAATGTGGCCGCGAGGTTCACTTCCTGTGGATAGAAAGTGGCGTCGTCGAGATATGTGGCACCATGAATCATATCGAGTCCGTAGACCATAGGAATGCCGAGCTCGTCCATCGTGATGTCCTGGATTTTCTTAATCTGCTCAGCTGTAATGGCTCTAGGTCGGCTGGAAACGCCGATCATATTCAGGAAAGAGCCGATTTTGTACTCGCGCACGAGGTGTCTGACCTTCGCGGTGTCGACCAACCCGTCTGTGCAGAAGGTCTCGGAAGTGAGCTGCACCATCTGTCCGGCCTTTTCTTCTAAGGTCAATGTCTTCAGAACGCTTTCGACTTTATTTTCGATGGCTTTGTCTTTAGGAATGGCAGGGGCTCCAGATGTCTGCCCAGATCCGCAGGAGGCCAGTGTAAGGCCTATTGAGGTCAATACTGCCGCTTGTTTTAATATTTTCATAGAGTATAATGTAGATTGTTTAATTCGTTATTCGCCAAATTTACGAAATTATTGCCTAACTTCGCGGTTAAAACAATTATTTAAAGATGGAACAGATTCCGGGACAGAAATTTACGGTGGCGCATGACAGCCCGCTTCTTGAATATTTATATGAGGTTTTTCCAGGTCAGAGCAAGAAAGGTGTAAAGGCATATCTTTCTAATGGTCAGGTAGTTGTAAACGGCCGCAAGGTATCGGCTTTCGACGAACCGCTGCATGGAGGAGATACATTGATAATACTCCCAAAGAAATATTCGATCTATACAGAGGTGAAGCATGCGGCGCGTGTGGACCTGAAGGATTCCGGAGTAGAGATTTTGTACGAGGATGACTATATAATAGTAGTAAATAAACGTAGCGGTCTTCCTGTAGTAGGAACAGGAAAGTCATTCGGCAAGGCTGTGGATATGAATGAAAAGGGCGGCAAGGCGAGTCTCATGTCGCAGCGTCGTGAAAACACAGTTTATTCAATATTAAGTGATTACACTCGTACTCGTGTTCATGCTGAGAGGATGAGCAGTTCTGTCCGTCTTCCATGGAAACCTTCGCATGTGTTTATCGTACATCGCTTGGACAGAGATACTTCCGGCGTTATCGTGTTCGCGAAGACCGAGAAGATTCAGAGGTTGCTTCAGGACGGCTGGAACAATATTGTGAAGGAAAGGGGTTATACCGGTATTCTCGAGGGCACGCCGTCGCCGTTGTCCGGCACTATCGACAGCTGGCTGAAGGATAATCCGAAGTCGATGAAGGTGATGTCGACGCACGATGAGGATCTGGTGTCTAAGGACAATGCCTCTGTACGTTCCGGAAATCACGCCGAGCTTTGGCATCGTGCGATAACTCATTATGAAACAATCCAAAAGGGTGATTATTCACTAGTGGAGTTCCATCTCGATACTGGTCGCAAGAATCAGATCAGGGTTCATGCTTCGGCTGAGCTCGGTTGTCCGATCGCAGGTGACAGGAAGTATGGAGCGAAGACGTCGCCGATAGGTCGTCTTGCTCTCCACGCCGGTACCCTGGCGTTCATTCATCCCGTCAGCGGTAAGCTTATGACCTTCACGGCTCGACTTCCGAAAGAGTTCAAATAGCATTGGTTATAAACGTGGTGGTTTTCACCGCCCTGGCCCAGGGTGCCGTCGAAAGGTTCGCTGGCGCTCATCCTCCCCACTATCGTGGGT
>OQVL01001204.1_pt1 | contig 15210 bp, 16 predicted proteins | sample 1691501 | NCBI WGS metagenome assembly OQVL01 (sample SAMN03418253, study PRJEB22391) | human gut metagenome | biome: human-gut; feature: organic feature; material: feces | host: Homo sapiens | place: Tanzania | collected 2013-01
AATTCAAGCGCTCTGCTCAAAGCCTTGCAAGCCTTGGCTTGGGGCGATGGGCAAGTGGCTTAAAAGCTGTAAACTGCTGCAAATAAACTAACTTAAATCATTAGTTTATTTGCTAAAGACTCAAAATCTGACAAGGATAGATAAACATGATTTGACTTTGTATCACTAATTATATATTATGAACACAATAATAAATGAAAGAGGTATTTTTCATGGAACATACTTTAGAGATTTTCGATCTGAAGATGATCGTCCAGAAACATTGGCCAAAGCTTACAAAATATGTCCGTAACTGCGGTCATTGCTGGCTGCTTTCCAGCATACCGGGTAAGACCGCTAATACCGGAACGATCAAACTTGTACACCGCAAACTAAATGGCTGGGAGTTTGCTACTTTCCAACGGGATTATACGTTTGAGACTGTAAACAAGATAACCATCTCATTCGAATTTGCCAAAGACCTTGGCTTACTACTGCTTCCGGATTCCATACATCTGACGGAACATCACGATAAACCCGGCCGGCCAGATAAATATGATGATTTCGTTGCCCGTCGAATCGTAAGGCGCTGGCAACGTGGTGAGACGATCCGTGCAATCGCAGCCGCTGAAAAAATGTCTACGGCGACTGTTCAACGACTCATCTCATCTAAATGTACTCCGGAACAACGAAAATACATCGCAGAGAGGAATCGACGTATCCGGAAAGAACGTAGTTATAAATCATAATAACGACCACAAATCATCTATCCCAATAGCTCGCCCATAACAAATATCCGACACCTAAAAGATGTCAAAAAGATGTCAAATGTACATCATTTGTCCTTCATTATCCATATAAGTAAGCAACTAATGAGAGAATCCTTTACATTTTAGATGTGCATTTTTCTTCTGTAGAATAGTCCGTTTTTTGTTTTTTTGACAGGAGATTTGACTTTTTCCAAGAAAATATAAAATAAGTGTAATTATTTATGAATGGAGTTATAATCTATGGACCAAAATTTACTGACTAAAATATGCTGTGGCGTTATGCTTAGCTGGGGAGTATATGCATTTTCTCGTCTTAGTAAAAGCTTGAAAAAGGATCCTAACGGCGACTATAGCTATGCACAGATTGCTGCGACCCTCGGTGTATTAGGTACATTTATCGGTATTTTTGTCGGCTTAATGGGCTTTGATACCGATATGAGCAAAATGCAGACCAGCGTCATCGGCCTGCTGGAAGGCATGAAGACAGCCTTCATTACTTCTGTTTTGGGTATGGTAATGTCACTTGGATTCAAGTACATGCAAGCAAGGGCACAAAATAAGGCAAAGAACACGGCTTTTGCCAATTCAGATGCCAGCATGGCAGATCTTCTTGAATACCTGCACTACAAGGCCGAAAAGGAGCGTGACGACAGGACATCAATGCTCGAGTTAATGAAAAACAACAATGAGGTCCTGAAAGACACGATATCAAGTTCCATGGCAGACATGACAAGATCAATTGTTGGCGATGGCGATTATACGGTCATTGGTCAGATGAAGACGTTGCGCCTGGAAACACGTGATGAATTGGATAAGATGCGCAAGTCTATAGAGTCCGGCAACGCCACTATGATTCAGGAATTTCGTGACTTTGCCAAGACCATGGCTGAGAATAATACCAAGGCCTTTATTGAAGCCTTGAATGAAACGATGAAGGATTTCAACACGAAGCTGACGGAACAGTTTGGTGAGAATTTCAAAGAGCTCAACAAGGCTGTTGGTAAGCTGCTTGAATGGCAGGAACACTACAAGGAAACGATTGAGACCGTTACAGCAAATCAGAAAGTCATTTTTGATGGCATTGAACAGGCTAAGGCTTCTTTGCAGAATATCGAAGAATCTTCGAAGAGCATGACTACCAGCGCCGAGAAGATGGCGGATCTTATTGTGACGGCTAACGCATTTAATGAACGTCTCAATGCCGCTCTGAAGGAGCTGGAAGATCTGAGCCAGAAGGCGCATGACGTTGTTCCGCAGATCCAATCCACGATGACCGCCATGGGCGATGAAACCAAGAAAATTACCGAAACGAGTATGGATGCCCTCAAAGAGGGCATGACTCAGTCCCTTGCCAATTGGAATATTTCGACGAAGCAGGCTGTTGACGAGCTCGGCAGCAACGTGCTCGACACGATCAAGACAACGGCGACGGGCATCAAAGAACAGAACGATAGCGTCACGGCATCGATTCAGAATGTCAATAATGAAACCATTGATAAGATAAAGACCAGCGCTGACGAGGCCGCCGCTTATATTATGACGATGGCCGAAGACTATGAAAACGCTTATTCTGTCGTATTCAAGAAACTGGATGATTTGTCTGCCCTCTTGACTGACACAGCCAACAAGGAAGAGTCAAACTCGAAGAAGGCCCTGGACTCGCTGACCAATCAGACCAATTCCACGGTTCGCGCTATAGAGGATGTTTCCCGCGCGATGAGAGATATGTCCAACAAGCAGCGTGAAGACTTCGAGGCGGAAACGAAAGCTACGCACGAGGCTGTTAAGAAGGCTGCCGAAAAGCTGGGCACGAGTGCTCTTACCGTTACGCAGGATATCTCGGATCGCCTGAACGAAATGATGAAGACCAACAACGAGAGCTTGAAGAAGTCTTCGGAGAACTTGAGTCATGACCTCGATAATAAAGTTACCGCCTCTCTTGAGAGCTTAGGCGTAGCCATGTCGCAGATCACCAAACGCTTTGCCGAAGACTACGGCCCGTTGGCTGACAAACTGCGTGAGATTGTTCGTCTGGCCGATAAGATTGACAGAAGAGGGTGATCAAGATAATGAAGAAATCAGAAGATTACTGGATGTCAATATCGGATATCATGTCCGGCCTGATGATGGTATTCATGTTTATCGCCATTGCCTTTATGCTGCAGCAACAACATACTGTACAAGAATATGCTGATGTCAAGCAGGCGATTTACTTTGATTTATATAATGAGTTCAAGGACGATCTGCCCCGCTGGAACGCTGAGATTGATGAAAAAACACTGGCCATCACGTTCAAGGAGCCAGATGTCTTATTCGCCAAAGGTTCGGATGCCTTGACACCCCAGTTCCAAGAAGTCCTCAATGACTTTTTACCACGCTATATCGCGGTACTGTCCAAGGATAAATATAAAGACAGCATCGAGGAAATTCGTATCGAAGGCCATACAGATCCCTTCTGGGAAGGTGCTTCGACCCGAAATGAAGAATACCTAAATAACATGGCATTGTCACAGGCACGTACCCGCAAGGTGCTGGAATATGCCATCGACATGCCAGCCCTTCAGGACCATCTGGAATGGATGATATCGCGCCTTACGGCCAATGGCTTATCTTCCAGCCAGCCGATTCACACGGCAGACGGAAATATTGATGAAGCAAGATCCCGCCGCGTAGAATTCCGCGTCAGGACCAATGCCGATGAGAAGATGAATGAACTTCGTATTGAAGGTGACGGAAAATGAAGCCGATAGATTTTTCTAGCAAGCCAGGTTTTATTTTCATACGCAGACAAATGCGGATCCCCCGCAACTATCCTGTTTCATTCAAGTTAGCGTCATCCGCAATTTCTTTTGAATGGACGGATCCTTTGAAACAAGGTCTGGATATTCGGGCGGATGATGAGAACTTTACTTTTGGTGACGATGGCCTGTTTTATAGAGGGCGTCGAGTTCTTCTCTATATCAGAGATCAGAACGCCCAGTATTATAACAAAGGCTATAAATACCATATCACATGGTGTAGAACACTGCAGTCCATGCATGACAACCACCGATATGATAAATACGTTGTTTCTACGAATACGGACGGTATCTTCCGCATCAATCTCGTAGTCAATAATGTCATACAAAGTCAGGTCGAAGAAGAGCTGCATGTATGTAAGAATTGCTTGGCGGCATTAAACTGGAAAGGCTACCGTGATGCCTATTATGAAACCAAAGAAGTGATTTATAACAATTTTTCGCTGGATGAATTCTTCGAAGCTTATAAGGATGACAACCAGGGAAATTTTGCTTTGCTTCCAGATGAAACAGATATGACGGCTCCGCCAAATGTTTATCCGGCTGACTGGCAGGTTATTTCCAAACGTTTGAAGAAGCTCAATCACTTCATTTGTTCCGAGTGTGGCCGTCAGATTGACGATCCGACTAAACTGCATGTACATCATGTCAATGGCATAAAAAGTGATGTACGCGATTCCAATCTTCGAGTCCTTTGTGCCGACTGCCACCAGAGACTGCATCCGGATCATAAGATTTTCGGTTCTGACTTATGGAATAAATGATACGAAAAATTTATCTTAAGGCAGCGCAACTTCTCTAACAGAGATCTCTGCCATATCAATTTTAATCCATGATGTAATGTCGAATTTTCCCTTTGCATGGCCAGTATAGCACAGGATTTTCGGCTTGTGCGCAAAAATGGGAAAAACGTTTCCCAATCTTTTCCCACATTTTTCTGGCCGCTGTGCCAAAATAGAGCCATCAACCGATAGAGAAGCGCATTTATGCATTTCGCGATGCGAAAAGCTGGACAACCTTAGATACGACGGGGCTCAAGGCCCATAAATTTTTGCGACTGCCAAATCCCTTTGCCAGTCGCTTTTGTTCCTTGAACCTGCCGTTAGCTAAAACTTTCCCGGATAATCATCCGAAATCGATAGGCCGATATATCTCTGGACACTGCTGGATGAGCAGAATCCTTCCCTTTGCAGGACAGTTGCGTCCATGATCTGTACAACGAGATGGACAGAATTTTTCCTTTGCCGCACTTTAAAGATTTCCGAGACGGACGGTTCAATCTTTTTGCGCTGTCATTATTCTTTACTCGAATCAATCGCATGGCGCGGATGATGGTAGATTTACTCAAACCAGTTATCTTCTCAAATTCCTTGTACGAATTGCCTTCTTTGATCAGATCAAAAACTACACATAAAGATCCTATTATCTTATTCCTCTCAGAAAAACTTGTTGATCAACTCTGCCGCAAGGTTGTTACCAGCACGAGCATCACTTCCGGAAGCAGCCATCGTCGCGTAATAGCGCGGATCTCCGTAGTAGCGTAATCGGTAATGCGTTCGTTTCTGGGCCTCTACGTCGATGCCTAGCTCCTCCAGCTTCCTCTTCGTCGTCTTGTCCATCACCCTGTATCCCTTGAGGGCTACCTTGAGCGTCTTCATCTTCTGATCTGGTATTCCCTGCACCGGATTATGCTTCAGAATGTCGTCAATGATGTCGGCGCGCCGGCTGCCATCAGGAATATTGCGCCTAGCATTCTTGATGACGTTGACGAGGACCTCATGGATCTCGTCGGGATACAGCTCAGCCTCGGCACCGGCATTAAGCACAGTGCTCCCCGTTGCCGTTGGCAAGCTCCTAGCTTTCAGCTTAGCATTCTCCTCTTCAGCTATGGCCAGCTTGAGCTCCAGATCTTCGATGCGATGATCATAGTAACGCATCAGTTCATTCATTGTTTTTAGTTTCTCCATCAGGCTCAACTCCTTCAATCAGACAATCCTTCTTGTTGCTCGGCTTCACGCTGACGTTTTGCTCTGACAGCGCGAATGATGGTAGAACGGCTGAGCCCTGTTTCTGCCTCAACTTCCTTATAGCTATGATGTTCATCTAGGATGAGATGGGCTGCATTCTCCTTCCGTTTGGCAGAAATAGGCGGTCTTCCCTCTCTAAATCCGGCTTTCGTTCGAGCAATAGCCTTGCCGGCCTGCGTACGCTCGACAATCATATCGCGCTCGAACTCTGCAAAGGCCAGCAGAATCTGCAGCATCAACTTGCCCTGCGGCGTATCGCTGACTTCTCCCATATTCAGGATGTTGACACGGATGCCACGCTGCAGCAGAGATTCGATCAATTGACTGCCGGTTGCTGCCGACCTGGCAAAACGATCCAACTTCGTTACCATCAGCGTATCGCCGGCCTTCAATTCTTTCAACAGAGCATCGAAAGCCGGTCTTTTCATCGTCGTACCGGTATACTGTTCCTCGATGACTTCATCAGCACCAGCTGACATAAGTTGCTGACGCTGATCATCGAGGCTATTTCCTTTCGATGCCTGTCCCCTTGTACTGACCCTTGCATATCCATATTTCATGCCAAATTCACCTCTTACTTTTGACTATAAGAAAAGACACTACCTTCTCCCTTGATTTTACACAATGAAGAAAGCAGTGTCAATACTGTCAAGTTTTGACACTATCTCCCGGAGCTCATCGCCCTTCATGCCCATCCCAGGTTTCCCTTGATTGCTCATCGAAGAATCGTTATGATGAACATAACAAGCATCTGGCAGGCAGGAGGATGATATACATGGCCATTTTCTGGGTGAATCAAGGAGATAACTTTGCAATAGAACAGAAAGAGCACCGGCTTCATTATGACCCGATTGGCGATAATGGACACCACAAACCCGGTTACAAGAACATCTCAAACGTCCGTTACGGCGACTTCATCCTTCATAACGATAACAGCTTCATCAGGGCAATCAGCGTTGCTTCTTCCGACTGCTATATAATAAGGAAGGAAACTGCAGGGGAAGATGTGGATTCAATCTCTCCCGATAACATTTGGGATGACTATGATTTCTACGTCGACGTCAGCTCCATAAAGCTCAACCCCCCGCTAAATATACGCAGTTGCAGGACCTGGCTCATGAAGAATCACGACAGTCAGAGCGCCTTCGACGTCACCGGAAAGCCGAAGGAGCCCTATATTCATCGTATTGCGGATACTCACGCAAGCTATCTGATGCAGCGGGCGCTTAAGCTACAGATCGACGAAAAAGCCAAGCAAACTGTCATAGAAGTACTCGATGAGGTCGAAGCACTAACTCTTCCCGATGAACAACTACGGAAAAAGGCTTGCACAGAACAGTACCGGCACGAATTGCCGCAGCGCATCATGACCACCAAATGGTATCGGAGTCCGTATATTGCCCAAGAGGCGAAGAGAAGAGCTCACGGCATCTGTCAACTCTGCGGGCAGCCGGCGCCATTCAAGGATGCCAATAATCAACCGTACCTCGAATGTCATCATATTAAATGGCGTTCACAAGGCGGAGAAGATCGCCCAGAGAATGTTGTTGCCCTGTGTCCGAACTGCCACCGGAAGATGCACGTCCGCAATGATCCAAAAGACATCCGGCTTTTATTAAGTCGTGCTGCGAAGCCATAACCTCATATAAACATCGAAGAGCACTGCCATGTGCTCTTTTTTAGTATGCGAAAAAAAGAAGAACTATGTTACCGCCTCATTTCCGTCATATTCACATAGAACGACGCGCTGGTTCGTGTCCGGAGAGCATCATGCGCATCATAGAGTAAGAAAGGCAAACATAGTATCTGCTTATCCCTAGAAAAATCAAGGGTTCCCACGTTTTTACGTTTTGAAGAAATCGTATAAAATTTATCAAGCGACACCCAGTTTTGCCAATAAAAAAGACATGGCGCTTGCCATGTCCTCCCGGAGCTGTTATTCCCCGGTACTTTCTTTATATTCAGGTTTTCTGATTGGATTCGGCAAAAAGTCATGCGGAATATCGAGTCTCCGTTCAGACAGCCATGTACGAGGGATCGTAACCGGACACACTCCTACGTCCTTACGTATAATCTTGCTATAGCGCAAATAGGTACTCTTTGTTTTCCCACTGGCATTCCATGCATTTTTTAAGCCTTTGTGCGACGTGATATCTGCCATGTAATCCCAACGCTTCTGCGCTTTTTTGCTCAGCGGCTTCTTATAAGGCACGATCTTCTTTCCAGACCGCTTTGCCCTTGCGAAATCCTTATCATATTGCCGTTTTCTTCCATCTTCTTTGTCTTGCTCCGTTTTCGTCAAAGGATACGCTTCTGCCAGCTTTTTATGAAGCGGATAGTCGAGCACATAGAACAGCTCATATCCGTACAGGCTGCTGTATGCCTGATGAAACCACGCATCCCCGACTTCTTCGGAAAGAAACTGCATGATGTTCCGATCATCAAAGCCCGTGCTTCCTTTCTTCGTACCCGGATTCTTGCGACGATATTCGATTCTTAAGACGTTCTTGCTCTCTTCCATCAACTGCTGATGAACATCTAGGGCCACATTTTCGGCATATACACCACGCTTGCTCTCGATCTGCGCCTGTTTATCGTAAATTTCGATTTCCCAAGTCTTATTGTAGACTTTGCAGCTCTCGTCGAAGAAATGCTTGCCATATGTAGAACATTCTCCTGTATGCATATATCCGCTTACGCAGGCCAGCCATTTGCCGAGGTTGATCATAGTCAGAACTTCATCATGGTTATTCATGCGGATATCTTTAGTGTAATCGATTCTGGTAGCATCCCACGATGGCAATTCAGCAATCCCATTCATTTCGTTATCAGCATCACCGTCTAACTCTAGGAAAACCGCCATTTCTGTACGAAATTCATGACATAAACGCTGTACGTTCTCATCTGTACACTCAAACAGGCGAATATGCTGCTCTTTCGTCACTAATGTCAGCGGCTCCATTCGCAAATACAAAATGGGCTGCCAATAACTGTAACGGGCTTTCTTATTATAATGCTCGGAAAGATATATCGACATTTCTTCGATGCCTGGTATCGGAATCTGCTGTATGACCTGTGAATTTACAGGTTGAAGAAATCCGTCTTTATCCTGACGTCTGGCTTCACCATGCAGAAATTGAACTGCATCTTCCGGAGAAAATCCTTGCTGCATTAATATATTTTTTGCCTGCCGAAGAGACATATCATGCTGAATCGTCATCGTATGTATCATTTTGCTCACCTCTTTTCTTTTGATGATATGGGAGCGAAAGAAGAATGTCAAGAAAAAATAATCTGCCTCAAACCCAGTAGTATCAATGCTTTCCGGATTTTTCCACGGACTTTTTTTCTCACATTCTTCTCCTTTCTTTATCCCACCGTCTTATTTATGCTATATACACATGCCTATAAAAAAAATGTTTCAGAAGGATGCTTTTATCTGCCTCTTAAGGGCAATGCACTCCAATCCTGTCTGGAAAACCACTTCCATGATGCGACGCTTCCGAATTGGAAGCCCTTTCTCATATCTAGCAATCGTCTTATCACAGAACCCGATTTTTTCGGCAAGTTCCCGGCGTGAGATCTTCAAGGCCACGCGCTGCCGTTTCGCATCACTGCCCTCTTTCTTTAAAAAACACATCTACGTCGACGCCATAAGCATCTGCAAGTATTGCCAGATCTTCCGCAGACGTTCTGACGCGACCATTTTCCATATTGGCAATACAAGATGCCGATACATGCAAAATATCCGCTACATCCTGCTGCTTCATTTTCCTCGCACGACGTGCCAGTCTAAGCTGGCCGCAATCATATTCTTTCGTGTCAATCACCATCCTCTTTCTCGATAACATCGGACAACGATACACCATAGACATCGAGCAGACACAGGAGCGTATCGACCGTCAAAGGGATTTCCCCAGACTCATATCGCCACATCGTCGATCGGTCCTTGCCGATACTCCGAGCGGCCTGCATTAGTGTCAAATGCCTATCCCTGCGTGCTTTGCGCAGCCATGATAGATTCAGCTTTCTCATGTTTATCAGCTCCTCTATTGACTTTATTACGCAGTCACCATTGCGCTACTCCCATCATTTCGGAAATCTTATGATATATTTCTTTTCACGCACTATAGGGATTTTAAAAGCATCATGCTTTCCAGACCCTCTAGGATACATATGAAAGAGTCTCTTGTGAGAATTCCTGCCCCCGGGTAGGTTTGATCTCATGAGCACATCAATAAGGCTGTCATCATTGCGATGGCGGCCTATTTCTATACCTATTTATATGAAAGGAGTTTTTCAAAATGAAAACCACCACTGCTTATTCCATTCATCCCGTCTGGACCAAAGTTCAGACGCTGCCGCTTGCTGAGACGGATGCAAATCTTCTCGTTCGTGAAAGCACTGGCAAGAACAGCCTGAATCCCCAGCAGCATGCTGCGCTCTCGCCATTGACAGGACACGCTCTCATCAACTCCGGAGCTGGCACAGGCAAAACGACCGTGCTGGTCGCCCGTATGCTCTCGGTATCCGCTCAGTATCCGGATGCCCGTATCCTCATGCTGACGTTCTCGAGAAAAGCAGCACTTGAGCTGAAAAGCCGTATCGGGGCAGTTCCCAATTGCCAGGTATCGACCTTTCACTCGATTGCCTACCACATCCTCCGCGAGAACGGCTTCCGTGACTTCCGCATCAACACAGCCGAATCGACTCGCGATGCCATGATTGCCAAGCTCATTGGGAAGCAGGACACGACCGTTGAGAAGGTAGTCCGCGCTCTCAACCGCCTGACAGACATCGATGCCGTTGCGGCCAAGGTCAAGGACAAGTATTTCAACGCACTGCTGAAGTCCAAGATCCTGACGTTTGATTCGATGCAGCCATTCGCACTGGCACTCCTGCAGAAACATCCGAACGTCCTGCATCATCTGCAGCATTGCTGGAACTTCTTCCTCATAGATGAATATCAGGACACGGATGAGGTACAGCAGCAGCTTATCGCCCTGCTATCGGCAAAGTCTGGGAACATCTGCGCTGTTGGTGATAGCCGGCAGTCCATTTACGGATTCCGAGGGGCCGTGCCAAGCATCATGGATAGCTTTGCTGCCGATGCCAAGGTACATGAACTGACCGTCAACTATCGCAGCACACCGCCTATCATCGGCCTTGCAAATAAGGTGATGCCATCAAAGAGCCCACTTGTCGCTGCTTCTGCTGATAAGCATCTCTATCCTGAATATCTCACCGCAACCAACGAGCAGGACGAAGCCAGACACATCACACAACAGATTGAGCGGCTGCACAAGGAAGGTCATGCCTTCAAGGATATGGCCATACTCTACCGTTCATCCAGTTTGGCCAATGCCGTCTTTGAAGAGCTTCTTGATCACCACATTCCGCTGATCTGCAAGGGCCATGCGAACCTCACGGTCTTTAAAGCTCCATATACCGGCATCATCAAGCTGATTCGGTTCGCGCTGATGCCAGATGATACCGAGTTCAAAAACATCATGCCGTTCCTGTATCTCCGGAAGTCCTTCTGGAAACAGATTCAAACGACCATGAAAAAGGACGATATCGGCTATCTTGCCTCTACGATGAAGCTTTCTCTGCCCTTCTTCCATCAGGAGTACATCACTTCCATGGCCAATGCCTTGGAAAACATCACGGCCCATACTAGCCCGACAGAAGCCGTGCACGCTCTGATCCGAGCAGGTTATGGAAAGTATGTCGGAGAAGATGCCGCCACACTCGTAACGTCATGGGCCGATGATCTTTCCGGATATCCATCCCTTGCATCTTATCTGGCACATCTCGATGAACTGCAAGATCAACTGGCGCAGATGCAGCAGGCTGCCATCAAGACGCATAACGACTGCGTGCAGCTTATGACCATCCATGCCAGCAAAGGACTGGAATTCAAAACCGTCTTCCTTCTCGGCTGCTATGATGGGGCACTGCCATCGAGCCGTGATGATGCCGATCTTGAAGAAGAACGCCGGCTGCTCTACGTGGCGATCACCCGGGCAAAGAAACGACTCTATATCAGTTATCCAGCCCATACAGCCAATTCCACAGAGGAAAACAAGGTCTCTCGCTTCCTGCAAGAAGCCTTTTCTTAATGTCTAAAACCGAAAGGACGTGATTATCATGACATCTTCACGCAGTCCACCAGGCAATCTGTCTATTCCCTTTTTTTGTGTTCTAACCATTCGAAAGGACGATTTTTTATGAAAAAGAACCATAACCAGATTATCAACGATGCCGTAACGCAGCTACTCGACATGTTTGAAACGGGTAAACTCCCGGCAAAAGTAGCCTTTTCCATCATTCACCGTCATCCCGGCGATGTAATCCCATCCGACAAGTGGAGCATTGGCAACCGTATTCTGCAGATGCTGCAGGGAACTGATGATGCCCGTGGTTACAAGCAGTGGCAGGAAGCTGGCCGTCAGGTCCGCAAAGGCGCACATGCCATCCACATCCTCTCGCCGCTGACGTTCAAGGTCAAAGAAACCGATAAAGATACCGGCGAAGAAGTCGAAAAGATCGTCGTAAAAGGATATCGCCCGATTCCGGTGTTCCGTTATGAGGATACGGAAGGCAAGTCGATTCCACTGTACGACCATGCCTATGAACCGACTTCTCATCCGACTTTCTTCGATGCTGCTGAAAAGCTCGGTGTCGATGTACGGTATGCCCCGATGCGTGCCAATTATCTTGGCCGTTACTCGATCCGTACCAATGCCATCGAGCTCTGCAGCCATGATGCCGTTGTCTACTACCATGAACTTGCTCATGCAGTCCATGCTACCCTCGTCGATTTGACGGTGTATGACCCGGACAAGGCCGAAGTCATCGCAGAATTCTCCGCGCTCGTACTCGCCCATATTGCCGGCATCTTCGGTTTTGAAAGTCAGGGATTCGAGTACATCGCCAATTACGCAAAGAACAACACGCCGTCCAAAGTAATGAAGGAGATCTTCTCCGTCCTGAAAGATGTCGAGGCCATCGTCAACAAGATTCTCTCTGTATCGAAAGATGATCCGGCTGAAGATGCTGCTATATAAGAAAAAAGCCATCGCGGAGCTGTTGCAGAGCTACCGTGATGGCCTTTTCCAATATATATCTTATCCATATTTTACAAGGAGTGATTCGTTATGTCAAAAGTTGTTGTCGCCAAGCTCGCGAATATGTCCCGAGCTGATTGGCTGAAGCTTCGCAAACGTGGAATTGGTGGTTCTGATGCCGCTGCTGTCTGCGGGTTCAATCGCTGGCGTGGTCCTCTGGATGTCTATCGTGACAAGACCACTTCGGTTACTTCGGAAGCAGACAACGAGTCGATGTACTGGGGCCGTGTCATGGAGCCGGTACTTCGCAATGAGTTTGCTAAACGCAGTGGCCTTGAAGTCAAGGAAGTCCCGTACATGTTCAGTTGCCAAGAGTACCCCTTCATGCTGGCCGACATCGATGGCATCGCCTATGAAAAAGACGGATCCGTTTCTCTTCTGGAGATCAAAACCGCCAATGGTTATGCTGCCAAAGACTGGGAAAATGGCCTACCACAGGAATACTACATCCAGATCCAGCACTATCTCGCTGTCTGCGACCTGCCAAAGGCTTATGTTGTCGTTCTCATCGGCGGCAATGATTTCCGGTATGAAGCCATCCCTCGTGATGATGAAACCATCCGAACCATCATTGCGCTCGAAGCGGACTTCTGGAGGAACCATGTGCTTGGCAAAAATCCACCGACTGCTGATAGCACATCGGCCAACGCTCTGAATGACCTCTATCCTGTCGATAATGGTACGAGCATCATCCTTCCACCCGAAGCAGATAAGCTCGTCGCTAACATCGAGGAATTCAAGAAGATTGAAGATGAGGTCAAGAAGGGCAAAACCGAAGCAGAGAACCAGCTGAAAGCGCTTCTACAAAATGCAGAGTGCGGAAAAACGCCATCCGGCTATTCCATTCGCTGGAAGAACAGCAGCACCAACCGCCTCGATACTACGAAGTTAAAGGCAGAGCACCCAGACATCGTGTCCCAGTATACCAAGACCAGCAACTACCGCCGTTTCAACATCACTGCACCGAAAGGAGATAAATAATCATGAAAAAGACCTACATCGTCACCATCACGGAAACCCTGAGCCGTCAGATTGAAGTCAGCGCCAAGAACTCGGATGCTGCCATCGATAAAATTCACGAAGCTTATCACGATGGAGAGATCGTGCTCGATGCCGATGATTATGAAGGAACCGATATCTCGGTTGCCATCTTCGATAAGTAACCTCAATCAAAGAAAAGTAAGGAAGCCGCTGGCAGGACACCAGCGGCTTTTCCTATGCGCAGAAGCGCGGAAAGGAGTCCATCATGGCTATTAACGTATCATTTGTTCGTCTCGAAATGGTAAGAGAACCGGCTCATCGCTACAACCTTAAGACCCGTACGATCCATGGTCCGGAAGATGCCGATCAGGCAGCACGCGAAATCCTGAAACTCGACCGTCAGGCTCAGGAAGTCTTTGCCATCTTCATGCTCGACACCAAGAATCACATCACGGCAGTACAGGAAATCACGCGCGGAAGCGTCAATGCATCCATCGTTCATCCGCGTGAAGTCTTTAAGGCAGCCGTCATGGCCAATGCGACCAGCATCATATGCTTCCACAACCATCCCTCGGGAAATCCGAATCCCAGCCGTGAAGACCTGTCTGTCACGGATCGACTGGTCAAAGCCGGCCGCATCCTTGATATCCCAGTCCTTGATCATGTCATCATCGGCGAGCCTGGCTCATTTGTCAGCCTCAAAGAACGCGGCATGATGTAATAAAAACAGTTTTAAGTTGGACGACGCCCTGAAATAGGGCGTCTTTTCTGAATGGAGGAACTATTATGAAAATCACTGACATCAAAGCAGCTCTGGCTGAAAAGGCAAAATCCATGAACGTGCAGCCAATCCCTGCCGCTCATCCTGTCAAAGCTTCGACCACTCCGAAGAGCACGGCATCTGCAGTAAAAGCAACTAAGAAAGAGACGAAAGAACAGTCGCATAAGGATGTTCCTGCTGCCACGAAAGCTCCGATTACGAATGCTGACATCAACAGCATCATCGCAGCCAATCTGCAGGCCGGTGTCGATTACGCCGTGATTCCAGGATGCGGTCGGAAACCGGCACTCTTGAAGGCCGGCGCCGAGCATCTTGCTGCCATCTTCGACTATCGCTCAACTTGCACGATCCTGAATCGCTTCGCCGATTATCAGCAGAAATTCGTCTTATACGAAGTTCAGACCACAATCCGTGATGCTGCCGGCAACGTCATCGCGGAAGGCATCGGCTCGTGCAACAGCCGCGAACGTAAGTATCTGCGTACGGACTTCGCGACGAACATCAACACAGTCCTCAAAATGGCCAAGAAGCGCAGCTACGTCGATGCCATCCTGACGGCCTGTCATGCATCAGGTGTGTTCACGCAGGACATCGAGGATATCAGCAGCTCACTCGCCCCATCCACTTCTACCTGTACAGCTAAGGAGGCCTAACCCATTATGACTCAATCCCATCGACCTGTTTTCTGTCAAGCAATTTTCCGTTATTGGTTCTGCCTGCGCTGACCTCAACGGATTTCTTGGC
>OQVL01001205.1_pt1 | contig 15206 bp, 15 predicted proteins | sample 1691501 | NCBI WGS metagenome assembly OQVL01 (sample SAMN03418253, study PRJEB22391) | human gut metagenome | biome: human-gut; feature: organic feature; material: feces | host: Homo sapiens | place: Tanzania | collected 2013-01
TACTTCTTCCCCTGCTCGATGCATTCCTTCTTATAGGTGCCCGCCACAGGATGCTGGAAACGGGTGGGGTTGGTGGAGTTGCCGGTGATGGACACGTCCACGCCCTCGTGATGCATGATGGCCACGCCCTCGCGGACATCGTCAGCGCCGTAGCAGCGGACGTCGGCACGCTCGGTCTCGGAATAGCGGATCTCGCGGACGATCTTCAGCTCGCTGGTGTAGTAGTCGAACTGGGTCTGCACATAGGTGAAGCCGTTGATGCGGCTGATGATCTGGGCGGCGTCCTTGCCCAGGCCGTTCAGGATGACGCGCAGGGGCTGCTTGCGGGCCTTGTTGGCGTTCTTGACGATGCCGATGGCGCCCTCGGCGGCGGCGAAGGACTCGTGGCCGGCCAGGAAGGCGAAGCACTTGGACTCGTCGCTCAGCAGCATGGCGCCCAGGTTGCCGTGGCCCAGACCAACCTTACGATCCTCGGCCACAGAGCCGTCGATGCAGAAGGACTGCAAGCCCTCGCCGATCTTCCGGGCAGCATCGGCAGCGGTCTTGACGCCGGACTTCAGCGCGATGGCCGCACCCACGGTGTACGCCCAGCAGGCGTTCTCAAAGCAGATGGGCTGAATGTCTTTGACACGCTGATAGATGTCCAGACCTTTGGCTTTGGTGATTTTTTCGGCTTCCTCGATGGAGGCGATGCCGTTGTCGTTCAGAAACTTGTTGATCTGAGCGATTCTGCGTTCATAACTTTCGAAAAGAGCCATGATGTTCTCCTTAATCCTTGCGCGGGTTGATGACTTTGACGGCGTCGCCGAAACGGCCGTAGGTCTTCTGGAACTTGGCAACGAAATCTTTGACGGTCATCTTTTCGAGATCTTCCGTGGCGGACTTGTTGACGAATTCCATCATTTTGCCGAGGTTGACAAACTGGTAGCCGATGACTTTGTCTTCATCATCGAGAGCCAGACCGGTAACATATCCTTCCGCCATTTCGAGGTAGCGGACGCCTTTGGAGGCGGTGCTGTACATGGTTCCGGTAATGGAACGCAGCTGTTTGAGGTCTTCCAGTCCGGCACCGATGGGGAGACCGCCTTCAGAGAAGGCCGTCTGAGTGCGTCCGTAAACGATCTGGAGAAAGAGTTCGCGCATGGCAGTGTTGATCGCATCGCAGACCAGGTCGGTGTTGAGGGCTTCGAGAATGGTTTTGCCGGGGAGAATTTCGGCGGCCATGGCGGCAGAGTGGGTCATGCCGGAGCAGCCGATGGTTTCGACCAGTGCTTCCTGGATGATGCCGTCTTTGACGTTCAGGGTGAGTTTGCACGCTCCCTGTTGCGGGGCGCACCAGCCGACACCGTGGGTCAGACCGGAAATGTCTTTGATCTCCTTGGCTTTTGTCCAGGCGCCTTCCTGCGGGATCGGCGCGGGTCCGTGCTTGGGACCCTTGGCGACGCAGCACATCTGCTCGACTTCATGTGTGTAATTCATCGCATATTCTCCATTGTTTACGATGTTAGAGGGTTGCATAACGAATCCAATATATTAATTTACTGCCGAATCTCTGTTTTTTCAAGCGGGAAATATTGCGGAGACGGGGAAAATTTCAAGGAAGTTGACTGGATGAATGGCAGAATATGTGCTGTCGGCTGGATGGAAGCTGGAACAGATAAGTTTTCTGAAAATCTCTTTTCAAAGTCCGGTGTCGTCAAGTTCAAAACGGACATTTTCTTCCGGACCGGTGTTTTTTGCCGCCGCTCTTTTTCCTGCGACGGTATCCCAGAGCGCGGTCAATGCCCGCAGCTGATCGGCGGATTTGTCGGATTGCGAAACAATGGCAATGTATTTTTCCTTGATCCATGCTTCATCCGCGATACATTGTTCCGCCTGTAAACGGCGCAATTCGCGGATCCTCCGGTTGATTTCCGGATTTTCCAGCAGATGCCTGAGGCGTCCCGGACTGATTTTGTAGCCCGCTTTCATTGCCGCTTCGACTGGACGCCCCCAGCATTCCAGCGCGCAGATGCGGCAGAACTGCTCCTGTTTCCGCGTGAGCCGCGGACGGTTTTCTTTCTGAATTTTTCCTTTCGATGTTTTCATTTGAACTCCTTTCCAATGCGGTGCGGAACGTCAAATGGAACACCTGAAAAAAAACGGAACGGACTCCATTCAGAAATCCGTTCCGCTGAAAAAGATTCAAAGCGGCTGATTCGGGAATTTTCCGGGATCGACCTGATCCTGACTCCATCCGGTCTGTTCGTAATGCACGATATTCATATCCCAGCCGACTTGCCGCATATGCTGCGCCACCGCCAGCCGGAGCGCCAAGGTGGTGTCATGGGCTTTTTCCGGATTCCATGCTGCCGCCGCCGTGATGCCCAGCGCATGACAATGACGCGAGAAATGATAGATATGCCAGGTGGTTTCCAGCATACCGAACATGCCGGTGCGTTCCGCATATTTGCCGATGCTCAAAGTTCCTGCGGCATTCTGCCACGGACAGCCCAGCACGTCGAATTTTTCCTGCTGGAAGAACTGCATGGTCGGCCAGGCCTGTTCCTTGTCTTCGGGGTTGGCGTGTTCGCCGTACTGCCAGTCGGCAATGATGATGTCGCGCGGCAGTTCCTTGTACAGCTGGTCGAGCTGGTGTTCCGGCAGACCGCAGACAATATAGCCTTTCCAGCGGGGATCGCCCTGTTTGAGCAGCATGTCATGCCACATGATGACCCGTGCGCCCTGTTCTGCCAGCAGGTCGCGGAAATACCGAATATGATCCTTCACCAGATCTTTCAGAACTTTTCTGCGACAGTTGCGGCAGGTCCCGATGTTGTCCGCTTCATCGCAGCCGATGTGGAAGAACGGCGGATGTTCATAGAATTCATCCAGTTCCAGTACCAGGTCGGTCAGGATGCGGCGGGTTTCCGGGTTGGTGAGACACCAGGTCCAGCCTTCCGGTTCAAACAGCGGCTGAAGTGCCGGATTGTAATCCAGAATGGCGTGTTTCCCCGTAATGGAACGCGACGCCGAAGCATGACCCAGCAGATTGAACTGCGGAATCAGGGTGATGCCCAGTTCCCTGCCCAGACGGATCAGCCGTTTGAGTTCCTGCCGGCTGATCTTGCGGTCCGCCCAGCCCATTTCCGGATGTGATTCAAAGGGAAAGACGCCCCAGGTTTCAATGACGGCGTAATTGAATTTGTGATATGCCGCCAGACGGAGCTGTTTTTCGATGTCCCACAGCGGCGTTTCCGGAAAAATGCAGAAATGAATGCCGCGGAACGGCATCGCCGGTTTGTCATGAATGGAACACTGCACCAGAAAATAGCCGGAGACTTTTTCCGTGCCGCGCTGAACTTCCGCCAGCTGCCGCAGAGTCTTGAATGCGTTCAGCATACCTGCCTCATCATCAGCGGTGATGGTCAGTTCCGTTTCCGTGATTTCAAGCTGATATGCTTCCGGACCGAGTTTTTTTTCAGCCGCGCAGACGGTGATGGACGGAAAAATTTTCCAGTAATCTTCCGCCAGCTGCTGCGCTCTGGCAACCGGCCGGGCGGTCCCGTCCAGATTCAGGATCATGCGGCAGCCGTCCTGAAGCAGATACTCGGCTCCGTCGCGGAAACTGATTTCCTGCGGAACAGGAATCAGACGTTCGGTCAGTATTTTGATTTCGTGAGAATCCATAAAAAAATCATCCTTGTTCAGAAAGAAAGTTGGGGTTGGAAAGTGCTTCAATGACACGGAAGCGATCCGTCTTGGCACGGTCATAATCTCCGCATCGGGTGGTCAATACCACTGCAAAGAAATCATTCCTGAAATCCATGAACAATGTCTGTCCGCTCCAGCCGGAATGCAGCAGCGAAGTCCCGAATGAGCTGCCCGGCATATGACTGTCGCAGATGACCCAGCCGAACCGCCGGTATCCATCGGTTGCCGAACCGCGGTCCGGTGCAATTTGCGCGAAGGCTTCCTCCGAAAAGATCCTTTGTCCGCCGGGGGCGGCTCCGTGCCGGAGATAACAGCGGAGAAGTTTTGCCAGATCTTCGGCGGAGGAAAACATCCCGGCGTTCCCGGTGGATATTCCATCGCGCCAGAGCCGGCACGCGACAAAATCCGAAATCATGCCCGGTCTGTCGGTTCCGATGGTTTGCGCCAGACGTTCCGGCGGAATATGTTTCAGCGGACTGCCCAGCGAGGAATCGTTCATTTCCAGCGGCAGGAAAATTTCCTTCCGGCAGAATTCCGCAAACGGAACTCCGGTGATTTTTTCGACAATCTGCCCGAGCAAAATGTAATTCCAGCAGGCATAATGTGCGTTTATGGTTCGCGGATGCGGCGGCGGAAGCGTCAGGACATTTTCCAGCATTTTTCTGCCGGATTCATCGAAATACGGACGGGATTCGCCCGGCAGTTCGTAAAATCCGGAACAGTGATTCGCCAGATCCCGCACGGTAACCGGTTCTTTCAGTTTCGCCCGGTATTCCGGAAGATATTCCGTGAACGGCCGGTCAAAATCAATGAGTCCGCGCGAATGGCAGACCAGCAACGCCGTGATACAGGCGGCGGCTTTCGTGACGCTGGCAATATCGATCACGGTGTCGGTACGCATGAGTACTTTATGGCTGTTGTCCGCAAAACCGAAACTGTTCTTATACAGATCCTGTTCCAGAGTTCCGGAAAAAACTGCCGAACCATTGATTATGCCATCGCTGATTTCGCTTTCGAAAATTTTCTGAACCGTATTCATCTCATTTTCCCTTCTATGATAGGTTTTGTCAAGCTCCAGCACGGCGCTGGCGGTTGCGGCGATTTTCTCCTCCGTGAAGAGCGCGCATCCGGACAGGGTTGCCATGCCGAGTGCGAAGGCGGCGAGCATGGAGATGACGAGGGCGAGTTTCTGTTTTCTGGTCTGCATGAGTTGTTCCTTTTGAGTTTAGCTGGCATTCAACAGGAAATATAGCGGAGAGTTTGTTTTTTGCAAACGGAAAAAAGAAGACCTGAAAATTTTCAGATCTTCTTTCCGGCTCAGACGCAGACTTTTGCGGGAAGTCCGGACTGGACGCTGGCATAACAGGCGTTCATGCAGTCGATGGTGCGCCGATGCCATTTGAGGTTGATTTTCGGCTGTTTGTGATTGCGGATGCAGTCCACAAATTCGTCGATCAGTCCGATCCATTCATCGAAGTACGTGTACTGAACTGTATAGCGGTCGTTCGGTGCGCCGTTGTGATAGACGTTCGGACCGAAGCAGTCGCACATGATGGTTCCTTTTTCGCCGGTGACGGTTACGTTGACTTCCATGCGTTTCGGGAAAACTTCCCAGCCGGGGGCGGGGACTTTCAGCCGTTCTTCCATGCGGGACCAGGAGGGGTCGAACAGGAAGGAGACGCCGTTTTTCATTTTGCCGTTGACCAGAATCATGTCTTCGACTTCGAGTTCGGGCCGCAGGTTCGGGGCGACTTCCGAATAAACATAATCGAAATCGGAACCCGTCAGCCAGCGGATCAGGTCGAAGATGTGCGGATGGTCGCACAGTGCGCCGCCGCGGAAACGGGGATCGCCCGCGCGCAGCGGAACCCGGCTGCCGTAACTGGCTTCCGGACTGCCCTGCCACGGAAACGCCCACACCGGCGACAGCGTGATGTTGGTTGCCTGAACGGACAGAATCTTGCCGATTTCGCCGTCGGCAATCAGTTTCTGGAGACGTTTCACCACGGGGTTGTAGTGCATTTCCAGTTCAACCTGGCAGACAATGCCGGCTTTGTCGACCATTTCAATCATTTCGTCATATTCTTTCGGATTGAAAGTCGGGATCTTCATGGAAAGAATATGCACGCCGCGCTCGGCGCAGAGTTTCATTTCTTTAAGATGCTGATCGTTGGCGGAGGCAATCACGACAGCCTCAATGTCGGGATGTTTTTCAAACATTTCCTCGGCGGAAAGATAGCAGGGAACGCCGTTGTCGTAGAGATCATAAACATCTTTGGCGCGCTGGTCGGCGGCGCAGGAGGCGACCCAGTCCAGTTTGGAATTCTCCCGCAGTGTCTGATAGTATTTGCGGGTATGACCGTGGGTCAGAGCCATCATGGCAATTTTTACAGGTTTCATGATTATTTCTCCTTCGTGTAAATGACCGGCTTGCCGCTCTTTTCCGTCGCCAGGGCGTCGGCAGTCTGCTGAATGAGTTTTGCATCAATTCTGTTCCATTCCGCGGCGAGGGCGGGATTGGAAAGAACCGCATAGGCGGCGCGGATCAGCAGGATTTCTTCGGTTTCGAAACCGAACAGTTCCGTGTCAATGTCGGTGAACCGTTTTTCGCCGTCCGCCGTGAACTGGTAGATGGACGCCTGCGGGACCTGGGTATCGACAGTGCGGTCGCACGCCACGCCGCGGCGGGCGATGATCTCATGACGGTCCATCTCCTCCGTGCCGGAGGGCAGGGCGGCGGAACATTCCACGGAACAGCTTTTGCCGTCGAACAGTTTGATGACCAGATTGGCGGTCTTTCCGCCGGTCACGGCGAAAATCGACTTGATTTCCGATTCGCCCAGATACGCGCAGAGATCCAGTTCGCGGTAAAGCAGTTTTTCCAGTGCTTTATCCGACACCATCCAGGCGAACCGCAGGGTGGAAACCCCTTCCAGCGTTTTGCCGTCAATGATTTTTTTGAGTTCCACAAAACGGCGTTCGATCCGCCACGGCAGCAGCTTGACCAGCGTTCCGTCATTCATTTTCAGTTCGGCGGCGGCTCCGATGGAGCCTTCTGCACTTGCAGCCAGTACGCCGTCCGCCTGAACCGCATACTTTTCGCGGAGCCATTGCAGCGCCGCATTCATTTCTTTCAGTTTCATATTTCTTCACTCCTTGGTTAGAGTTAAAAAGTATCTGCAATCGGGAACAGCAGGGTTCCCTGTTTCACTTCCGCTGTCGCACGGATCATGCGGTCCGTTTGAATCTGCGGCAGGTTCAGCATGAGTTTGTTGTCATTGTGTCCGCCCTGGACCGGCACAAACTGCCGGACCGGATGTTCCGGATCTGCCGAAAAGGCTTCGAGCAGCTGTCCCTTCCGGTAAAGGAAATAAGTATTGCCGTCCAAAGCCCACTCATGTTCCGGTTCCGCAAAAAGTTCCAGCCAGGTCTTGACGGATCTCCGGCACTTGCCGTTGAAGCTGCCGCCCTGACGGTAAATATCCCGGACAAGCTGGAAGTTTTTTTCCTCCGGCGTTTCCGCTTCCCGCTTTCCGGACAGATATTCCGGATGCAGAGCAGACAGATTCAGCCGGAACGTTTCGTGCGCGGAAAAATCTTCCGTGCGGATCTCCCGGCTGCGGTCCGGTTCATAGAGCTGCCAGCCCATCGAAAGATATACGCCCGGCTTGTCCGTGTAGAGCGGCATCATGGGACAGTCCGCATACTGTTCGCGGCAGAACTGCAGGGCAAACTGCTGAAGCCGCCGCGCATAACCGCGTCCCCGGAAATCGGGATCGACCCCGACGTCGCAGAGTCCGCCGCAGGATACCGTTTCGCCGTCCAGCAGAAAAGTGTACTCATGCACGCCGACGGTCCCGATCATCTGTCCGTTCACGCTGGCGCAGAACAGGGTTAGGTCATACGGAAACGACTTCATGCCGCGTTCCAGCCGCGGCGTCCAGAAATCCGGAAAACAGCGCAGCAGGAGCGGAGTCAGTTCGTCGAAATCCGAAAGCGGAAATTCCTTTATGATCAGCTCTGCCATGAGTTACAGACTCTTCACCAGCGGTTTGTATTTTTTCAGATATGCGGCGTTTTTTTCGTCGCCGCCCGGAGCGTTCGCGCTGTTCCAGACCGGCGGGATGATGCCGCGTTCCAGGCAGATGTTGCAGCATTCGATTTCCAGCAGATGTGCGATCGTGAAATCCACCACGTTAGAGACCGGCGCAATTGGTGTGCCGAGTCCGGGGATGTTCACAATGGCGTCGCCGACCGGATTGTAATCGTCGATGCAGACGTCGGCAAAGTCGAACAGATTCTTGCCGGATGGATGCCGGATGAAATGATCCGCGGGCATTTCCTTCTGCCAGTATGAGCTGGCGACCGCAATGATTTTGCCGCCGCGTTTTTTGATTTCCATGGCGGCGTCGATCGTGGCGGGATTGATTCCGATGTTATGGAAAATAATGACCAGATCGTCCTGTTTTAAATCATAATATCTGATGATGGACGCTCCGAAATTGACGGTGCGTTCGAGTTCCAGGTATTTGAGGGCCTGATTGAAAACCGACAATGCGGTTTCCATCAGCGGGTTGATGTTGGCGAGACCGCCGGCGCGGAAGAACATTTCTCCCATGGCGAGCGTGGTATGCCCGCCGCCGGCGTACACATTGATGAGCCTGTCATTGGCAATGGCGTCCGCCATCAGTTCCGCCGCTTTGTGAATGTTGCAGCCCTGTTTTTCGACAACTTCGCGGATGTTGGCGATTGCTTTGTCCACGTACCCGTGATCGTTGATTCCTGCCATGGCGATTTTCCTTTATCTGATGATTTTTTCTGTTGTTTCCGCCAGTTTTTTCAGCGTGGCGGAGAGTTTTCCGAATGCTTCGGCATGATCCGGAGCCAGGTCTTTGAGCGGTGTTTCGTAGAACTTGTCCCGAACCGTTTTCCAGGTTTCTTCAAACATTTCGGGATATTCCCATGGAGTATGATCATCCGCTTGGATTTTTGCCGCTGCCCATCCTGTATATGCTTCCATTTCCGGCAGATAAACTCCGCTGAAAAGTTCGCTGATGTAGGAACGGCAATAACCGTTTTCCGCATTCCCTTTGAGTGTTTTTTCGAAAAGCGGATAAGTTTCGTGTTTTTTCTCCAGAAGTTTCAAGGCGTCATACAGGGAATAATCCTCGTGAGCCGCCAGCAGATCCGCTTCCAGACGCACGGTTTCTTTCATGTCTCCGAGACGTTCAAGCACGTTTTCGGCAGAGCATTTTCCGTTGCGCCATTCTTCCATGGAAAGCGCAAGACGGGCGAAACCGTAGCTCTGCACTCTGGAGACAGTTGTTCTTGCCAGGTCAATGATGTCCCGTCGCATGAATTTGTCCAGATCGTCCAGATTCAATACCGCAATTTTTCGGAAAATTTCCGGAGCTGCGTTGATTTTTCCTTCGAAATGTTTCTGTTGTCTTTGCAGTCTGCCGAGGTTTTCCACATTCAGAGTGGAAAGCACACTGTTCGACAGCAGGCGGAACAGCATGTCGGAGAAAGAACAGCTCAGCGCGGCGGGGTCCTGCGGTCCTGACCAGCCGGTCAGTTTTGCCAGCGGAAGAACCCTCCGCCAGATTTCATACATTTCCTCGGTGTGTTTCACATAGCGGCGCCGACAGAATCCGGGGAGGAATCCGTCGATCCGCACCTGATCCGGATTCCAGGCGTTTGCAGGCATGTAGTCCAGCATGAGGGTGTCCGTGTGCGAACATTCCGGCCAGAGAACCAGACCTTTGCACATGGGATCATCCGCCGCGAGCGGCAGACGGCGTTCGATGATATCGTAATTTCCGCGGATTTCGTTTGCCGGCTCGTAAGCGTGGAAAATACCGAAGATCCACGGGAATTTCCGGATGAGACCCCAGTTGGTGAAGTTGTTGATTTCATCCGTGGTGTCGGAAGTGTATTCGAAGATCAGGGTATGTTCCGGGTCGAGTTCCGCGGTCAGCTCCTGAACTTCTTTCGTATCCCAGTACATGCAGAAATCCCAGCTGCCGATCAGCAGCGGCGCGTTCGGATATTTTTCACGCAGTTTGCTGATGATGCGGCGGTAGGTGTAAAGTTTCATCTGATGATTGGAGGCATGATCCTCATAACATCTGCGTTCCGCCAGTCCGATCGTGTGGAAAATTTCCGGCGCGCCGTATTCCCGGATGTGCGTTTCGGTCAGTTTGAAATAATTGTCCAGATTTTTGTCGTCCCGGATGTCCCATACCAGACCGGTCGGCTGGTTGTAGCCTTTGGTCGCCTGCGGCATGAATTTCGGCTTGACTTTATTCAGAAAATCATACGGAGTCCGGCTGTACCAGTGGGTCATGGTGCCGAGATCTTCCGGATGAAGCAGGTCGCGTTCCCGTGCATAAGCGAGAATTTTTCTGCGGAGTTCGCCCCGGTATTTCAGGGACCAGAACAGGTTGCGGTCGTCGTACGAACGTTCCTTGGATTCCGGCACTTCATATCCCGGATAGTCCACCAGTTCCGGGAAGGCTTTCTGAAACAGATCATCAATCCCGATCCGGAGCATGAACAGATTGAGACGCTTTTTGAGCATCCAGTCGATTTCCTGTTTCCACTCGTCGAAATCCCAGTGTTCCGCCTGGAAACGGTTCAGGCTCCGGTGTGCGAAATAACGCAGACCGCGGTATTCGAAACGCGGTCTCGCGGTAATGCTGACACCCGTGATGTCGATCGTTTCCTGCTGCGGAATAATATCGCCGTCCCAGAAATAACGGCAGTCCGCCCGGAATTCAAAGAAATGGTAGACTCCGTACAGCAATGCGCGGGGGCGTCCCCCGGCGATGAACAGCAGATGCCGTCCATTGTCTGCCGCGGAAACCAGCTGGTAGTCATCGGTGTTGGTCCGTATGGTGAACTGCGGAATGACCTTTTCAATGATTTTGCCGTGAGTGAATGCGTTGACCGCATCGGAACCCAGTACGGCAAGATCGCTTTTTCCGTCGTCTTTCGTGACAACTTCGGGCAGCTGCCCCGTGGCTTTCCGCCAGAGCGCGGCAAATTCATCCGACGCAATTCTGCAGATGCCTTCCTTTTTCGGAATAAGAATTTTCAGCATGAGTCCCCCCTGTTTATTTTTTGAGCAGCCGTTTATAGTTTTCCCCGATGGTGTCCCAGAGTTTCAATGCGTCCGGCGCGCCGACCACGGTTCCGTAACCGCCCCGGTACGTCCAGGCGGCAATGCGGTCCACTCCCAGTTCCGCGGCAATGTCCGCCCATCTGGCAACCTGCGCCCAGTCCTTCGGCTGTTTGTAGTAACCCATGAGCCAGCGTTCGGATTTCTTGCCGTATTTCTTTGCAATGGCGACCGTGCGTTCGGTGATGTCGCGGAAGAAATCTTCCGGCAGCGCCCAGTTCACGATCGTTGTGGAGAACACGTCGAAATACGGACATGCCGCCACCATGTCCCAGTTGTCGTAGCCTCGGTATTCGGAAACGTAATACCCGTTCTGTGTCGCATGGACGCAGCAGGTGATTTCCAGATCCGGGTTGATTTCCTTGAGTGCTTTGGATGTATCGGACAGCACCACCAGAGCTTCGCGCCAGCGGAACTGCTTGACGTCGTTGGTCATATAACGCGGCATGGCATAGCCGTAGTAATCTTCGAAACGTTTGCGGCAGACCGGGCAGTAGCAGGTCCAGTCATCGGCAACGCCGCCCGTGATGGAGGCGATTCCTTTCGGAAAGGCGTAGTGCGGTTCGTCCCAGAAGAAGCCGTCCGGATTGCATTCCCGTGCCAGCGTCACGCAAAAATTCTTGAAATAATCGCGGTAGCTGCTGGTGTTGAAACACGCATACGGCAGTTTTTCGCCGGTGAGGGCGGAGACCTGACGGTTTTCCACGTTGTCCTGCAGAAATTTGCTGACCTGTTCACCGCCGAAGTATTTGCCGTTGCCCCACGGATCAATCAAAACACGCAGTCCCATTTCGTGTGCTTTCGCCACGATTTTCGGAATGTTCGGACGCCAGAAATCGAAATCAAATTCTGTAACTGCCAGAATTACCGTCGTGCAGCCGTGTTCGATCATTTCCGCGAAATCTTTTTCCGCGTGTTCAACATAGTTCAGCCCGTAATAGCTGATGGAGGTTTGCGTGATTGCCATTGTTGTTGTCTCCTTTATGGGGTTTATGGTCAAATCGTCCAGATCGTTTATTGTATCTTCATCCGGGTGCTTTGGCGTACAACCAGTTTTGAATCCAGGTAGCGGCAGACTCCGCCGTCTATGGATTTGAACTTGATTCTTGCATACAGGGATTCAAATGCCAGACGCGCCATATCCTGAACCGGATACGATACGCTGGTCAGCGGCGGATACGTTTCCGCCGCAGCCGGAAGATCGTCAAATCCTGCTATTGCAGCTTCATCCGGAACCGTGATCCCCAGCTCATGACACAGATTGATGGTACGGGTCGCAAACAGGTCGTGATAACAGAAAATTCCGAGTCTTCCATCCCGTTTCCGTTTCAGCAGTTCCGTGATTTCCCAGCGGCATTGAGCAGGATTGTTGTAATCCAGCCGCAGAATGTTGGATTCGGGCAGCGGGAAGCCGCTGTCCAGCAGACCTGCCCGGAATCCGAACAGTCGTTGGTCGTGCAGTTTGCCTTGCTGTCCGATATAGGCAAATTCGGTCAGCCCCTGTTCAATCAGATGCTGTGCCATTTCCTGTGCCGCTTTCTGGTTGTTGACCAGAACCGCGTCGCAGCTGACGGTTTCGAGACGGCGTCCCAGCATGACATACGGAACCGGAAGATTTTTATAGAACGCTTCCTGTTCCGGAGTGGATGCCCAGGGACAGATCAGGATGCCAGCCACCCCCTGACGGCAGAACATTTCAAGCCGCTCGCATTCCGTCTGGAACTGATAATTGCTGGAAGCGATGATCAGGCTGGCTCCGATGGAATGGGCGAATTCTTCGGCATGACATGCCAGTTTGGCGAAGTACGGGCTTTCCAGACAAGTTGCCAGAAATCCGATCAGCAGCGGCTTGCCCTGTTCGCGCGAACGCGGCAGTATTGCGGCTATCCGATGGTTGCGGCCGGATTTTTCCAGAATGCCTTCCTCTTTCAGCCGGCTCAGAATCCGGACTGCTGTTTTCAGGGAAACCTGTTTGTTTTCGCTGAGTTCGCGGGTGGTCATGAACACGTCGCCGCAGCGGCCTAATTCCCCTGTGGCTATCCCGTCCATCAATTCCCGGACGATCATTTCTGTCTTGATTTGTGGCATTGTTCTACTTTTGTTATACTTTGATTTCTCTTTATGTATAACTATAATCGAACAATCAGAGAATGCAAGTCGTTTTTTCTGAAAAAAAAGAATTTCTCTGTTTTTTTTGTTGAAAGAGCTGTTTTTTATGGGCGGATGTCTTGAAAATCCCGAATGTTGCGCTATCTTTGAAGCTGTCTGCATTATTTATGGAAAGGAAAACAATGAAAAATCTGAGTGGAATCGTTCGGTGCGCATTGCCTGCCATGTGTCTCGGCCTTGCCGGCTGCGCTTCATTTTCATCCGATGCCGCGCCGGAAATCCGGGCGGCGTATGTCGAAAAAGGTCCGGTGCTGGATGGCTTGCTGAACGACGACGTCTGGAAAAAAGCTCCGGTATACGAGACCGGACTTTCCCGTCAGACGCTGAGCAAATCGCGTCCGGAAATCCGGAATTTTTACCGGAACGGTATAACAGACAAAGGGTATTTCCGTCTGCTTCGGGACGACCGGTTCCTGTATATCGGCGTTGAATTCTATGATAAGGACCTGGAAGCGGAAGGTCTGTCGGATCAGCTGAAGCATGAGACCATGGGGGACGCCGCCGTGATCTGTCTGAAACCGGACAACGACCCCGACTTCTGGACGATCTGCGTAACTCCGCGCAATTACCGGAGTGTGTCGCTGTTCCCCGGCCGCGGACTTCAGGGACTGCCGTCGGTGCTGCCGGAAAACATTCCTCTGAAAAATCTGCGGACTGCCGCCCGGTTTGACGGTACGTTGAACAGCGCGTTCGATCAGGATGTCAAGTGGACTGCGGAAATTGCGATTCCGCTGGATGAACTCCAGGTGATGGGTATCCGTCTGACGCCGGAAAGCCGTTGGAAGATTCTGCTGGCACGGCGTAATTATTCCCGTTATCTGCCGCAAACCGAATCCAGCACGGTTCCGCAGCTGGACCGGAATGATTTCTCATCCTATGAGGAATACGGCAGACTGATCCTGGATAAATGACGGCGGAAAACATTCATTGTCCCCCCGTAATTTTTCAGCTGGAACCATTTCCAGCCGGGGTATAAACAAAATAACAAAGGAGCAAGAAAAAATGGACAAGAAAAAAATGATGGTCCTGGCAGGGGCTTATGCGGCTGTGCTGACGATGGCGACAGGGTGCCATACCGCGTATGTAAACAACTATGGTTTCGGCTCGACAATGCCGGGGCTCATCTATTCCGCCCAGACACGGGGAACTTTCATGCTGCCCAAAGCGGAAAATCTGGACGGCGTGGAAAAGCTGGGCATGGTGCGCGGCGAATCCAGTTCCATCAATATTCTGACTCTGGTCTCCATCGGGGACGGCGGCATCCATGCGGCAAAAATGGACGCGCTGAACAAATATCCGCAGGCTGATGACATCATCAACGTGGAAGCAGACAACGAACACACCTCCATTTTCTGCTTCTACAACAAGTCGACGACTGTTCTGCGGGGAATGGCAATCAAATACAAGACGGGCAGGAAGCAATGACGGAAAAGCCCCGCCGGACAATTCCGCTGCGGGGCTTTGCTTCACGCATTGGCGCGGATATAATCCAGCGTGGCATTGACCATGAGTTCGGAACGAGACAGACGGTTATGCTTTGCATAGTCTGTGATTTCCGCAATTTTATCACCAGGAGCAGTGATATTGATCCGTTCCGTTTTTGCCGGAGGGTAAACATTTACCGGTACTACGCAGAAAGGAGCATGTTCCAGTTTTGCCCGGAATTCTTTGCCGCTTGACGGAGACGGCAACGCGATGCCGTGTTCAACCATATCGGCGACGGTAAAATTCAGCAGTTCCTTTGCGTTTGAAATCAGTTCTTCCAGAGTATCTCCTTCGTCCACAACACATTCAAAATCAGCAAAATCCCCGTTGAATCCGCCGTTTTCATTTTCGTAAACAGCCAAAAAGTAAGTTTTCTTTTCCATTTTCCGACTCCTTTACTGTTTTATCCCGGCCTGTTTTAAAATTTTTTTCTGAGTGTCTTTGCTCATTTCCTTGCCGCCATGATTGTGAAAAGGAAATTTTTTGCCGTTCGGTCCTGTCATCATAATGCAGCTTCCTGCGCCAGTTCGGGTTACTACGCATCCTTGCTGTAATAGATATCGGTAAAATTCATTGAAACTGCTCATCAATGTTTCCTTTTATTTTAAAATATACACATCTTTCTTGTGTAGTCAAGTTGTGTCTTTCAAAAAATACATCTTTTTTATCCTGAAATAGA
>OQVL01001208.1_pt1 | contig 15187 bp, 10 predicted proteins | sample 1691501 | NCBI WGS metagenome assembly OQVL01 (sample SAMN03418253, study PRJEB22391) | human gut metagenome | biome: human-gut; feature: organic feature; material: feces | host: Homo sapiens | place: Tanzania | collected 2013-01
GCGACTCTTTCGCGCCCGAGCGGTGCTGTTTACAGCAAACTTCTTCTCCGCGAAGTGCGCATCCCGCCCGGAGGGCTTTTTCATTCATAGGACGTAATTTCCTATGAATGAAAAAAGCATGGCATCCCTCTGGACAACCATGCTTTTGGGTTATTGTTCACACCTGTAGTGCAACTTCCAACAATTACAGTTCTTCGATTTTTTCTTTTGTTTCTTTCTCTGCCGCCTCAGCAAACCCAAGCACGACCTTAAACAGATCTCCGTCCACATACAGACGGAATGTACCACCCATAAGATCCATCAGGCTGTTTGCGATAGAAAGTCCGAGTCCGCTTCCTTCCGTATTTCTGGATGCGTCGCCCCGCACAAAACGTTCCATCAGTTCATCACTGCTGATATTGAGCGGGTATTTTGACGTATTGCGGAAGGTGATAGACACCTGTGCCTCTTTTATTTCAAGATTGATGTAGACACGCGTCCCACTCTGGGCATATTTGCAGATATTATTCATCAGGTTATCGATCACACGCCAGAAATGTCTGCTGTCCGCCATGATATAGACCGGTGTCTCCGGCTTTTCGATCACAAGATCAAGTCCTGCCTCTTTTGTCTTTTCCTCAAATTCCCCGACCGTCTGTGTCATAAATATCCCAGCTTCTAACCGCTCTAAATGTACCGGAAGGTTTCCGGTGGACGCCTTGGAAGCCTCGATCAGGTCTTCGATCAGCTTTTTCAATCGGCTTGACTGGCGCTCTAACACCTCTAAATACTCCTGCGCTGTCTCGTTGTGCAGATCTTCTTTTTCCAGCAGATCCACATAGTTGATGATCGATGTCAGTGGAGTCTTAATGTCATGGGACACGTTCGTGATCAGTTCTGTCTTGAAACGTTCACTCTTCATCCGCTCTTCGATCGCATGTGTCATGCCGTCGCTGATATGGTTGATCTGTTCTCCCTGTTCCTTAAATATACCGGTCATACGCTTTGTACTGATCTGATAGCCCGGCTCACCGCCTGCAATTTTTTCCGTTCCGTTCTTTAACTGGTTCAACTGCACACAGTACCACAGGACCAGCGGATATAAAACCAGTTTTTCTAACAGCCAGAGTAAAAGGGCTATGTCTGAATTAAAAAACATCAATACCCCTATGCCCTCAAAAAATGCAAGTACCAGCATGACCAGGATCACTTTCCAGAGAAACCCGATATTTTCCCAGATCATCCGGGCGAACTGTCCGATTTTACGGAAAAGCTGGTAACACAGGGTATGTCTCCACCATTTTCCCAATTTTACCCGCACGGAAAAACTTAATAAAAACAGTAACAACAGCCATCCCATGCAAAGGGTTGCAACTGCAGTAACAAATAAGATAAACGGCAGATACGCAACATCGACATCTATCAGGAATATCGCTGCCACATAGAAAACAAATACCTCTGCCAGCACAGCCCCCACTGCAAAAACATCCAGCCACAGATGATCCCAGACAGTCGTAACGATCTCATCCGTTCCATTCCGGTGCCCCGCCGCACACATCAGAAATACAAAGGCTGCTGCTCCGATGATAAAACTTACAAACATTGTGACTAGCGCCGTGTAACGCATGCTGTATACAAAATTCAGCAGGGTATTTGCCTGTACGTACAAGTCCGTACTGTTCCAGTCTGTCCCAACATTCTGCGGCAGGATCACAACCATCTGATAAGTGGTTTTCGGTGATGTGTTCCCCATGTTTACCCAGAGTGTATAGTTGCTGTCAAGATAATAATCCTCGTGTGTTGTATACGAAACGCTGGCATCTTCTTTGTTTTTTTCAGATGAGTCCACCCGGTCGATCTCATCCATGGATATCTCCCGGACTCCGTCTAATAACACATTTCCCCAGTGATTTACATCCATGCGCGTGCCATCAAACATGTCAAACGTGACGTATTCTCCATTTGCAATATCATCCATGCCGCTGTCTGTGACATCCGTCAGTGGCTCTTCCGTTGATTCTGCTACTGTATCCCCGTCCGCAGCATCGGTCAATGCCCCATCTGCAGCCGTTCTTTCCGCAGAAGCAGCATCTCCTGTCCCGTCTGTGTGTTCAAACAGATACATTTTTTTCTCGGTATCATAAGTAAAAACTGCGCTTCCATATCCGTCTATGTCCGTCTCAACCTTCTGCACCGGATAATACTCATTTCCCGCCAGATAAACAAAAACACCTTTTGCCTCATCATAGCAGATCCGGTCCGCATAAACGCTCACCCACGAATTATCCCCGGAATACATGAGCTGCACACCGCCGCCGGTCAGGAAATTTCCATTTGTGTATACAATCTGATCTTCGTCCGATAATTCCACACTGTTTGTATACACATCTTCCAGACTGATCTTATCCGAAAAGTTGCGTTCCGCATACGATTTTTCATCATTCAGGTCAATCCCCTCGAGACTGTCTGCTTTGATAATACCATATTTAAAATATTTGCTTTCTACAGAACCTGCCGGCTGTTCCCGCCTTACATCATCCACCGCGGACAGACCATATTCATAGGAAACATTTTCAAACCACAGCTTTCTTGTTTCATCCTTTGAATTTCTATAGATTCCTTCATCAAACATAAAGATCACGCCCACCGCACTGAACACAAAACACAGTGCACTGGCACTGAGCACAATCCATGCAATGATCTTTGCCGCCGTCGATCCTCTCCACTTTTCCACTTTTTTCACACCTGTCCTTCCATTTTATAACCACGTCCCCACACAACTTTCAAATACCGCGGTTCTGCCGGGTTATACTCCACTTTTTCCCGCAGATGCCTGATATGTACCGCCACCGTATTCTCCGTTCCGTAGGGATTATCCTGCCATACCTGTTCGTAAATCTGGTTCGGGGAAAACACCTCTCCGGGATGCTCCATCAGAAGTTTTAAAATATCGTATTCCGTGCGCGTCAGAGAAATCTTTTCGCCGTCAAGCGACACCTCTTTGCTGCGGTCGTCAAGTTCGATCCCGCCGATCGAGAGAACATCTTTTCTGATAGCTCCGCCTCCGAGCTGCATATAGCGTCTGAGCTGTGATTTGACGCGCGCCTGCACTTCAATCGGATTAAACGGTTTGGTGATATAATCGTCCGCCCCGACAGTCAGTCCTAACACTTTATCTGTATCCTCACTTTTTGCTGTCAGTAAAATAACCGGAACATTGCTCGTCTCACGGATTTTCACCATCGCTGCAATCCCATCCATCTCCGGCATCATGATATCCATCAGTACCAGATGGATGTCCTGTTCCTTTAACACCTCAAGTGCCTCTTTTCCGTTATATGCCTCAAATACCTGATAACCGTCCGCCATCAGATAGATTTTTAATGCTGAAACAATGTCTTTCTCATCATCGCACACCAGTATACTGTACATGTTTTCCCCTTTTCCACAGGTTTTCGATAGATTTTTACATAAACCTGTCTCTTTATGATCATGCTTTTATTGTAACGGAATAATTATGAATTTCCAATCAGTCAAAACATTAAGATTTGATGAAGTTGTACCTTGTATTCGGATAAAAGGAATGCTAATATAGGAAGGTAGTGCTCCCGGAAGTTTTTATTTTCCGGGAGTAAATTATGGAATTTTTTACACAAAGGTTAAACAAAGGAGGATTTATGGAAGAAAATAAAATGGGCGTCATGCCGATTGACAAACTCATTATCTCAATGTCCCTGCCGATCATGATCTCCATGCTCGTTCAGGCGCTCTATAATATTGTCGACAGTATTTTTGTTGCCATGATCAGCGAAAATGCCCTGACCGCAGTGTCTATGGCTTTCCCGATCCAGAATCTTATGATTGCTGTCGGTGTTGGAACTGCCGTCGGCGTAAATGCGCTTTTAGCGCGCTCCCTGGGAGAAAAGGATACCGAAAAAGTAAATAAGGTCGCAGAAAATGCTGTATTTTTAATTCTTGTCAGCTATCTGCTCTTTCTGATCATCGGTCTGTTTTTTGCAGAACCGTTTTTCCGCAGCCAGACAGATATTGAAGAGATCATCGTTTATGGAAAACAGTATCTGACGATCTGCTGCTGTCTTTCTTTTGGTATTTTTACGCAGCTTATGTTTGAGCGTATGCTGCAGGCAACCGGAAAAACCATTTATACCATGTATACACAGGGTGTCGGTGCGATCATCAATATCGCTCTCGATCCGGTTCTCATCTTTGGTCTGTTTGGTCTCCCGAAAATGGGCATTTCCGGTGCTGCTGCTGCAACCGTCATCGGACAGATGATTGCCGGTATTCTGGCAGTTGTTTTAAACCACACAAAAAATAAGGAAGTACAGATTGACCTGCACCATTTCCGCCCGGACAAAAATATTATCGGACAGATTTATGTGATCGGTGTTCCTTCTATTGTAATGCAGGCGATCGGTTCCGTGATGAACTACGGTATGAACCGTATCCTGATCGCGTTTTCCTCCACGGCAACCGCAGTGTTCGGCGTTTACTTTAAACTGCAGAGCTTCGTATTTATGCCGGCTTTTGGTTTAAACAACGGTGTCATCCCGGTTATGGCATACAACTACGGTGCCGGAAACAAAGAGCGTGTCACAAAAACTTTAAAACACTGTGTCGCTTATGCAGTCAGCATCATGGCAGTCGGCCTGCTTTTATTCCAGCTCTTTCCAAAGCAGCTTCTCTCCATGTTTCAAGCTTCCGACACAATGCTCTCCATCGGTGTCCCTGCGCTGCGTATCATCAGTTTAAGTTTCCTGCTTGCCGGCTTTGGAATCTCCTGCAGTAGTATTTTCCAGGCACTTGGAAAAGCAGTCTACAGTATGTGCATTTCCATTGCAAGACAGTTAGTGATCCTGCTTCCGGCAGCATACCTGTTAGCACAGTCCGGCAATGTCAATCTGGTATGGTGGGCATTCCCGATCGCTGAACTGGTATCTGTGGGTGCAACTGCATTTTTCTTAATGAAGATCAACCGGAGTATCGTGAGCAGGATCGGACAGTAACATTACAAAAAAATCCCGTATGAGACTGATTTTAAAAATCATCCTCACACGGGATTTTTTACTGCTCTTTTATTTCTGGTTTGCCGGTTCCATATTGACGGAGCGGCCTTTGATCTTTGCATTTTTCATGGCTTCTAAAACTTCTTTTCCGTATTCTCTCGGCACTTCCACGAATGTGTATTTATCATACATATCAATGGCTCCGACAAGTTTACCCGGCATGCCGGATTCGCCTGCAACCGCACCTAAGATATCGCCCGGTTTCACGCGGTCTTTTTTACCGATGTTGATAAACAGACGCACCATGCCCTCTTCAGCTCCGGTATTGTCAAAATCAAAAGAGTCCTCTCTGTCATTGTCAAGATTGATCTGTCCCAACGCCTGTTTTAAGAATGCTGCAGCAATATCCATTGCGGTATAATCGGATTCATTGATCTGCTTTTCGATGATATCGATCGTATCTTTTAAATTTTCCTCGTCGATAATTCTTCCGATTTCTTCCATGACCTTCTCAGCCTTGATCTGTGCCACATCATCCGTAGACGGGATCGGCATTGCAACGATCTTGGTCTTGCAGTAACGCATGATATCTTTTAATTTATATACTTCTTTGCCTTTGACGAAAGTAAACGCACGTCCGGTTCTTCCGGCACGTCCGGTTCTTCCGATACGATGAACATAATATTCGTCATCCTGTGGAATATCATAATTGAATACCGCTTCCACATCATCCACATCGATACCTCTCGCTGCAACATCAGTTGCGATCAGGATCTCTGTTTTTCCGGTACGGAAACCGCGCATCACACGGTCACGCTGTGTCTGCTTCATATCTCCGTGCAGTCCCTCTGCAAAATAACCGCGTCCCTGCAGTTCCTCAGTCAGTTCGTCCACCATGCGTTTTGTGTTACAGAACACCAGAGAGAGTTTCGGATTATAATAATCAAGAAGTCTGGTCAAAACTTCGATCTTGTCTTTTCTCTTTACATCATAGTAATACTGCTCAATATTCGGAACGGTCAGCTCTTTTTTTACCACTTTGATCGTCACGGCATCGTGCTGGTATTTCTTGGTGATATCTAAGATCGGCTTTGGCATGGTCGCAGAAAATAACACCGTCTGACGTCCTTCCTCCGGGATATACTCTAAGATCGTCTCAATATCCTCACGGAATCCCATGTTTAACATCTCGTCTGCCTCATCAAGTACGATCGTGTTCACTGCCTCACAGCGGATCGTCTTTCTGCGCAGATGATCCATAACACGTCCCGGTGTACCGATAATAATCTGTGCCCCACCCTTCAATGCCTTGATCTGACGGCTGATCTCCTGTCCGCCGTACACCGGAAGGATCTTTACACCGTGCATATATTTTGCAAGTTTACGGATCTCATCCGCCACCTGGATGGCAAGCTCTCTTGTCGGTGATAAGATGATAACCTGTGTTTTTTTATTATTCGGATCTACTTTATGCAGTACCGGGATTCCAAATGATGCCGTCTTTCCGGTTCCTGTCTGTGCCTGTCCAATGACATCCACACCGGACATCACAACCGGAATTGCCTGACTCTGGATCGGTGTTGCCTCTTCAAATCCCATTTCTGCTATCGCACGCAATACCTGCGGATATAAATCTAACTGATCGAATCTAACTGTTTCCATATATTTCCTTTCTATAGAAACGTGCGCCATTGGCGCGCGTAAAACAAGGGGCTGATCAACAGCCCCCATAAGCGCAACAGTCTGAATGATAACACGGTGCCCGTACTTTTGTCAAGAAATTCCCCCGCGCAACAGTTCGCATCAACTGCGGATTTTCGGGAATTATGTACCCCAAACCTCATCTTTCGACAAAATCGTCGCCGATTTTTGGTCTGGGTGTTACTTCTTATTTAAAAGCAATCGACAATCATGTATATTATCCATTCTACTGCATCACTTTTTACTTCCGGTTTTCCGTGTGAAAAACTCGATTGCGGATTTTTGTTTCTATCTGTTATATTCTATGCCGCATTCATAAAATGTTTCCTGTTTTATTTGTCACTCACATCTGCTAAGTGTCCCAGTGCAAGATCATTTCTGGATTTTTTCTTAACCTGATAAAGCATCGCATCTGCCGCATGCAGAAAATCCCAGCTCTTTGTATCATCTTTCGGAATATCATAACAGATTCCCTGTGAGATTGTCACGATAGGCATTGCCTTAGAATATGCATGTTGGATTCCAAGATCAATGATCCGCTGCCGCAATCCCTCCGCCGCATGTCTGACCGCTTCCTCCGTCATATTCTGATAGAGAATGATAAACTCATCCCCTCCATATCTCGCACAGAATATCATATCATTCTGCATCAGCTCAAGCTGCTTTGCGATCCGCTTAATGCACTCATCCCCTGCCTGATGTCCGTAGTTATCATTATACTGCTTAAAATAATCGATATCCAGGATCTCCATGGCAAGCGGCGTCTGCTCTGATAATGCCTTCTCAAATACCTGATCCAGATAATCATTAAGGCGGAACCGGTTTGCCAGGCGCGTCAGTGCATCCGTCTCTGACTTTTCCAGAAGCCGTATATTTGCTTCTTCCATCTCGCGTCTTTTTTTGTTCGCCCGCTCTAAAGATTCCCGCACATCAAGCATATTTGCGATCATCGCCTGTTTTTCTTTTTCCATGATCTCGGACAACTCGTAATACTGCCCCGCAGCCTCTAAATATGCATCATTATCCTTATGCATACGGTAAAACTTAATTTTCAGGGAAATAATCTGCCTCTGAAGATTGACGATCTTTGACTGCCATGTCAATGGCTCTAAAATTTCCATTACCCGCAAAAAAGCATCATCATTTCCGATTTCAAGCAAAAGCTGGCTGAATTCATAAAGATCACTAAAAATATCCATGATCGGAATATCTGCATTGATCTCCTCACAGATCAACCGGATGCATTCATCACGCGCCGCCGTCTTTCCGGTTGCATGGCATACCTGTGCCTTAAAACAGCGAAAACTGAGCAGTTCAATGCCATCAATACGGCCCGCGCACTCATCCGAGACAAGCTCTGCATAATGTGCTGCACGCTCCGGCATATCGCGATACAAAAAACCGGTTCCCATTCCTATATAAACACAGGTGATCAGGCGGTAATTTTTATCATCTTTCACAAAATCCTTTACATGCTGTCCACAATTTTCAAAATATCTCTGTGCCTCTAAATATTGTCCACAGGATAAATATAAATTTCCAAGATTTATATCTATCATGGTTTCTTCCTGTTTTAACTGATATTTCGTACAGAAATTCAATCCGGTCAGATAATAGTCAAGTGCGATCGGCTCATTTCCCCGATTGATCGCCGTAATTGCCATCAGATTATATGCACGCGCCACAAGTTCCCACTGATTTGATTCATTCAGATAAGATACGCCTTTGCTGATGCAGAAAAAAAACTTTTCACTTTCATTTAACAGATAATAAGTCTCTGCACTGTAATAGTATGCAAATCCAAGTAGCTTTGGATCATTTTTTTTCATTGCATACTGTTCAATATCATAACACAACTTCAATGTCCGTTTTGCATCGTTTCCCCGGCTGTCGTACACTCCCTGTATCCATGCGCGGACAACTTCATCATATCCGTCGTATTCCATGTGCACTGCCTCCTCTCATTCCACACCAGACATTCACTTCTAAGGTTTTCTCCATAAAAAGAATACCGTCTTTTATTATAAAATAGAACTGTGTCTTATTCAAGGAAGAATGCTTTTTCTTTTATTCGAAATATGCTACCGGATCCACAGGTGTGCCATCTTTATCAAGTTCAAAATACAGATTGCTTCCCTCTACCGTGAAGTATTTCGTCGGTTCTCCAACATATCCTAATACATGTCCGGCCTCCACATAATCTCCCTTTGCAAAATTCAGTTCCTTTAACTGTCCGTAAACTGCCTCATAGCCATCACCCAGATCGACCGTAACTGTACAGCCTGTCACCTCATCATTTTCAATACTCTTAATCTGGCCTTTGGCAACTGCATAGACTTTATCATTGACCTCACCTGCAATGATCACTGCCGGATTATATTTATACTGGTCAAGCGTCGGGAAATAAACTGTGGAATCCATACTGTAATTGATGATCACGTTTCCCTCCATCGGCCAGAGCAGATCCTCCGAAAAATGAAGTGTCTGTGCCTTGCTTGTCGTCTGAACACTCTGTACTGCTTCTGTTTCTTCCGTTTCCGCTGCATTATTTTCTTCTGCAAGTTCCGCCGTTACTGCAGGATCATCCAGTTCATTCTCCATTTCATTTAAAGACTGTTTTGGGGGAACCAGTGCAGATGCCTCGGCAGACTGCTCCGAATTCTCCTCAGCTGCAATATCATCTGCCTGTTTCTGCATTTCTTCTGCAAGCTCGGCTTCCATCTGCTCCCGTTCCTTTTCCTGTCTGCTGCTGTATATCGCAGTCGTTCCAACTGCCGCTAAAGCAATCAGCAGCCCTGCAATCACATATTGTCTGTACCCAAAAAAACCTTTCTTTTTCATTATTTCTCACCATCCATTATTTATTTTTAACCATAGTGTTGCCACATCCCGGATGGTTTATACGATTGTTTTTTTATTTCTTTCCTATAAATTTCCGGCCTGCCCGATCACTGCTCCCTTATAAAAATAAGCAAGGATCTCCCGATAGCCATATCCCTCTTTTGCAAGTTCCTCTGCTGTATTCTGGCTTAATCCAAATCCATGCCCCATGCCCCTTGCCACGATGCGCACATGATCGTCCATTTCCGTAATCGTAAAACAGGCAGATGGAAGCTCTAATGCATGGCGGAACTGCTCTCCATCGTATGTTTCCCCCGCAACTTTGATTTTTGTCACATACTCTGCCGCATCGCGGCTTACGATTTCAATCTGTGCCGGTTCTGTCAGCTCTGCATCTGGATATGCAGTCCTGCATTTTTCCAGATATTCTTCTTTTTCATAATAAAACACGGAAAGATAACCTTCCGCCGTGGTGTCCGCATGACATTCTGCCGTAACAAGATATGGCATGTCTGCATCTTCATATAACTCTGACATGCTACGTGTCCGCCCACTGCTGATCGCATGATATGCCGCATATATGTAAGTTCTGTTATATAAGAGTGTCTCCCCCGCCGTCGCTTCCACACAGGATTTCAGTTTCTGATAATTTTTATCAAAATTTTCTCCCCAAAGCTCCTGCTGCTGATCCGGCGGCATGCTCTCCGGTTCCTTCGTCCCCGCCTGCATGGCATCATACAGATTCGTTCTGGCGATCACACATTGTGCTTTGATCGTTTCCGCTGATTTATCAATCCCGATCTCCTGCGCCACGATCTGCAAGACCTTCATCTCAGTTTCTTCATCCTCATCCTTACTGTCTCCACTTTGTGTCTCTGCCGGTCCTGATAAAATATCTTTTTTATTTTCCTGATGCTCCCGGACTTCCCTCTCCATACCCTCTACACTGTCTATTGTGTTCAGTACCTCCTGCGCCCCTTCCTTTCCATAAATAAGATTTTCCAGGCGCATTCGCTGCATCAGTGTTGTGATAAAAACCGGCACCAGTAATATCAGACATATTCCTTTCAGCCAGAAACCTGCACGTTTTCTTCGTCTTTTTCCCATAAAAAAATCTCCCTGTCCATTTAATATATGAAACAGAGAGACTTCTCATTCAGATTTTTTACATCACATTCATTACCAGACTAAATGCCTGCATCATTACAAATCCGATCTCTGCCATAATCAGCAGTGCATAAAGTACGGTATACACGATTGGAAACGCCATTTTGCGTTTTAAAAGATGTGCCCGCCATACATAATAACCAGGCTTTAAAAAGATTGCAAACAGGATCAGTCCAAGTATTTTATAATTCTGCTTGTTGATCTTTACAATGTCGATGACAACAAAAATAATGAATGCCGCAAGCAATGCATAATTAAGCAGAGAAAATATCACATAACTTCCATTGTACATCACATTCATATAGCTGCCATCCATAATGCTGTCATAAGTCATTGCCTGAAATACAGATGATGTCGCAACCATGCTGATGATCTCACGCAGCGGCATTACGATCAGTAACAGATAGCAGAAAATATCTGAAACCGGACCATGCTGCTCCTGCGGTGTCCAGTTATTCTGGCTGTACTGCGGATTGCCATAGGTCTGCTGACCTCCATTATACTGCTGATCCCCGTAAGTCTGCTGTCCATTGTTATACTGCGGATTGCCATAGGTCTGCTGTCCGTTGTTATACTGCTGATCCCCGTAAGTCTGTTGTCCATTGTTCATGTTCTGATTTTCGTCCATAATCTCCTCCTTAATTTTGCTTTATTTTTTCTGTCTGTTTCCAATAATATTGGAAAGAGCTGCAAACTGCTCTAACGTGAGCGCCTCCCCCCGGATGGTAAGCGGTTCTCCAAGTTCTGCGATACACTCCTGTATCTCTTCCTTGGAAAGATGTACCTGCGGCGCATTCGACAATCCGTTCGCCAGTGTTTTTCTTCTCTGGTTAAACGATGCCCGGATAATGTGAAACATCAGTTTTTCATCATCCACCTGTACCGGCACCTCCTCGTGTCTGGTCAGCCGGATCACTGCACTGCCGACATTCGGGCGCGGCATAAAGCAGTTTGGCGGAACATTGGCAACGATCTCCGGTTTTGCATAAAACTGCACCGCTAACGACAGTGCACCGTAATCTTTCGTTCCCGGTCCTACCTGCATGCGGTCTGCAACTTCCTTCTGCACCATGACCGTAATGCTGTCGATCGGAACATGGCTCTCAAAAAGTCCCATGATGATCGGTGTGGTAATATAATAAGGAAGATTTGCAACGACCTTGATCGGCTTTCCACCATTTCTTTCCATCGCAAGTTTTGCGATATCCAGTTTTAAAATATCCTGATTGATCACAGTCACATTATCATAGGCACTCAGTGTATCCTCTAAGATCGGGATCAGATTGGTATCAATCTCTACCGCAGTCACTTCCCTGGCATTTTCACACAGATACTGTGTCATCGTACCGATACCCGGACCGATCTCAAGAACAAAATCATCCTTTGTCACTCCCGCGGCCTCGACGATCTTCTCAAGTACATGCGGATCGATCAGAAAGTTCTGCCCGAATTTTTTCTGAAAATTAAAATGATATTTCTGCAAAACCGCAATCGTATTCTGCGGAATCCCTAATGTAGCCATAAAACTCCTCTCAATCCTTCCGGTTACTTAACATTTCCTCAAACAGCGTATCTAAAAACTCTGTATACAACCCGTTAAATGTCTCATGAAAAGTCTGTGCCACACTTGCATCTCCCTGACCTGTCATCTGTGCCTCCTCAAAAAGTGCAAATGCCGTTTCATAAAGCTCCGGATTTTTATCATAAAATACTTCCGTCAGTCCATCCTGAAAAGCAAACTGCGCCTCCTGGGAAAGATTGTCCTTGAAATCTTCCTTGGAAATACAGCCTTTCTCCTCATAATCAGAAAGATAAATATGTCCCTCTGCAGATTTTACAAAATCGCGAAATACCGTTGCCACATCCTCGTATGTAACAGGAACATAATTCTCATTCCAGTATCTGTCAAATGTTTCCCTGTCCGGAAAGTGTGAAAAAATATCGTTATCCATGTTATTCTCCATTTCTGCGTGTGAAAATTCTTATGTTTCACACTATTCTCCATTTCTGCGTATAAAATATTGTATACAATAAACAGACTGCGCATTCCATGGGCAGACCTATCGCCATAAATATACAAACAGGATGCCATCACGGTCTGTCCGTCCCTGACACCCTGTCTTTCATTATATACAAAAATCATATATAAGGCAAAGATTTATTTTTCATCGTGGAACATTTCGATAACACTGTTCAGCCGTACAATATTCTCACGGTTATTGTCCACAAGTGTTTCATTTCCCTGGACGATTCCGGAAACCTCAAGTGTTTTCTGTGCAATATCCGTCACACCATCAGCCGCCTCGGAAACCGTCGAACTGACACCCTGCATGGCATCTGCAATCTCAACAATAGAACTTAACAGTGTATTGATCTGTCCGCTGATGGCAGACATATCATCATCAAATACGGTTGCATCTTTCGTATACTGGTCTGCAACCCCCATAAAGTCCTCATAATCTTTTAGTACTGTCTGCTCTAAGAAATCCGTACTTTCCTTTAAGCATCCTGTCATATTTGCCACAGCCTGGTTTACCTCGGCAATGATTTCATTGATACTGCCGACCGTCGTGGATGTCTGGGCTGCCAGCGTACCGATCTCTCCGGCAACGACTGCGAATCCCTTTCCTGCCTCTCCGGCTCTTGCCGCCTCGATTGAGGCATTTAATGCCAGCAGATTCGTCTGACTTGAAATTTCAAGGATTGCCTGTGTAAACTGGTTGATCTTTTCTACTGCTTTTGCCTGCTCCATGGCAGCTTCTGTTTTCTGCTGTACATTTTCGTACATCTGAACCGTTTTTTCGCTTGCAGCCTGCGTCTTTAACTTAAGCTGACCTGCGCGTTCCTTTACCTCAACAGAGGACTCCCGTCCCTCCTTTGAATACCGCTCAATATCCGTTGCACGCTCTTTGATATCACTGACCGTGGTGTTGACCGTCTCCATCGTCGCCGCTGTCTCTTCCATAGCAGCCGCAAGCTCCTGCGTCGTGTCTGTGTTGACGCTGCTCATTTCACGCACACGCTTCGTCGTATCCGAAAGCTGTTCTGTCGTATTTTTCAGATCTGTGTATACATGACGGATATTTGCTACCATTTGACGCAGATTCTTGCGCATGTTGTGAAGTGATATCGCCATTCTTCCGGTTTCATCTTTTCTTTTATAAAGGTGCTGGTTTGCCGAATTGCTCGCAAACTCAAATTCAGCCGTCTGTTTTACGATACCGTCGATCTGGGTGATCGGCTTTGTGATTGTAAATCCGAGTACTGTACCGATAATTATGGTAAGTATCATTGCAAAAGCAGCTCCTCCGAATATCTGTTTTGCAAGCTGTCTGGATTTTTCCTGCAGTTCAGTTTTTGGTGCCGTAAGGACAAATTTCATGCCATTTTCCAATGTCTTATAATACATGACCTTATCTTTTCCCTGATAAGTATAGGAAACGGCAGTCTCCTCCGTCTGCTCATTTCCAAGCGCATCCACTACTGACTGCAGTCCGCTGTCTGCATCCGCAAGATTACTTCCAATCTCAAGATCTTTGTGATACATGACCTTACCAGATTCATTGACAAGGAATCCATATCCACTGTCAAATATACTTAAAGAATCGATCGTATCCGTAAATTCGCTGAAATCAATATCCATTCCGATGATACCAATAGACTCGCCGTCCACCTCGATTGGAATAACGTATGAGATCATATATACACCAATGTTGGAATTTAAGTATGGTTCCATCCAGGTTTCTTTTCCATTCTGTACCGGAATATAATACCATCCGACATGCTCCACATCACTCGGATCATACATGGAAAAGTCTGTTGGTGTCACACTCTCAAATTCACTGTCACTGTTGTCCCTTGTAAGAAAAAGTCCGCTTGTTGGTTCCGTAAATTCAGGGTTATAACGGATATACGCTGTGAGTGCTCCCTTTGTATTCTGTGCAGACTGCATCAGGATAGGAAGCATCTGCTTTGTATAAGTATCCACATAATCCTTGCTTGTCCTGAAAGATGCTGCATGTTCCAGTTTGGCAACTGCAATACTGTATACCATTTCCACTGACTGTGAAACATTCTGCATCATGGTATCAAGTTCATCGCTCTGGCTCACACACTTAAGCTGCATTTCCTGCTGTGAATCTTCATAAGAAGTGCTGACTGAGTTTACAATACTGATCGCTCCGCAGATAAATGTAGATACCAGCGAACATAGTATTACGGTTACAATAATTTTTGTTTTTATTGATTTCATACCAATTTCCCCCTCTGTCCAGATTCCTCCTGTTGTTTCAATTTTACCATATTCGACTTTATTTTCAATAAAATATACTTCAAGCTGCTTTCTGAAGAAATCGGTCATAGCCTCTTGAATAAACTTGTTTGTAATCGCCTTTTTAGTTTGATTTTCATATGATGTTTGAGTAGAATCGACGAAACCACAAAACGGACACGCCAGTATGACGGCGGGGTAT
>OQVL01001209.1_pt1 | contig 15180 bp, 10 predicted proteins | sample 1691501 | NCBI WGS metagenome assembly OQVL01 (sample SAMN03418253, study PRJEB22391) | human gut metagenome | biome: human-gut; feature: organic feature; material: feces | host: Homo sapiens | place: Tanzania | collected 2013-01
ATATGGTATAGTACTTCCAAGACTAAAAGATATGAAACTTGAAAAACCTGAAATATAGGTAGCCTGCACGCCATAATGCAATGAAAAAAATGATTTCACATTCGTTTTTTATACGAAAGATAGCTATATTTATATAAAAATGTGTACCTTTGCCCCCGAATAAAAACAAACATAAAAAACACCATGACTAAAAAAAGTCTTTTACCTTTCTTACTGCTCTTTCTGCATATCGCAGTTATGGCACAAAGCATTGAGACCGACCCTATGGTTGGCGCATTGCAGAAAGAGTTGCAGTACAACTTCTCACAGTTGAAGAACCAGCAGCCTGCCGGCGCTTATTTCATGAGTCTAAGAATGGCTGATGAGTATGTGGTCAACATCACAAGCGACTTCGGCGTGTCAAGCCTCAGCGAGCAGCATGAGCGCACCGTGACTCCACAAGTGCGGCTCGGAAGCATGGAGTTTGACAACTTCAAATATGTGAACCAAGGCACCAGCGACCCTAACGGGCGCAACGCACGCGGTGTCAACGTGCCTCTCGACGGCAAACCTCTGCAAGCCATCCGTGAGGCTATATGGCAGGAGACCCTCAAGCGCTTCCGCATTGCGCAGACCAACTACAACAATGCCAAGAGCCGAAACATGACTTCTGCCGAGAATGAGGACAAAGCACCTTGCTTCTCTGCCGCTCCTGTGGAGAAATATTACCAGCAGGAGCTTCCTGCTTCTGCATATAATGTGGACAAAAAGGGATGGGCAGAGAAACTGAATGCCGTCACCAAGGTGTTCAAAGAGGACGGTAAACTGGAAAACGGAAACGCTACCATCACCTTCACACTCATCCGCACATGGTTTGTCAACTCTGAAGGCACCGTGACTGTGCAGAACCGTCAGACCGTGCGCGTGATGCTCAGTGCCTCCATCAAGGCTGTCGATGGAATGTCATGTCCTCTCTTCGAGGATTTCTTCGGCTATACCGACGACCAGCTGCCTGACCTTAACGTACTTACAGAGACCGCCCGCGACATGACAAAGCGTCTCCACGCTCTTGCCAATGCTCCGATAGTGGACCCTTACACCGGTCCTGCCATCCTCTCAGGTCCTGCCAGCGGCGTCTTCTTCCATGAGATATTCGGTCACCGCCTGGAGGGACACCGTCTCAAGACCGGTGGCGAGACATTCAAGAAGAAGGTCAACGAGCGTGTGCTCCCTGAGAGCTTCAGCGTCTATTGCGACCCTACCCTCTCCACTTATGCCGGCACTATCCTCAACGGCCACTACGCTTATGACGACGAAGGCGTGAAAGCCCGCCGCGTGGACAATGTGGTGAACGGTGTATTGAAGAACTTCCTCATGAGCCGTGTGCCTATCGACGGTTTCCCTCAGAGCAATGGCCACGGCCGTACCCGTGGTGGAAACGACCCTGTAAGCCGTCAGTCAAACCTCATCGTGGAGACCACAAAGCCTTACACAGAGGCTCAGTTGCGCAAGATGCTCATCGATGAAGCCAAGCGTCAGGGCAAGGAATTCGGTTATTACTTCCGCACAGTGACCAGCGGTTACACCCTTACCGGTGAAGGCAACAGCCTCAACTCATTCAATGTCTCCCCTATCGAGGTGTATAGAGTATTCGTTGACGGCAGAGAAGACCAGCTGGTGCGTGGCGTCGATCTCATCGGCACGCCGCTCTCCATGTTCAGCAACATCGTTGCCGCTGGCGACAAGCCTTCCACTTTCACCGGTGAATGCGGTGCAGAGTCAGGATGGGTGCCTGTAACTGCTACCTCTCCTATGATTTTCGTGTCACAGGTAGAGACCCAGAGGTCCAAGGCCCAGCGCCAGGTGCCATACGTATTGCCACAGCCTGAACAGCAATCCACGACTGGACAACCAGACAACAAAACAACAAAACAACAAAACAACCAGACAACAATCCAACAGGACGAAGCCACCATCTTCAAGGCAATGGAGGATGAGATGAAGCGTTCGCAGACAATGACATTCGCGGATATGCCTGCACCTTACCTCGTGGACTACCGCATCGCACGCATCAAGCAGTCCACCATCGTCTCTTCTCTCGGAGGCACCCTGTGGCAGAGCAACAGTCCGGTAAGCACTGTAGGTGCGGCGAACATCACTTTGGGCGACAAGATGCTCAACAGCGGATATGGCTCTGTGGTTCCTATGAAACTGTCAAACGAAGTGAACTACGACGAAATACGCCGTCAACTGTGGTTGGCTTCCGACAATATGTACAAATATGCCATCAACACTCTCGCAAGCAAGCAGAATTATCTGACCCAGCGTCCGCTCTCTGCCAAGGAAGCCGCCATCGCCGAGACATTCTCTGCTCCTGCAAAGGAATACATTGCTCCGACTGTGCTCGACAAAGACTATAACAACAAGGAAGTGCAGGCTTTGGCTGACAAGCTGAGCGCCGTGTTCTGCGACTTCCCTAAGCTCTATAACTCCAGAGTGGCCATCGGCTCTCTCGCCGGCGATGCTTACCGCCTTACCACCGAGGGCATCCGTGTGCGCCAGCCAATCGGCTACACCATGCTTCTCGCCTCTGCCAGTGTCAAGGCTGCTGACGGTTCGGTAATCAATGACAAATGGGAATATACCATCGACATCAATGCACCATTGCCTGACGCCGACAAGATGATAAGCGACCTGCGCAAGTTTGCCACACGCCTTTCTGAGGAGGCTGACGCCGAAGTACTGACGGAATACTACACCGGTCCGATCATGTATGAGGACGAAGCATCATCCAGTTCGTTCGCCAACAGCATCCTCTCTCCTATCCTCATGGCTGGCCGCAACCTGCAGCAGGGCAGCGGAAAGAACAGCATGATGTTCGGAAAGCGCATCATCGACACCAAGATAAGCATCGAGCAGTGCAACAATCTCAAGGAATACAACGGCACCAAACTCATCGGCAGCTATGATGCTGACGCTGACGGACGCACTCCTGAACAGGTGACAATGGTGCAGAACGGTATGCTTCGCCGCATTCTCACAGGTCGTATTCCTGCTATCTCATGCGAGGAACCTTCCGGCAATGAGCGTTTCACCGATGAACTCAACCGCGGTCTCACCACTGGTTCTGCCTTCGGCAACGTCAGAATCTACAGCAGCAAGACTCGTCCTACAGCCAAGATGCGCGACCGTCTCGCCAACGAGGCCAAGAAGGCTGGCCTCGACTACGCCTTTATCGTGAAGGCAAACAATAGCGGAAACCTCACTCTCTACCGCTTCGACGTGAAGACTGGTAAGGAAACGCTCGTGCGCAGCAAGTCCATCCCTCTCGCAAAGAAGAGCGACATGATGCACATCACGGACATCTCACGCGAGGAAATCATCGACAATACGATCATGAATGAGACGCGCACATCCATCATTGCGCCGAAGTCATTCATCGTGGAGAGCATGGAATTCAATTTCGACGCTCCTCAGTCTGAGCCTCCTTTCGCTATCGAGCAGCCGAAATAAATAATTAGCGAAAAGTGAAGAGTAAAGAGTGAAAAATAATAAGTAAGGAGTGAAGAGTGAAAAGTAAAGAATGTAAAGCGAGATGCCCCAAACTGCGTCAGCGCAATTTTTCTCTTTTCACTCTTCACTCTTCACTTTTCACAAAAAGAAAGCACCCCACGCCACCGTGCCGCCCCGCCTCATCAGGCAATATAAGCAGAAGGCAGCCACTGTGCCGCCCGCGTTACCGGGCAATATAAGCAAACACTCCCACCCCGCCTCCGCACCTTCCATCCACCCCATTTATATCCAAAAGAAAATGAACTTCATCCTAAACGCCTACGCTATCCAGGACATTGGTCACCGCACCAATCAGGAAGATTGCTTCTATCCGCCATTCATTGACCCCTGCCACTACGATGAATCGCCCAGAGAATGGACATTCTATGACGGCACTCCGCATACGGACGACCGCCTGTTCATCGTATGCGACGGCATGGGAGGACACGACCGTGGCGAGATAGCGAGCCAGACCGTCACCCAGGCGATGAGCACCTACCTGCTGAAGTCGGCGTCGATAGAGGGCGTTTTCCCCGATGAGATGGTCAATCAGGCGGTGGACAAGGCGCTGCTTGCACTCGCAGAGCAGGACGATCCCGATGAAGTGATGAAGATGGGCACCACCATGACGATGCTCAAATTCCACGCCAACGGTGCCACAATAGCGCATATAGGCGACAGCAGGGTATATCATTTCCGTCCGGCACGCCCTTCCGAACCGGCAAAGATGCTATTCTGCACCGAGGACCACACCGTGGTCAACGAACTCGTGCACTACGGACAGATTACCCATGCACAGGCCCGCCGTTCCTCCAAGAAGCATATCCTGTCGCGCGCCATGCTCTCCTATCAGGATAGAAGGCCGAAGGCTGACATTCATCATGTCACCGACATTCAGCCGGGCGACATATTCTTCCTCTGCTCCGACGGCATATTCGAGAATATGGACGACGATGCGCTCTGCTCTCTGCTGACTGATCCAAACTACAGCGACGTGCAGCGCATACAGATGGTATTGCATGAATGCATCGACAACAGGGACAACCACACCGCAATATTCGTGAGAGTGCAGGATATCCTCAACACCTCCGACCGCAAAACATCGGATGCTTCGCTCGCTCCGGGCACGGTATTGAAGAGCGACAACTACACCTACCACATCGAGAAGGTGCTCGGAAGCGGCGCTTTCGGAATCACTTATCTCGTCAATACCAACGTCTCCATGCAGGGACAGCTCGGCACTATCCACACGGGAGTGAAGGTGGCGCTCAAGGAATTCTTCATGCATAAGGAGATGAAGCGCGAAGGAGTGGAACTCGTGCCTATATCCGACAATTCCGATGTCAAACTGTACGCCAACAAATTCAGGCGAGAAGCCTCCAAACTTGCCATGCTTTCGCATCCTAATATCGTGAAGGTGCTGGAGGTCTTTGAGGCAAACAACACCATCTACTACTCGATGGAATACCTCCCTGACGGCACTCTCGACGACTACGTGGACAAGAAAGGCGGACTGCCGGAGAAGGAAGCGATAGGCTGCATACGCCAGATTGCATCCGCATTGATGTATCTCCATACCAACAAACTCCTGCATCTCGACATCAAGCCTGCCAACATCATGCGCATCGAGAGCACAAACACGCTCAAGATAATCGACTTCGGACTGGCCAAGAGATACGAGAAGAACGGCGACCCTGAGTCAAGTGCCAACCTCGGCTTCGGCACCACAGGCTATGCACCGCTCGAACAGGCGGACGCAAACCTGGAACATGAGTTTTCTCCCGAACTGGATGTCTATGCTCTCGGTGCCACTTACTACAAACTGCTCACCAATCATGTGCCTAACACAGCCATCGACGTGCTCAACAGAGGCCTCAACACCATGCCGCTGGTCAAGAAAGACGTGAGCCAGAAGAGCATCGATGCCATCAAGGCCGCTATGGAACCTACCAAGGCGAAGCGCCTCAAGACCGTGGAAGCCTTCCTCGACATGCTTCCCCGCATTGACGACGAGACGATATTCAAGCAGGAAGAGGACCACAAATTCCAGTTGTGGATGGTCATCATCCTCGCTGTCATGGTGCTGGGATGCACCTTCGGCATCATAATCATGCACGACCGTGACAGGGAAGACAAGGATCCCATCAACGTAGCGCCGGTCGCCAAGCGGTTTGAAATGCCGATGGTAGCGATAAAAGGCGGCTCTTTCACTATGGGCGCTGACACGAAAACCGACCCGGAAGCGGAGGACGACGAGGCTCCACGACATCTGGTGACAGTCGGTTCATTCAGGATGGGCAAGTATGAAGTGACGCAATCGGAATGGAAACAGGTGATGGAGAATACCGAAGCCACAAAGAGCAAGAACGGGAAATACCCGATGATCAACGTGACATGGGAGGAAGTGCAGACCTTCATCTCTCGTCTCAATGATCAGACCGGCCGACATTTCCGTCTCCCTACCGAGGCTGAATGGGAATATGCGGCGCGAGGTGGCTCCAAAGCCGGCGCTGAAGCAAGCATATATAGCGGTGGCAACGACCTGAAAGCCATGGGATGGTATGCTGACAACAGCGGCAACCGTCCGCGCCCTGTCGGAATGCTCGCCCCGAATGCCCTCGGATTATACGACATGAGCGGCAATGTGTGGGAATACTGCTCCGACTGGTATGGTGATTACGAGACCAGAAAGCAGACCAATCCGCAAGGTCCTGCCACCGGTGATTACCACATCATCCGTGGAGGAAGCTGGAATTCCAGCAGCCATTGCTGCCGTATCACCTACCGTCAGGACAACTCCCTCATCTCCCCTACTCCCGACATCGGCTTCCGTCTGGTGGAGAGCATGGAGTAAAAACCAGTGAAACGCCACTGTATTCCGCTGGATTCTGACAGCGGAAAAATGGAACAAAAACGTGAGAGAAAAGCTATTGCGGAGCGATAGCTTAGTTATTACATTGCAAAAGCATAGATATTACAACGCAAAAGCATAGCTTTCAGGCTGTAATATCTATGCTTTTACAGTCTAAAAGCTATGCTTTTACAACGCTTTGATTATCAAATCATTACATCATCCATTTCTTATCATTTCCCGAAAGCGGGAAAATCGGACAATTTCACGCACCAAACGTCCCACAGAATGCGCGGATCATGTCGCCTCTTCATCAGTGGCAAAGAGCTTGTCCAAGTCGGCTTTGAGACGCTTGAACGGCGCTGAGCGCATATATCCCGTGTTCTTCTTCAGCATCTGGGCGGAGTCGGTGACGGAATGCGTGTAGGCAGAGAGCTCGTTCTGGCGCTGGATGTGATGGCACGCTTTCTGGCGTATCTCGTTCTCACGCTCCAGTCTGAGTTTCTCGCAGACGCGTGCCACTACCGGTGCCACTACGCTGTCGAAGATGTGATGCCCCTGTATATACAAATAGGTGTTCTGCGGAGTGACACCGAGAGAGGCGAGTTCTCCCTGCAATGCCTCATATTTCTCCTTGTTTCCCGGATGGTTTCTGCGCACTTCGCCAAGCTTTGACTTCACCTTGCGTGCCAGTTTCTCAAGTACAGGCTCCAGATTATGCAATGGGAAACGCCCTATCTCGATGACATGATTCATGTCCGTCATGGTGAAATTATGATAGTCTCCGGTGCGGTAAAGCAGGATATTCCATACGAAGAGCGGATATACGATTTCGGAGAATGCCGTGAAGAAAGCCACGAAGTCGAAGATGGCATGGTCATTGAGCGTAGCCATCACGCAGGTGTTGTGCAGGGATGGGGCATAGCACTGGTAGTTCTCTATCGCATATACGTAGGTATGAAAGACATAGGGATTGCTGATCACCGTTCTGGAAGTTTCGGTGCAACCCTGCAACAGGTAGTCATAGTCGGCATCGACACAGGCTATCATATTCTTTCCTCCGCCGGAAGAGAGCATCGACATGATGGCTTTCTTCTTGCCTTTCGAGAGGGATTTGCGCGTGGGAAGCATCACTTCGAAATAGCGGTGCTCGTCCTCGAAGTCGCTGAGCACGGTGCGCCAGAAGAGCACATCATCGTAGCTCTCCACGTAAGCCACTATCCTGCGCCTTTTCCTTTTGCCATGCAATGCGTTGGCGGCAGAGATATAATTGGAGGTGACGGTCAGTTTTGACATTTGCTTTCAGATTATCAGAGGTCAAACATTCACGCTGCGCTTCTTTCCTCAGCATTCATATAACACGAGACATCATTTGGAATCGGTCTGCGGCACTTCGATTTCACTGACTTCGGTGACGCTGTCCATCCAGCCATTCATTATCAATGCCGGGGAATGCGTGGTGAGAATAATCTGCGCATTGGGATTGAGAGTGGTGATAAGCTCGATGAGCTGCTGCTGCCAGTCGATGTGAAGGCTCACTTCCGGCTCGTCCATCAGGAGCAGGTAAGGCTGGTTGTCCTCCACGAGTACGGTCAGCAGGATGACGAGCATCTGCTTCTCACCGCTCGAAAGCTGGTAAGGAGTCAGCTCTTCGCCTATCTGGAGGAAGCGGATCTCATTGGCAGTGCGGATTATCGTCTTGCCTGTCTCGGCAAAGAGGCGGTCTATCATGTCCTGGAACTTCGTCTTCACTGCCGACAGCCGCTGCGCTTCGGGAGCGTTGCCGTTCTGCAAAGCCTCTATCATGCGGTTGGCTATATTCACCTGATAGTCCAGATAGCGGCGCTGAAGCGTATATATCTGGAGGTCAAGCTCTGTGGCCACCTTGAAATCTATCTGTGAGGCCAGCTCCGCATTTATCAGAGGACGGTCGATGGAGCGTATGACATCAAAGCGGATATGGGTGGCATCCGGTGGCACCGTCTCTATCTCCACGCCCTCGCCATGAGGTATCTCTCCCCTTTTAGGAAACTTCAGCGGAGCGATAAGCTTGTTGAGGATGGTGCTCTTGCCCACACCATTCACGCCACTTAGTATGTTGACCTGTCTGTCCAGGTTCCATACTATGTGTTTTCTGCCGCTCCAGAGGGAGTCAATCTCTATTTTCTTGATGTATTCCGCGTACTTCATTGTCAGGTCATAATAATGATTAAGTATGCAAATATACTAACAAAATCGCAAGATTGAAATATGATAAGGAGGAAAAAATACTTTTTTTATCACTTTTTTAACAAAAAAGTCCGTTTTTTTATTATTTTTTTGTTCCTTTGTATTCGGTAAACAATAACCTTCAACCCACAACTATAAATTATCATGAATTTCTTAGAAGAAAAGATTCTGCTCGATGGCGTAATCAAGGAGGGTAACATCCTCAAGGTTGACAGTTTTCTCAATCACCAGATCGACATAGACATCATGCGTCAGATGGCGTATGAATTCAAGCGTCGCTTCCGTGGTGTCGAGGTCAACAAGGTGCTCACCATCGAGGCAAGTGGTATCGCCATTGCGACACTGCTCGGTGACCTTTACGACGTTCCTGTGGTTTTCGCAAAGAAAAGCGAGACAGCCAACAGCACCGACGACAAGTATGTATCACAGGCTTACTCCTTCACTCACAAGAGGATGAACAACGTGTTCATCTCCAAGCCTTATCTTTCAGCCACCGACAAGGTGCTTATCGTCGATGATTTCCTGGCTGACGGCGAAGCGGCTCACGCCCTTATCGACCTCGTGCATCAGGCTGGAGGCGAAGTGGCAGGCATCGGTATTGCCATAGAAAAAGGTCAGCAGAAAGGCGGCGGCGAACTCCGCAGCGAGGGATACCGCGTGGAATCCATGGCTATTGTGGAATCTATGGACTGGCAGACGCAGACCATCAAGTTCCGTGACCAGCCCGTCCTTCCTCTGGAGAACACCAAGCTCAAAATAATGTAAGCGAAAGGCGCCACTGTGTCGGGCGTATCACAGCAGGAAGCACGACCAGAAGGCGCCACTGTGTCGGGCGCGTTACCGCCCGATCCTCCCCACATCCTAAACAACCCACACCCCCCAAGAAACAATGGAAGATAACAATCTCTACCAATTAGACGGCAGAGTGCCCCTGCTAAGGGCCATCCCGTTCGGACTCCAGCACGTGCTGGCCATGTTCGTATCAAACATCACTCCTATCATCATCCTCGCCGGAGCAGCCGGTCTCGGCAGCGAACTCAGCGCCATCCTTATCCAGAACTGCATGATAATAGCCGGTATCGGCACGCTCGTGCAGCTCTATCCTGTATGGAAAATAGGATCCAGACTGCCTATCGTGATGGGTATCAGTTTCACATTCCTCTCCCTCGCCATAGCGATAGCCACGACGCAGGGCATGGGAACCCTCGTAGGTGCTGTCATCATAGGTGGCCTTGTCGAGGGAATGCTCGGACTGTTCCCCGGCAAATGGACCAATCTCATCCCCCCTGTAGTGGCGGCCACCGTCGTTACAGCCATCGGTTTCTCCCTCCTTCCCATCGGAGCAAACAGCTTTGCCGGCGGTGTCGGTGCTGCAGACTTCGGCAGTATGAACAACTGGATCGTAGGCACAGTGACCCTATTGACCTGCCTTCTCACGCAAGTCTTTGCCAAAGGCTTCCTCCGTGCGCTCTCAGTGCTGATGGGTCTCATCGTGGGCTACATCCTTTCTCTATGCATGGGCATGATAGACTATTCCTCCCTCAGCGAGGTAGGCATCATTTCATTGCCTCATCTCATGCCTTTCACCCCCGAATTTCATTTAGGTCCTATCCTTGCCATCATCTGCGTGTACTTCGTTTCCGCCACCGAGACCATCGGCGATACATCTGCCCTCTGCTCCGGAGCGTTGGGACGTGACGTGCAGAAGAAGGAGATGGGAGCCTCTGTGGCTTGCGACGGATTCGTCAGCACCATAGCAGGATGCTTCGGATGCACACCTATCACCTCGTTCTCACAGAATGTAGGTCTTGCGGCAATATCCAAAGTGGTAAACCGTTTCACCATCGCCGTAGGCGCAGGTATCATGATTATCGGCGGATTGTTCCCTGCCGTGGGCAAAGTCCTTACCACTATTCCTCAGGCAGTCTTGGGCGGATGCACCATTATGATGTTCGGTTCCATCATGTTTGCCGGCTTCGGCATGCTGGCCAAGGCTGGTTTCTCCAACCGTAACATGATTATCGTCTCCCTCTCGCTCAGCGTAGGCCTCGGTTTCACACAAGCCACGGAGATGTTTGCCATCTTCCCGCAGATTGTCCAGACCGTCTTTGCCGAGAACTGTGTAGCAGTGGTATTCCTACTTGCTGTCATCCTCAACCTTGTTCTCCCTAAGGATGCGGAATAAAGGCACCAACAACCAACAACCAACAACCCCAATATATGGAATTCAAACCTCAACAAGGAATAACCAATGCCCGCGAATTAGGCACTGGAAAGTTCACCATCCTTGGCATACAGCATCTGTTTGCCATGTTCGGAGCGACGATTCTCGTGCCGGCACTGACCGGTCTTTCCGTTTCCACCACGCTCCTGTTTGCCGGCATAGGAACACTTCTGTTCCATTTCATCTCCAAGATGCAGGTGCCGGCATTCCTCGGTTCCAGTTTCGCATTCATAGGAGGCTACCTCTCCGTCAAGCAACTGGGCGTGGAACAGGGCATGAGCGAGACTCTTGCGCTCGACTATGCCTGCATCGGCGTGATGTGTGCAGGAATGTGCTACTTCATCATGGCTGCACTCATCAAGGCTTTCGGCACACAGAAGGTGCTGAAATTCTTCCCTCCAGTCGTGACAGGTCCGATGGTGATCGCCATTGGTCTGACTCTGTCAGGCTCAGCTATACAGAACTGCACCAGCAACTGGCTCCTCGCCATCGTGGCTATCGTGGTGGTCATCCTGAGCAGTATATGGGGAAAAGGCATCATAAAGATTGTTCCGATTCTTCTCGGCGTCGTAGCATCCTACGCTCTCGCAGCAGCAATGGGCGAAGTGGACTTCTCCAGCGTGAATGATGCTGCATGGATAGGCTTGCCTTTCAGCCGTGAGACAAGCGTCTTTGCCGTGGCAGACGACTTCAACGGGTCGTTCCTCCTCAGCAGTATCATCGCTATCGTGCCTATAGCCTTTGCCACCATCATGGAGCATATCGGCGATATGTGTGCCATCTCTTCCACTGTGGGCAAGGATTTCCTCGCCAAACCGGGACTTCACCGCACACTGATAGGCGATGGACTTGCCACTGCCCTCGCAAGTATCTTCGGTGCACCTGCCAATACCACGTATGGAGAGAACACCGGTGTGCTCAATCTGACACGCGTCTTCGACCCTGCAGTCATCCGTCTTGCAGCCGTTTTCAGCGTCGTATTGAGTTTCTGCCCTAAGTTTGCCTGCATCATAGGCCTTATGCCGGCTGCTACCATCGGCGGCGTGAGCCTCATCCTCTATGGCATGATATCCTCCGTAGGTGTCAGAAACCTCGTGGAGTCAGCGGTTGACCTCTCCAGTTCGCGCAATGTCTTTGTGGCTGCGCTCATCCTTGTCCTCGCCATCGGCGTGAAATATGGTGCCAATGACAGCGTCGCCATCGGCAGCATCCACCTCTCCGGACTTGCCATCGCTGCACTCGTAGGCATCATCCTCAATGCCGTACTGCCTGAACAGCTCGGCATGAAGGTGAAGAGCTTCAACGGAAAGGAGAAAAAGCATCAAGAAAATACCGAACAATAAATAGATATCACATAAACTAATTACATCCAATAAAAAAAGAAAAATGAAAAAGTTATTCATTCTCCCATTCATGCTCTTGGCAGCATTGTGCGTACAGGCACAGGACATCCAGGTACATTATGACTTCGGTCGCAACCTCTATTCCGACACAGAGGCTGGACGACAGAAGGTTACTGTCACCCTTGAGCAGTTCAAAGCCGACCAGCTCGGTTCATGGTACTACTTCGTGGACATCGACCTCAGCCGTAAATTCACTGAGGGTGCCTACACGGAGATTTCCCGTGAGTTCAACATCGGACAGAAAGGCTTCGCTGCACACATGGAATATGACGGCGGTCTCAATAAGAGTGGCAGCTTCCAGCAGTCTGCTCTCGCCGGTATAGCATGGAATGGACACAATGCAGACTTCTCCACCACCTACTCCATCCAGGCTCTCTACAAGCATTATTTCAAGAGCTATGACTATACCAACGCTTACGCTTCATGCCAGTTGACTGGCGTATGGAGCACCACATTCGCCAACAAGGCATTGACTTTCTCTGGTTTCGTGGATCTCTGGCGTGGTGAAAAGGCCAACCGTCACGGTCAGCTGGTATTCCTTACCGAGCCTCAGATATGGTATAACGTGACAAAGAATTTCAGCATCGGCAGTGAGGTGGAGATTAGCAACAACTTCATCTATCAAAATGTTAACGATGATTCTTTCTTCATCAACCCTACTATCGCCGTCAAGTTCAATCTCTAATGGGTGGTTCTTTAAATTAGCTTTGTTATATTTCGAGGCTATTGTCGAGATCAAAGTGTAAGTGAGCGAAGGAGTTATGCGGTGCATAACGACTGAACGAACTTGCGCTTTGAGCCGAAAAGAGTCCGAAAGATAACAAAAACGTAATTCTTTCAATTAAATTTTATATAACGGTGGTAATTTACAGAACCACCCTAATACCATAATATAAATGGAACTCCTGTCAAAACTCTTCGGCTTTGACCCCACAAAGATGAGCATCCGCAAGGAAGTGATGGGCGGAATCACCACTTTCCTCACCATGGCTTACATCCTTGCAGTCAATCCGAGCATCCTCGGTGATGCCAGTATGGACTCCGGAGCGGTGTTTACCGCTACCGTCATCTCGGCTATCGCCGCCACCATCGTGATGGCTGTCTATGCCAAACTGCCTTTTGCTCTGGCTCCAGGCATGGGTCTCAATGCCTTCTTTGCCTACACCATCGTGCTGACAATGGGCTATTCATGGCAGTTTGCGCTCACTGCAGTATTCATCGAGGGTGTCATCTTCATCCTTCTTACCCTCACCGGACTCCGCCAGAAGATAGTGGATTGCATGCCGCTTCTGCTCCGCAGATCCATATCTCCAGGTATCGGACTCTTCATCGCCTTCATCGGACTGAAGAATGCCGGCATAGTGGCTGCCAATGAAGCCACCTTCGTCTCTCTCGGCGATTTGCATTCTCCTGCCGTTCTCCTGGCTTGCTTCGGCATATTGCTCAGCGCAGTGCTGCTGGTACGCAATGTCACCGGTGCTCTCCTTATCGGAATCCTCGTCACCACCATAGCCGGCATTCCTCTCGGCGTGACCAATTTCTCCGCTGTAGTGGATGTACCGCCAAGCATCGAGCCTATCTTCTGCAAGTTTGAGTGGCACAACGTGCTCAGCGTGGATATGATAGTATGCGTACTGACATTCCTCTTCATCGACATGTTCGACACCATCGGCACCCTCATCGGTGTCAGCAACCGTGCCGGAATGGTGGACGAGAAAGGCAATATCCCTCACCTCAAGGACGCTTTCATGGCTGATGCCATCGGAACCACACTCGGAGCTGTCCTCGGTACATCCACCGTCAAGAGCATTGCGAGGATGATGGAGCCTATATTGAGGTCCTTGTACTTTCCACTGCAGATGTGAAGCAGCACCCAACTGATGAGTCCCATCAATATACCATCAGAGATGGAGTAGGTGAGGGGCATGAAAGCTATGCAGATGAAGCATGGAATGGCTGTGATATACCGGACTTTTGTTGTTTTGTTGTCTGTTGCTTAGTATGTCTGTTGTTTAGTATGTCTTCCAGACAAATCCTGATGAATGAACACCCTACCTGATCTCCTTTCCAAAGTAGAAAGTGGAGAAGGCATCATGGGCATATCCATCCTCATCCACCTTGAAACTGGATGCGCTGGCTCCCTTTACCTTTTCTCCAAAGTAATAGACATCGAAGGCATCCTTGCAATAGCCGTCCTTCAGGAGACGGAACGAACTGGCACTTGCCCCACTTATCTTCTTGCCGAGGAAATAGACGTCAAAGGCATCCTTGCCATAACCGTAGCCCAAGTCCTTGAATGAAGGACCGGAAGCACCCTGCAACCTTTTCCCTGCATAGAACACTTCGGAATTAGAGATGATATATTTCTTGAAATGCTTGTTGCCTTTATTGCAGTTCGGTCTCTTGTTGCCGCCATTCCATCCGTTGTCAGGACGGTTCTGCCCTCCTCCATGATTAGGTCTGAAGGTGTCATGTCCATTATTGCCGTTCCCTCTTTTGAGAGAGAAAGACTGTGGATCCACCCAAGGGAGCACCTTTCCGTTAAGATATACATTCTCGCGGTCTTTGGCATAACCATGTCCGAGCACCACGAAAGTTCTGGCATCAGCCTCGCGTATCTCCCTTCCATCATACAGAGCCACGTTTCCCATGATGCGATAACTGCTGTTCTCATTTCTCTGTGCATCCACCGTCGCTGTGACTGTCAGCATCATTGCCGCCATCATCACTTTTACAATCATTGTCTTCATATCTTAAAAGTTTTATTGTTCTGGGTGCAAAAATAAAGCTTTTCCACGTCAATATCTCAGAGAAACATCTATTCCCGTGTAGGGATTTCCCTATCATTACATTCTCTTCCTTACCGAATGATTATGGTATTATCGTTCTTTAGTGACGGTGAAAAAATAAATTGGTATGATTTGAGCCTCATATTTTTGAGA
>OQVL01001211.1_pt1 | contig 15170 bp, 13 predicted proteins | sample 1691501 | NCBI WGS metagenome assembly OQVL01 (sample SAMN03418253, study PRJEB22391) | human gut metagenome | biome: human-gut; feature: organic feature; material: feces | host: Homo sapiens | place: Tanzania | collected 2013-01
CTATCCGTGAGGGTGGTAGAACAGTAGGTGCTGGTGTTGTTGGTACTATCATTGAATAATACCTCTAGCATTTAGTGCTAAAGAGAAGCCAGGCTTTATGCCTGGCTTCGTTATTTATGGTTTTAATATTTGAATTTTACTTTTCTTTACTAACTCATAGATTCAGATTTTCTGTAGTTTATAGGTGTCATTCCATACTTTCTAAGAAATACTCTAGTAAAGTATGAATGGTTGTTAAAACCACATGCATTAGCTATATCAATTACTTTCATCTTTCCTTCTTTTAACTGCTTTGCAGCTACCTCTAATCTGTAATTGATTAAGAACTCATTAAAACTCTGTTTAGTCACATCCTTAAAGATCTTCATGAAATGGCTTTCAGAAACGCCACAGACATCTGCCATGAATGCGATTGTAAGATGCTGATGGAAACAGTTCTGCACCTTGTAAACTGCTTTTTTTACTTTGTCAGCTTTAATATGTTCAGACATTAGATCCTGTGATACTTCAACGCTCTTTTTGCAAACCGTGTGCATGATGTGAATAAGATCTGAAATGATGAGTAATCCGTCTTCGGTGTAGCTTTCGTGTCGGCAGTTAAAAAGTTCATTTATATAAGGGAACAGTTCAGCATTTATAAGAGATCTGCAGGGAATGTAGGGATCTAAAGAACGCTCCCCCCTTACGAAAGGGGCGATATATTTGTCGTAAAGATAGTTGGTTGTGCCCTGTGAATGAAGATATTCAAGATTAAAAACGATATTGATATAGTTAGCCTCTACATTTTCATACTGGAATAAGGCATGAGGCTGTTCTGGAAGTATTACAGAAATATCACCTCTGTTCATTTCAAACTTTCTGCTGTTTACAGAGACTGTAAGCGTACCGTCAATAACATAGATAAATTCGATTTCCTTATGCCAATGCAGAGGATAACTTGTGATGTGAAAAGGCATCCTCACATGGTAAATAGCATATGGAAAATTAACCGTACCGTGATTGACATTTTCGTGAATAGATTTTTGTTCTTCTATCATAAACTACCGTATCAGCGATTTTATTGAAAACAGATCCTTTATAAGGCAAATTACATGATAATTTTAATACAAATAATAGGATTGTGTTAAAAAGTCGATAGGTTTCTGAAAGAATATCTGATTTTTTAGTATTAAAATGCTAATTATAATTGGATATAAAAAAAAGGAGCATATTGTATGCTTGTAGAAGGAATATCACACAAGTGCGCTTTTACTGATTGTTATTCTTTAAATGAAGATGAGCTGGTCATCAATGTAAAAACCAATAAATCAATCAGTAAAGTAGTGATTGTTCATGCTGATCCATACATTTTCGGCTGTTCCGGTACTGATCCATGGACAGGTCAGCCTCTTGAACTTCATATTGAAAAAGAGCTTTCACACGAATTAATCTGGTCTGTCACCTTAAAACCAGAATTCAAGCGTATTCAGTACTATTTTGAAATTTATGCTGGTGACGAGTTATGCTATCTGTTTGAAGATGGAGTCCATGACAAGGATTTCATGAAAAAGGACAACATCATCAGAATATTTCATATCAACAGGTGTCCATACCTGAACTGATGGGACAATTAAAAATAAACGCAGCAAGAGCACAAAAAAATTATAAGGGAAAATATGTTGAATTTTCTGGAATATTAAGCAACATTGATGCTGATGGAGATTACTTTAATATTGAAACTGGTGAATTTATAACAGGTATTCTATGTTATCTTAAAGATTCCAAAAATCAACAAATTATAATCAATAAAAACATTGGTAGTCTGGTTCATGTCAAAGGACAAATACGTCATGTTGGTGAAGTATTGGGATATTCTGTGGATGTAATATCTGTGCAATAAAATGAAGAAAAATCAGATGTGCGATATATACACGTGAATCCACTGAGGAAGCCTGCTACAAGTTGATGATTGGTGAAAAGGAAGTCTTGATCAGCGTTCGCAATTTTGGCTTAACCACATATAACCAAACCGGCCGAACGGTCCTTGAAAATTATATCAGCTCTCTTAAATTGTAAATCGCGGCACCTGAAGGGACAACAACCTGTTGCCACTGGATTTTGAAAGTAAGTTTTTAAAATTTATTACAAGTTTTTCTTTTGAAAACTGGCATTTTTCTTGAGAAAAAAGATTTGATAAGTTAGAATGAAGAAAATGGAGGAAAAATGAAAAGAAGTATTCAAAAAGAACTGCGCTTGTTTCAAGAGTTTAAGAAAAATTATGCTTTTTCTCAAAAAGAAATTACATACGTTAATGACAAAGCTTTTTGTGATGGTTTTCCTTTGGAAGACGCAGAAAACAACATTATACCTGTTTGCGATTCATGGATTAACGTTGGCTATAAATTAAAAAATCCGCTGTCAAAATTGCTCTCTAACTTATTCCCTTACGAGTTTGAATTGAGGGGAGAGCATTTGCACAGTATTGAAGCTTTTTTCCAAGGAATTAAATTTCCAGAACCCCAAGTGCAAAAATATGTTTTTTCCTATACGGGGTTAGATGCTGTTTATATTCAAAATGCCTCTTCTTATGATTGGAAAGAAACGGGCGATGTTTATTGGCAAGGGGAAAAAATAAATCGCCGCAGCGTTGAATACGATGATTTAGTTGATGAAGTTTATATTTCTGCCCTTCAAAATCCACTTTATCGCCAAGCTTTGGAAAAAGTTGATCGTTATATTTTACATTCTATTGGGAAAGAGGCTAAGACAGAGACTGTTTTTACAAGATATGAGTTTGAAAAGCAATTGAATAGTTTAGTTCATTTTTTAAAACAAAGGAAATAAAGGCTATGTTATTTCAAGAGTTAGATTCGTTGAATAAGATTTATCAGTTTTTATTTGCGTATTTTTTCTCCTTTTGTTATATGGTATGAAGCGTTTATTACTTGTATTTGCTTTCATGTTGTCCACTTCATTTGTGCTGCTGGCGCAGAACAGTGAAAGGAAGGTAACTGATATCGTATTAAAGAGTGTGATTGGTTATGACGGGCAACCAATTACGAGTGGCTATGTGTATGGCCTTGACATTTCTAAAGGTCTGCCGTTGAAAGTAACTGACGACGGGGGCTACCGGTCAGAGGTTGGTATGGATTTTACCTTGCCAGGGTATGAATCGTTTTATTATGACTGGACTTACGGTGAGTCTCCTGAAATTACCATTGACTTGCGAGATGTAGCTCGACCGGCCAAATGGAAGGTTGTATCACATGACGGTGCTTTGCTGCCGGGTGCGGAGTTGGTGTCGACCACATCGAATAATCCGAAAGTGACCTTGGCTCAAACTGATGCGGAGGGTATAGCCAACTTTTACCTTGTAGATGATAGCAGAGCAAATTATAGACCCATGCCGATTACCGTGGTACCACAAGCCAAGTATCATACTGCTTATGCTGTACCATCAACCAAGTATAACAAGACATATTATGCTTCGAACACGCTGATAGACTACTCAAAAATGCACTTGTTCCTTATGCGCGTCAAGGATTTCAACACAGATTTGCGCAAGCGTATGTTCAGCGACGAATTGACTACAAGCTACAATCTGTCGTATGAGACTGTGCGCAATGGACAGAGCACAACATCGTTTGTGCGTAGTGCTTATGTAGACGAGGGCAGTGATCGTGTGTACTACAGCATGGTCTATAATGACGAGAATTGCCCTATCACAAAGGCCTGGTATCGTTTCTCATTCAGTGGAGACAAAAGTGTCAACACCTTCTCTTCATATCCTTTCTATCGTGAATATGACAAGTTGGAAGGTGATTACGAGTTCGAGCTCTCGCCTACCACTTGGCGCCCTGTGCGTGTAAACGTAAAGGACGACCTCGGTACAGCACTTGTGCCAAGAAACTTGTGGGTAGACGGTGTGCGACCTGTCGACTATGATTATAAAGACCCAGTTGTTTGTTTGCCACAAGGTGAGCATGTGATTGATGTGTATGCTGCAACGGAGAGTGGTTCTGTCGTGTATGAAAATGACGGCCAAAAGTCATTGCGCACTATTGTGGTGAAAGATGCGATGAATGTGCAGGAATATGACAGAGTGTACAATCATGGTGATTATGCGGGGTATGAGGTGACAGCTGTTGATGCTGATGGTAATCCGGCACAAGGCGCGTACTTCTTCCTCTCTGGCAAAGATGGCAGGGCGTTAGGCTCGGCGGTATTGGATAGTGCTGGCCGAGGTGTCGTATTCCACGAATATCCTGGTGAATGCTCTGGCTTTATATCGGGCATTCGTAACACGGCTAAGCTTACCTGGACTGATAATTCGCCCATTGGCATGCAGACTCACCATATTGACGTGTGCAAGGATCTCCGCAAGGTAAAAGTAACTGTCAAGCAGCATGAGCAGATGTTTGCAAACAAGTATGGAAATCCAGAACTCCATTTGTACCGTACTGCTGACAAATTGGACGCAATGCCTGACTTTTATGATGATACATACATACGCTGTAATTGGGATTCGATGAGTGACACATCATTTGTGTTTACTGCAAACTTGTACATGCAAGATGGTTGGTTGTGCGGCTACCTTGTGCAACGTGATTTGAGAGACAGCATACCGATGATGAAGGTGTCTGATGCAGGTGAATTGAACTTTGATTATACAAAGTATGCCTATATCAAGTACACGCTTGATGGCAAGCGGTTGCAGGCAGGATATAATTACGATGGTTTGATGGCTGCACCAGTAGGCCAGGCCCCAGTGGCAGAATGGAGCAATGTGTATGCACCGGAGTTCTTGCTGCCAGGCAATTATTATGCGTGTGTAGTGTCTCCGAATAATGCGTCAGAATTGTCCTATATCAATGCGTACGTGCCATCGTTCAAGGTTGAATGTCCGGCAGAAAATAGCGAAGTGGAAGTGGCATTGACTACATTGCCCGACGAGGATTATGTGCAAGTACCGCTGAAGCTTGATGGCATCTTCTTCTTGGCAGGTGCAAAGGCCGAGGCTGAGGTGAAATTCCTGTATAATGGACAGATTCCCTTGGCTGTTAGCGGTGAAAACTATAAAACCGTAAATACAGAGGTGCCTTTCAGAGTGTTGAAGGGTGATTATGATTATAGTGTAAAAGGACTCAAGTTTGACGAAAAGCACCATTACGTAGTGGGGCATGAGCGCAAGCTTACTGTTGGTGACGACGCCAAGGCTGTTCAACTCGACCTTTCGGGCCTGCATTATTTTAATACCATCGGCTATTTTGATGCAGAGGGCAACGAAATAGACTGGCTCGATCTTTGGACACCGCTGTGTTATGCAAGTTTCTATAAAGGGCAGGACTTTCTTGCAGATTGCTACCTAAGCAGTTATGAAGATGAAGGCTTGTTCATACCAGAGGGAGACTATGGTGTGAAATTGTTTGTGGGTGACTGGAGCCAGAAGATTGAGCACGATGCCACCTTGCATGTAGACAATCAAAGTGGCACCACGGCACGCATTGTGCTCGGAAAGCAGTTTACTCCGGTAGAGCAGGTGGTGGCCGAAAGCAATGGCTCAGAACTCAACATACGCTATGTTGGCGGGCAAGCTGTGGTGACAGCACCAGTGGCAGCCCCCGTGAGAGTGGCTGTATATGCGCTTAATGGTGCAAAATTGACATGTGCGAATGTGATGCCAGGTCAGCGGATAGATATGTCTGCCCTTTCGAGGGGCGCATATATCGTTCGTTTGAGCCAAGGTAATGTGAACAGTGCAGTAAAGATTGTAAAGTAACAACCCGTGCACCCATTTGTTTGTGGCCCTGCCAACGATCCTTCGAGGTGAGTTGGCAGGGCCTTTTGCTTGTATCGTGTCCGCAGATGGGCTTATAGTCAAAAGAATATATTCTGAAGCGCCATATTAGGCAAAGGATTTTGTAATTTTGCACCAATATTTACGTTAAAGCGTTAATTACCTTGATATGAGATTGATATGTGCTATATGCTTGTTGGCTGTTTGTGGCTTCTTTGCCGCTTGTGGATCAAAGTCACAGAGCGATGCCGTGTGTGACGACAGCACACAAGTAACCGAGGACTCCGTGTTGCAGCAAATGGCCAACGAGGGGCCTACCGAAGACGAAATAGCAGCTCTGACAGACTCGGCCAAGCAGGAAAAGCCCAAAGCCCTTGACGAGAAATACCGTGGTCTGCACATTTATGTGTCAAAAACGACCATGCATCTTTACGTGCTCGATGCCAATGACAGCGTTCTGTTTAATTGCGGCATTGCTTGTGGTTTGCGTCGTGGCAACAAAACTGCTAAGGGCGACTATCGCACACCTGAGGGCCAATTTCATATCTCCGGCATGTTTAACAGTACCGACTGGGTGCATCGCACCCGCGACGGGCGAGCGGTCAAGGGGTGCTACGGGCCGCACTTTCTGCGGTTGGCCACGGGACGCCTTGGAGGCATAGGCATACATGGCACCAATTCGCCTCGAAGCATTGGCAAGCGTGCATCAGAGGGCTGCATACGTGTGAACAGTGCCAATATTATTACCCTGTTTAATGAATACGCCTATTCGGGCATGCCAGTCGAGGTGTCGGCCGAAGGTGCACCATTGCCCGCGTTCAAGGGACTTGCTGCCCCCAAAAAGGACGAGGACGAGTCTGTAAGAAACGAACCAGTTAAGCACGAAAAAGACTCGCTGCACCGAAGAAGTGCGTCACACAGTGGTGCGGCAGACAACACGGAAAGCCATCATGAGCACCATAAGTCTGCCGATGAAAACAAGCACAAGCAAGAAGAAATGCAACGCGAGGCCGAGGCAGAATCCTTTTTTGAATAGACAAAGGGGTGGTCCTAAAAATTCTGTTTTAGAGTTCTGCAATTCTGAAATGTGATTTGCACGCTCTCGAAAGTGTATTTTTGAAAGGTTGTTCGGTCACATAGCCCGCTATGCTCCCTCACAACCTTTCAAAAATACACTTCCGAGAGCGCACAAATCCCTATTTCAGAATTATTAGAACCACCCCAGAATGCCTTATTGTGCGCTTTGGCTTGTCGCACACATTAAATATATCTGTGCGAAATAGGGGTTGGCATGCTTATTGTATTCGCAAAAGTTCTTAAAACACTTGCATTTTGCTCCGAAATGTAGTAACTTTGCGAATGTTGATTTTGAAGAGCATTATTGCTGCTCGCTTGCCGTCGCGCAATCAGGGGAGATTGCATGGCATGGGCGGTGGTTCTTCAAAATGTGATGTAGAACCCATTAAACCATTAAGATAGTGCACATAAAGAAATATGCTGCGTGTGTGGCTATGGGCGTCATGTCATTTTTTACGGCAAATGCCCAGGACATTATGCCTGAAGCACTCCCGACACGTCCCACCGCAGAAAGAATCGTGAAAGAAGTAGCACCCGTAGGTGCTGTGCAGCAAGTTGCTGCTGAAGTAAAAGAGGCCTCAGTGCCTTATAATGCCAACTTTGGCGAAAGTGTAGTAAAAACAGCTTTGCAGTACCTCGGCGCAAGTTATCGCTCAGGCATGTCAGGCCCCTATGCTTTCGACTGCTCAGGTTTTACCAGCTATGTTTACCGCAAGCAGAATGTGTCAATCCTGCGCTCATCGCGCTCGCAGTACACACAAGGCACCCCCATCGCCCGAATTTCCGATCTTAAAAAGGGCGATCTCGTGTTCTTTGGCGGTCGTGGCAATTCCCGTTCGGTAGGCCACGTGGGCATTGTAATGGACGTTGACCCCTCGGGCAACAACTTCTCGTTTGTACATGCTGCAAGCGGTGGTGTCAAGGTTTCAGACTCCAGCGAGGCATACTACAGTCGCCGCTACATTGGTGCACGTCGCATTGTCGAAAACTAACGATAGAATTTCCATCGTACATTAGATACGAAACTGAGGCAGATGCAGATGCTGCCCGACGCAGTTGCCGCTCCTTGCATAGGGACGGCAACTGCGTTGCTTTTATAACCACCCATAACTCTGATATGAATAGTTTGATATTATTGCAATCGCTGCCCGGTGTTGTCAACCAGGCCGTAAACGAGGTGAGCATATCGCGAATAGACATGCTGCTCGACAAGTTGTTAGCCCTTTCGCTCACAGCCGGCAAGCGCATATTAGTGGCAGCCCTCATTTACATAGCAGGCCGTTTTATCATCAAGATCATCAACCGTGTTGTGTCAGCCATGCTCAGTCGCCGCCATGTAGATGTGGGCGTACAGAGTTTTCTGCGCAGTTTGGTGCACATATTGCTCACCATATTGCTCGTTATCAGCGTAATCAGTGCCTTGGGCATCAACACCACGTCATTTGCAGCCCTGCTGGCATCAGCCGGTGTAGCAGTAGGCATGGCCCTGTCGGGTAACCTGCAAAATTTTGCGGGCGGTTTGGTCATACTATTGTTCAAGCCCTATCGCGTGGGCGATCTCATCGAGGCACAAGGCACCCTTGGCCATGTGCGTGAGATACAGATATTTCACACCATACTCACCACCTACGACAACAAGGTAGTGTACATACCCAACGGTTCGCTCAGCACCTCGGTAGTGGTCAACCATTCGCGTGAGGACACCCGCCGCGTGCAGTGGCTCATAGGCGTTGATTATGGGCAGGACATAGACGCCGTGCGCCAAAAGGTGCTCGCACTCTTTGCCTCCGACCCGCGCATACTTCAGTCGCCCGATGCCCACAAGCCTTTTGTGGGAGTAGAAGCCCTGGCCGACAGCAGCGTCAACCTCGTGGTGCGCGTATGGGTCAATACCGACGACTATTGGCCCGTGTTTTATCAGGGGCAGCAACAGCTTTACGACATGTTCAACCGCGAGGGCATCAACATACCCTATCCCCAACAAGTGGTACACATGGCTAAATGATTGGAAATTAAAGGAAATATAAAAGGCTTCAAGTAGTTCTATTGGTCTACTTGAAGCCTTTTCAGTATTTATATGTGTGGTATTCTATTTAACGAGAACTTTGAATGTTTTGTTGCCAATGTGTACCAAATACAAACCTGCTGCAACATTTTGAATAACAGATGCTTGTGTATCAGCTAATAGTTTGCCATCAGTTGTGTATAATCTAATTATTGCATTATTGGGTTTGTTGTCTGTAACAATATCATGGTTAATAACGCGTACAGAAATATCGTTACCATCTTGTATAGTAATATCGTTTATGGCTGTATTTTCTGTGACTTGAATACTCCAACTACGATGAACATTATTGAAGTTGTAAGCACCATATCCATTGTCTGCATTGAGAATATCCAGTACCAGCTCCGTATCGCCAACTTGTTTGCCTGTGGCATAGAAATATATTATATTATGGATGGTATCGGTGTCTGATGATATATCAAGCAAACCTTTTGGATCCTGTAATGTGATTGTAGAGAATGGCTCATGACATAAGTCATAAATTTTCAATATTTCTTTCTTTTCTCCTTTGTTAAAGATAAAGTTGTTCTGATTTTTTGACACAAAAACGACCTTTGCTGCTTCAATGCTTTCATAGGCTTTAGCCGTTGAAACATCAAAATTCTTGCTATTTGATGTGAGAGTAAGGATATATTTACCTGCATATAAAGGTATGTCATTGGGCTTAGCTATGTAGTTACCTGCAAAATTTCCTTCTGTGACGGTGAATACTGCATCTTCGGCTTTACATTTGGGGTCAAGAATATAATATGCGATTTCAATGTGACCTTCAATCAGATTAGCATCTTGAATTTCAGTTTCAGGAGAGTGGTATGTACCATATATATAATTGTAATATTCTTTTTTGAAGTTTATCGGTCTTGGCTTAATAGTAAGAATACCATTATTATGCGAAATAGTATAATTAGTGGCTTTACCTCCCTTACATTCAATAGTATAATCGCCCACATCAGTTTTAGTAGTTACTTGGCAAGTGGCGGTAGCTTTTTCTGAAAGACAACTTTTATCGTCACCATTAACAAATCCGCTATAAGTAATTTGGTATGTAGGATTTGTGTTTCCATAAAGACGTGTGCAATTTTCAACTGTTGCTTCAAGCGGACGTTGGGTTATTGTTAGTTGTCCTAAATCTGTTGAAGTTACAGTGTAATTAATAGCTTCACCGCCAACTGGGGTGAGAGTATATGTGCCACAACTACTTTTTTCATCGGCATCGGTCTTAATAGTAGGAGCTTCTACCCAATCAATCTCAGCTTCTCCATTTTTAAGTCCAGTGTATGCTAAGTTGAATGTGGGATTAGCATCGCCATATACTTTAGTAGTGTCTTGAACCGATATGCTGATAGGTGCTTTAAGCACGGATAGTGTGCTTTTATTGTTGTCGTTGCTTATTAAAATGTTATAGTTGTCAGCATAACCGCCACTAATGTTTATATCGTAGTTCCCTACGGTTGAATGTTTGTCTGCTGTGCATTTTATAGACGGTTCGGTGATGCTTTCAGCGTTGTCATTGTTTACAAAGCCAGTGTACGATATCTTGAAGTCAGGATTATCTTCGCCATAGTAGCGCGTGTAGTCATTTAGCTTTGCGTACAAGTCGCGCTTATTGATAAGCAACTCACCATTTTTTACACTCATTACTTTATAGTTAGTGACACTTCCTCCAGATATTGTTATGGGGTAGCTGCCGCATGGACTGGCAGTTGTGGCAGTAGTAGAGATGGTAGGTGCTGTTGTCCAAGTGGGTGCTTTTTCTCCATTCTTCATGCCATCATATATGATGCTAAAGTTTGGATTCGCATCGCCATATACTTTGGTGGCATTTGTGGCAGTCATTGTGATGGGAGCAGGTACAACTGTCAGTGTGCCGTAATTATATGTAACCTTGTAATTTTCAGCATCTATAGTAGCTAATATCCGATAGTTGCCAGGAGAGCTGAGCGTATTAGCTTCGCATTGATAGGCAGGTGTTATGCCCAATGTTTCAAGGGTCTCATCAGCCACAAATCCTTTTGCTTGATAAGTAAATTGTGGGTTGGCATCTCCGTATTCGCGCTGGGCATCATTGATAGTAAGTTCAAGAGGGGCTTTCGTTATTTCATATTCAAATGGATAGTCAATAGTAAGGTCTATATCATTTGAATATTTAGCTTTTATGTATGCGATGTGTTTGCCTACAGTAGTTTCTAAGGTAGGCATTTCTATTTCACAATCATATTGCTTTAAGTTATTTGAGCAAATTGTTTGTAAAGGCGTTCCATCGTATGTTTTATAAAAATTAGAAAAATGAAGATAACTAATGCCTCCATTGCCAAGAGTGTAGTTCTCTTGGGCAATATTCTTGTAGTAAGTTCCAGTGAAAAAGGCTTCCCTAACCCTACATTCTTTGAAAGCGTCATCAGCAATATAGTTGATGTTCTTGTTCAAAAATACTCTTTCGAGATTATAACACTCGCTGAACGCCCTATGACCTATATAGCTAATAGACTCTCCGAGTGTTAGTTCTTTAATCGAAGTATCCATAAAGGCATGATCTCCCAATGAAGTAAGAGACTTTGGGAAGGAAATGTTGTGCAGATTGGTACAATAATAAAAAGCCTTATCCCTAATCTCCACAATGCCTTCTTCTATGTATACGTTTTTGAAATAATTATGGCGAGAACAAGCTCCTTCACCTATATACTTGACATTGTAAGTTCGGTTTTTATAGTTTACTTTGGATGGGATAATAAGGGTAGTGTCAGAAGAATACTCTAATCCTGATACGCAAACTTCAAGGTTACTGCGAGATGTAATGAGATATGTTATTCCATTACTTGTAAAATACTCCTCAGCACACGCACATTGTGGAACTAAAATTGCCAAAAGTAGCAATATAAAGGATTTTTTCATAAGTTTCTTTTTTAGAAGAAGCCATTTCAAGGCTAAGTCCCCCTGAAATGACTTCATGGTTACAGACAAATTATTTGTTAACATTAGAGTAAGTTTGCATTTCTTCATAGATATCGAACCATATATGCTCTTCAATACGGCTATTCTTGTAAGAAATTTTTTCTAACTTGGATAGTGATAAATCGGTAGGCATTTCTGTGAGAGTGTAAATTTTGCGATAGAAGGCTCTTTGTGTACCCTTGTCGCTTATCTTATCAATAATTTTATTACCCTCGTTATAAGGGCTTATCACGTAAAGAGGAGAAAATTCTTCTCTGTTAGGGAAAATTAGATAACACTTCTTTTGACTTGGCATTTCAAATTTGCCGTCAAAATTATCATGTAACAAATAGATGGAGCATTTTTCAAAAAACTCATCATGAGAAAATGGTTCGCCATTAGCTCCTTTGTGTAGGAATTTAGCTCTTGTCATAAATTCAATAGAATTAAATTCTGGCAGCTCCTTCACAGAAATATTAAAAATAAAGTTTTAAGTTTACTCATAGGCACAATAAAAACGTGGAGCTGGTTCTGTCACTCGTTCCACGTTCAGAAGGCCTTCGCATTGCCCAGTATGTCGAAACGAGCAACGCCGAAAGCCCCACGTTAGTGTAGGTATATGAACAACATAAGCAACAGATAACTTTAGTCGTCTGCCACTAATGCTGAATGTATACAATACACCCCATAGGGCGTTCCCGTTGCCTTGTTCTTGACATACTGATGAAGTTGCGAAGTTCTCTGAACGTCAGAATCAAAGCGTACAGTTACGCCTTATTATGTATAAGTGTCGTCCCGCCTCTTTACCCCTTAGGGCTTTCAGCGATAATTGACATTGCAAATATACTGCTTTTGCATTGGTTTTGCGAGAAAATCAACACAAAAGTTTGTGCGTAATAAAATAAATGCGTAATTTTGCACCTCGCATAGAGTATGCAAAAACGCGTTGTTCAGCGCGCACAAAAGTATGGCTCTTGCACCAAAAATCACGCAATAAAGTAATAACAAAATAAAATCTAAACTCACAAAATGATCGTAGTACAGGTTAAAGAGGGCGAAAACATTGAACGCGCCCTGAAGAAGTTCAAGAGAAAGTTCGAAAGGACCGGTGTTGTAAAGGAACTCCGTGCCCGTCAGCAGTTTGACAAGCCCAGCGTATTGAAGCGTTTGGCCAAGGAGCACGCTGTTTACGTACAGCAGCTTCACCGCGACGAGGACTAATACAACAATATTAGCTCCTTATAATCGCAACGCTTTTGAGACACAGTGCGGCTCACCATGTAGCCGCCGTCTTAGCACAAGATAATACATAAATGTTCGTATAGACCGCTGCACAGCCACACGCTGTGCAGCGGTTTTGCATTTACAGCCTCAAGCCCTTTGCGGTGCGTGGCAGCCGTTTTATCCGATAGAGTAATGCGGTTGCAACAAATTTCAGTGCGAAAATTTGGCGCATTCAAAAAAAGTTGCGATATTCGCTTTCGTAAAGAGAGACAATGATGAACGAGATAGATGATTTCATAAACTATCTGTTAGCCGACAAGGGTTACTCCAAGCTGACAGCCAAAGAGTACCGCAGCGCTTTGCAGTCGTTACAAATCTTCTACCGTTCGCTCGACAACCAACTCACCTGGTACACGCTCGATGCCGATGTAGTCAGACAATGGATGGCACGTGAGATGGCGCGTGGTGAGAATGCCCGCACCATATCAAAGCAACTGAGCGGTGTGCGCAGCTTCTACAAGTATATGCGCAGAGTGGGGCGTATGGACCACAGTCCGGTGACGGCGGTCAAATCGCCCAAGATACACCCAAAGTTGCCTTCCTTCCTGCGTAACAGTGAGGTCAACCAGTTGTTCGACGACATTGACTACCCCAGCGGCTACGAAGGCATGCGCGACCGCACCATACTCCTCACCTTCTACCACACAGGCATTCGCCTTGCCGAGCTTATCGGCCTTGATGTGGCGGACATCGACCTGAACCAACGTGAATTGAAAGTGACGGGCAAGCGCAACAAGCAGCGCATAGTGCCATTCTCCGCAGAGCTGGCCAACGCGTTCAGAGCCTATTTGCCAGTACGCCAGGCGTATGTCAGCACCGATGCAGGCGCCCTGTTTTTCAACCGCCGCAAGTTGCGCATCGACCGCCGCAGGGTAGGGCTCATAGTCAAGCATTATCTGTCTTTAGTCACCACACAACGCAAAAAAAGCCCGCACGTGCTGCGTCACACCTTTGCTTCGGCCATGCTCAATAATGGCGCCGACCTTGAGGCCATCAAGGAGTTGCTCGGCCATGAAAGTGTAGCAACAACCGAGGTGTACACGCATACCACGTTTGCCGACCTTAAAAAACAATACAAACTTGCCCACCCCAGGGCGTAAACTAACAAAGGAGGTTACTATGGAACTCAAGATTCAAGCAATTCACTTCGACGCTACTGAGAAACTCAATGCCTTTATCGCTAAAAAGGCTGCAAAACTCGAAAAAACGTGTGACAATATAATCAAAGCAGAGTTTATACTGAAGGTTGTTAAGCCTGAAACAGCCAAGAACAAAGAAACTGCACTCAACGTGTCACTCCCCGGCACCGACCTTCATGCAGAAAAGGTGTGCGACACCTTTGAGGAAGGCGTAGACCTCTGCGTAGACACATTGCTTCGCCAGATTGACAAGTACAAGGAACGTCAAGGCAAATAGGCGCAAATGATAAAAAAATATCTCAAAATTATATTATGTAATGAAACCAACCATACATATAAAAATAAGAATAATAAAAAACATATATTATTCGAAAATATAAAGATAAGATTCATATCGTTTGGAATAAGAATAATCAAAGCAATTGATATAAATAACACAAGTAGAGAACAATAAATTAGATTTCGAGTGTCTATTAACAAAGATTTTGAAAATATTTGTTTAATAACTTTCCAAATGTCTTTATAATTTTTTAAACAAATAAATAGAATATAAAATACACAGCAAGCCAGCAACGCTGGAATAGCAACCAATAAAAAACAAGGCTTATCCGCAAAAAAGTCTTTTGCATTCACAAAATAATTTGTAAGGTTTGAAATCTGTTTTATAGTTAAATATTCATCATCTATAAAGCCACCAATGTAAATAAATATAGCATATAAAGCAATGAGTAAAATAAGATTATTAAAAACTCTCAAAAAATCAGTGTGATGCTCGCAAAGCTTTCGATAAAAATTTAAAAGTAAAAAATCGATAAATTCTTTAAATCTACTAATATTCTTTTTTATATCGGCTTCATTTTTAGCTTCAACGCCAAAACGAGAAAAACAAGAAGTGACT
>OQVL01001212.1_pt1 | contig 15167 bp, 15 predicted proteins | sample 1691501 | NCBI WGS metagenome assembly OQVL01 (sample SAMN03418253, study PRJEB22391) | human gut metagenome | biome: human-gut; feature: organic feature; material: feces | host: Homo sapiens | place: Tanzania | collected 2013-01
GTACGGATGCCCTTATTCTCAACCACATCTACCACTTGTGATACCAATGGTCCTGTCTGCCAACCGAAAGCGCTACCCGGCTCAAGTATGACATGAAGATGGGGATAGCGGGCATGGAAGCCTTGAAGCAAACGTATAAGCCTGTCGACATCATAGTCGGCGCGGGTCATAAGATGGCCACCACCGAAGTTAATCCACTCAATTTGTGGGAACCACTTGGCGAATTTCTCCTCGATATGCACCAAGGTGCGCTCAAAGACATCAGGTCCGCTCTCACAATGGCAATGACAATGGAAGCCACGGATATCGGACGGAAGAGTGGCAGGAAGTGCGTCGGCCATAACACCAAACCGGGTGCCTGGCGCACAAGGGTTATAGAGGGCAGTACCCACCTCGGAATACTCGGGGTTGACACGAAGTCCCAGCTGGATGGTAGAGTCTATCTCCCTGACCCGCTCATGATAACGGGAGTACTGAGAAAGAGAATTGAAGGTAAGATGGCTGGAGCAACGGGCGATATCATCAATTTCATAATCGGTATATGCAGGCGAATAAGTATGCGCGCGCGCGCCGAACTCATGAAAAGCCAGCATAGCTTCGCCCAAAGAACTGGCTGTAGTCGAAGAGATATATTCACGGAATATAGGGAAAGTCTTCCACAGAGCGTAGGCTTTGAACGCCAATATAATCTCCACGTCGGCTTCGGAAGCCACACGCTGTATCAGCGCCAGATTTCTACGCAGTCTCTCTTCCTCCAGAATATACATTGGGCGATGATTTCGCCATAAACGGTCATGCCTTTCGGAATGTATTTGCCGAATACATCATTGCAACATGTCCATACATCTTTATCATAAAAACCTCTTGTTGAAGCTTCAGGGTTAATATCTTCATTCTTTATGACTCTTCGGGATGAATAGATATTCTCATATACGATATCCCTAACGGCTATTCCAAAAAATTTCATAATTTTTTCCCATATGGTAAGCTCTAACCTTTTACACTTTACATTACTCAATATTGCAGATGTTCCATCAAACTTAAGTGTAATGGTAACATTGTCATCAGGAGAAAGTTTATCTTGCACGCCTGAATGCTGTTATCAATACTACGCTTGAAACTGATATCCCCACATTCTCCAATTACAGTATTGCAACAGCTCAAAAGCTAAAGCAATTGATGTACATAATAGCGCAAAGTGTACCGTTCAAACCCAATATAACTAAGATAGCCAAAGATATTAATATAAGCCGTAATGAGTTGAACAATATATTCGCTTACCTTGAAAAGGCCGGTATGATTGGTCGTTTGCGTAGCGAAGTGCAGGGTATTAGCGGACTTGGCAAGACTGAAAAGGTTTATCTTGACAATACCAATATGGCTTATGCTCTTTCAGACACCACACCGGATACTGGTAACTTACGAGAAACATTCTTTTATGCTCTAACTCGTGTTACTCATACTCCGTTGTCATCACTCAGGTCTGATTTCACAATTGACAAATATACTTTTGAGGTTGGTGGCAAGAATAAAGGAAAGAAACAGATTAGTGGAATGCAAGATGCCTATATTGTGAAAGATGATATTGAAATTGCCGGACTGCATACGATTCCTCTCTGGACTTTTGGTATGATGTATTAGTAATGCTTACGGATTGATAGTCAGGTTTGGGTTGTTTGTCGGGAAGCGAGACAAAATAGAGGTAAAAATCGTATCTTTGCACCGAAAGATATACGGAATCTGAAATTTACCAAGGTGTTATATTATGAAGTATTGTGGTAATTGTGGGCATTGTAATGATGACAATGCAAAGTTCTGCGGAGGGTGTGGTAAAGCCTTTCAAATAACATCATCTTCGCAAAGTGACTCTAACTCATCTTGGGTGAACCATATTAATGATTATGTGGGTAATGACAAGCCTGCAGATCTAAATTGGAGAGTGTTATTCACGGATGTGTTCAAGAAACATTCCAAATCTGAGGCTGAGAATATTTTTATATGTGGCACAAAGACAACTACACCAACCTTGGATAGCGTGTCACAAGAGTGGCCTCATCCTTGGTTATACAGTAGGGTTTTATTGATGTTTATGATTGCATTTTTCCTACTTTATATATGTTGTTCTGTATTCGGTAATACCAATGCTCTTCCGGGATTAATAGTGGTTGGCTCCTTCACTGTTCCATTGTCCGGTCTGATTCTTTTTCTTGAGGTAAATGCTTACAGAAATATAAGTCTCTATGATATTGCATTGATATTTCTCGTTGGTGGTTGCGCATCGTTAGTGGCAACATTATTTCTTTTTTCTATAATTGATGTTAATGGACTTAATTTTATAGGAGCACTGTTGGTTGGTATTATAGAGGAAGTTGGTAAGGCGGTAATTGTGTATTATTTTATCAAGCGGCTTGGCAAGTGTAATATACTGCCGGGATTACTTGTGGGTGCCTCTGTAGGTGCCGGTTTTGCAATAATGTGAATTACAAGAATGGAGTAAAAGCTTTTTATAAAAGAAGATTTAGTCGAGTTGTAATACCATATCTAATATGGAGTTTGTTGTATTCATTTTTTTGCATATTTTATTTGAAACAAGATTTTACATTTACTGAGTATGCTTTTAATTTTATGAATGGTCAGTTTAATGGTAATATGTGGTTTTTTATTCCTTTATTTGCCTTATATTTAAGTATTCCATTTTTAAGAGTTCTAATAAATCATTGTTCTTGTAAATCTTTACTATATTTTGTGATATTTGGATTTACTTGTAATTCGCTTTTACCTTGGGTGTGTAAAAATATAGGTATGGAATCGCCTAATTTGTTTCCGTTGGGCGGTTCCTTTATAATGGTATGTATTGCAGGATATTTAATTTTAATTAATGAGTTATCCAAAAAACAGCGATACTTAATCTATGCTATTGGGGTACTTACTGCATTACTACATTATGTATTGATTTACTATCATACAGTATCAGATGCTAAATTCTATATGGAAGGATTAGATTATTATGCTCCTTATAGTGTAGTAGTTCCTATAGCTGTATTCTTGTGGTTTAAAAATATCAATTGGTATAGTGTCCTTAATGTATTAAAAGTTAAAGTTTCTTTTATACGGAAATTAAGTTCTTATAGTTTTGGAGTGTATTTACTACATTGGGGTGTAAAAGAGGTTTGTTATGATATCGGCATACCTTGTAAAAACTACTTTTTTGGTTTTATTCTAACATATATTATTTGCATACTAATCATGAAGGCTCTAAAATTTGTTCCTGGTTCTAAATATATATTTCCATGATATAAATAATTCGATTTTTATGAAAAGAATAGTATCTTTAGATATAATAACAGGTATTTTAATCATTCATATGATATTTGGGCATATAATGAGATTTGCACATTGTATTGATACTGATTTGTATCATTATACTTCTATTTTGCTATCTTTCTTTATGCCATGGTTCTTTTTCAAATCAGGAATGTTTTTACATTCTGATTGTTTGAAAACTATTGAATCGTCACTAAAATCATTAATACTTCCTTTAATTAAATTTTCATTTCTTGGATTATGTATTGATATTTGTATTAAATTATTTGATAAGCAGGATTTTAACTTAGGTCAGTATTTGATAGATAACGTGCGATTCTTATTTTGGAATGGCTCCTTTTCTTCAAATCAACCATTATGGTTTTTGTTGACTTTAGGCATTGTTAGAATACTTGGCTCTTATACATTAAAAATATCGAGAAAAATAGGCTCTATTGAACAAAAGGTTATCTTTAGTTTGGCTTTGTTTTCTCTTATGATAGCCTATTTCCTAAAAGGTAAAATAGTACCGTTAACAATTCAAAATAGTGCTTCTGGATATTTCTTTTTTTTAATGGGGTATTTATTACGTGATATTCAATTTAAATCTTTGCAAGGGGGGGCACTTTCTTTAATATTATATTTAATAATCACTTTTTTATGCCCTGTTGTAGTAGATATGAGAGGGAATAGTTTAGAGTGGGGTAAATATATATTATGGCCGTTTTCTGCTTTGACAGGTATTGTAGCCATTAATTATTGGTTTAAGAAGCTAAATGTAAACAGTAAAATTCTGTCTTATATAGGTGAACGTAGTCTTATTTTCTATGTTTGGCATTGGATACCTTTGGTGATATTTCAATTTTTAAATAATAGATATCTCTTAATAAATGAGCAGTTTGTATTATTGTTTGTTTACAGTATAGTTAGTATATGCTTTCTGTTTATTGTTGATAAGATTTATAGTTTTTCAAAATAATTCTTTATGTCAGAGTTTAAAAATCAAATGAAAAAAGGGCTGTTTTGGACAGCTATAGATAAATATTCTGGGCAGGTTGTTTCTATTGTTATTTCAATGATATTAGCACGTTTGCTCACTCCATATGATTTTGGAGTAGTAGCAACAGCCTCGGTATTATTGGGATTTTTGGGTATCTTTAGTAGTATAGGTATTGGTCCTGCAATCATTCAGCGAAATGATTTATCTCAGGAAGATTTGGACAATATTTTTTCCTTTACTGTTTTACTGGGATTATGTTTAGGGGCAGTTTCTTTTTCTACCTCTTGGTTTATAGCTGAGTTCTATAAAAATCCTCAATTATGTCCAATCGTACAAATCTTATCTGTTGGTATGTTCTTGGGAACTTTAAACATGGTACCAGGATCTTTAATGTCAAAAAATTTAAGATTTAAAGAAGCTGCAACAAGAAGTTTGGCTTTTCAAGTCTTTTTTGGATTAATTGGAATTATAGCTGCATTTTATGGTGCTGGTGTCTATGCATTAATTTGTCCGCAAATCATCTCTTCTTTATGTACCTTTTTGTATAATAATCATTTTTATCCAGTACGTTTTCGGAGAAAAATTTCTTTAACTCCAATTAAAAAAATATATTCTTTTTCACTTTATGTTTTTTTGTTTGAGCTATTCAATTATTTCTCAAGAAATTTGGATAAATTGATAATAGGTAAATTTTTATCGGCAGAAGCTTTAGGATATTATGAAAAGTCATACAGAATGATGCAAATGCCAATGAATAATATTACATCTGTAATATATCCTGTGATGCAGCCTGTTATGTCAAAACTTCAGGATAATTTACAGGAAATGGCGCGTAAATTTAATAAGATTATTTTTATTATCTCAACAGCGAGTTTCCCGATAGCTGTTTTGTTATATTTTAATGCTTCAGATATTATAAATGTAATGTATGGCGATAAATGGGATGCAGCCATACCCGCATTTAAGGTATTAGCTCTTTCAATACCTACTACTTTAATCCTTAACCCGGTTGGCCCCGTTTATTTAGCAGCTAATGCCTCAAAACAAATGTTTTGGGTGGGAATAGTTAATACAGCGATGGATATAATAGGTTTTACTGCTGGTGCATATTTTGGAGGAACTATTGAAGCTATTGCTTGGGGCTGGACAGGCCCTAGTTTATTAGCTTTCTTATTTTCCTACACGATTTTATATCATAAGGTACTTAATAGCTCTTTATTAGTTGTTTTCAAGCAGTTGATTAAACCATTAGGAAGTGCTGTACTTCTCGTATTCTTTTATTTAATTTATGATGTTATAGACATATCTTTATGTACTTTATTTAATTTGATTATAAAATTAGGACTTGGTGTATTAATTTTATTAATCTATCTAAGGATGACCCATACTTTTAATATAATAGAATTTGTAAAAATAAAATTTAACAAAGATAAAGATGTTTAATCTCAGTAAATTCATCGGTCAGTATGTGACCCGGCGTGAAAAGAGTATGTTTGCACAAGATATTGAGGCAAACAAGGAGAAACTTTCAGCTGAAATTAAAGGCAAGAAAGTGTGTGTGATTGGAGGTGCTGGTTCTATAGGATCATCATTCATCAAGGCTGTTTTGCGTTTTGAACCAAAAAGCGTAGTAGTTGTTGACCTGAATGAGAACGGACTGGCAGAATTGGTACGTGATGTGCGAAGCTCAGAAGGACTATATGTGCCTGATGAATTTCGTTGCTACACGCTTAATTTTGCAGACCCAATCTTCGAACGAATCTTCAGAGAGGAGAAAGGCTTTGATATTGTAGCTAATTTCTCTGCTCACAAACATGTGCGTTCAGAGAAAGACAAATATAGTGTGCAGGCTCTTATAGAGAACAATGACATCAAGGCAAAGAAACTGATGGATTTGCTTTGCGTTTTTCCACCAAAGCATTTCTTCTGCGTCTCTACTGACAAGGCGGCAAACCCAGTCAACATTATGGGAGCCAGCAAGCGTATTATGGAAGACTTGGTAATGGCCTATAATGAGCATTTCAAGGTAACTACCGCTCGTTTTGCTAATGTAGCTTTCTCTAATGGCTCTTTGCCTGATGGTTGGATTCATCGTTTGCAGAAAAAACAGCCATTGGCAGCACCATCCGATGTAAAGCGCTACTTTGTTTCTCCTGAAGAGTCTGGCCAGATATGTATGTTGGCTTGTATTCTCGGAAATGGTGGTGAAGTGTTCTTCCCCAAATTGGGTGAAGAACAAATGCTTACATTCTCGTCTATCTGTGACGATTTCGTCAAAGCAGAGGGCTTTAAGAAAGTAGAGTGTCAGAATGATCCTGAAGCAAAAAAATATGCTGCAGATATGAATTACGAGAGTGATAATTATCCTGTTGTTTATTTCAAGAGTGATACCACTGGCGAGAAGGCTTACGAGGAATTCTATGTTCCTGGTGAGAAAATAAATATGGAAAGGTTTTCTGCTCTTGGAGTAGTTGAGGAAACGACGCGTCGTCCAATGCTTGAGATAAATCAGTTCTTTGATGAGTTGGAAGGTATCTTTGCTGAGCCAGACTTCACCAAGGCTGAAATCGTGACATCTATCAAGAAGTTTATACCTAACTTCGAACATGAGGAAAAAGGTAAGAACTTGGATCAAAAAATGTAATTCTCAATAAAATGGCAGATTTTAATAAAACGATAGACTTTATCAAGTCAGTATATGGCAACCAGGAGTTTACTCCGTTGGCTGTTCCTGTTTTTGCAGGTAATGAAAAGAAATATCTCAACGAGTGTATTGACACAACCTTCGTTTCATCTGTGGGTAAGTTTGTCGATCGCTTCGAGGAGGATATGGCAAAATATACAGGTGCAAAGAAGGCTGTGGTATGTGTTAGTGGTACCAATGCCCTTCACATGAGTTTGCTACTTGTAGGAGTTAAACAAGAAGACGAGGTGTTGACTCAGGCTCTTACTTTCATTGCAACCTGTAATGCATTGAGTTATATTGGAGCTCATGCGGTATTCATCGATGTGGATCGTTCAACAATGGGTCTTTCTCCTGATTCTTTGAAGGCATGGCTTGAGAAGAATGCAGAGGTTCGCAAGAACTCTCGTAAGGGAGAACTTCCAGAAAGTAAGGATTTTGCCTTCGAGGAGGATGACTTGGCTTGCTATAACAAGAATACCGGCCGTCGTGTCAAGGCATGCGTTCCTATGCACTCATTCGGTCATCCTGTTCGCATTGATGAGATTGCTGCTATCTGTAAAGAGTGGCATATCGAACTTGTAGAGGATGCTGCAGAGAGTATCGGTTCTACATTCAAAGGACAGCACACTGGTACATTTGGTAAGATTGGTTCGATTAGCTTCAATGGTAACAAGACCATCACTACTGGTGGTGGCGGTATGATGCTTTTCAATGATGAGGAGTTGGGAGCATACGCAAAACATATCACCACACAGGCGAAGATTCCACATCGTTGGGAGTTCCGTCACGACCATGTAGGTTACAACTATCGTATGCCAAATATCAATGCAGCTATGGGATGCGCTCAGTTGGAGAATATTGACAAGTATGTAGCAAGCAAGCGTAAGGTTGCTGCTGAATATGAGGAGTACTTCAAGAATGTGTCAGATATCGAGTTCTTCGTAGATTCTCCAAATACTGTTTCCAACTATTGGCTCAATGCAGTTATCTTAAAAGATAAGGAGGCACAGATTGACTTCCTTACCCAGACCAATGATAATGGTGTAATGACTCGCCCAATCTGGGAGTTGATGAATCGCCTGCCAATGTTTGAGAATTGTGAGAACGATGGTTTGGAGAATACTATCTGGTTTGCAGATAGAGTAGTGAATATACCAAGTAGTGTTAGACTATAGCAATATTAGTATGAATAATATTTCAAAAATTAGAGATAAAATCATAGATATAGAAGAAACGATTCTTTGTGCATTAAAAAAAATGGACGGACATCGAACAAAATTACTTTTTGTTTTCGATAAGGAAAAGTTTATCTGTATAGTTACAATTGGTGATATTCAGCGTGCAATCATAAGACAGTCTAAATTATCTGATGCGGTATCTACTATTTTGGATACTAATAAGATATATGCTTCTGAAAAAGATTCTATTGACCATATAAAAGAGGTCATGTTTAGAGAATTGATTGATTGTATGCCTGTCTTAAATAAAAATGGCGAAATTGTTGATGTCTTATTTTGGAATGATGTTTTTAAAGATTCAATTTCAGATAATCGTCCCAAAATAAATCTTCCAGTTGTTATTATGGCTGGTGGAAAAGGTACGCGGTTGAAACCAATAACAAATGTAATTCCAAAGCCATTAGTTCCAGTTGGGGATAAAACAATTTTAGAGGTTATTATGGATCAATTTGAAAATATAGGCTGCAATAATTTTTATATGTCAGTAAACTATAAAAGTGATATGATTCGATATTATCTCGATCAATTGCCTCATAAATATCAAATAGAATTCTTTGAAGAGCCTAAACCATTAGGAACGATAGGTAGTGTATCTTTGTTGAAGGGTAAAATAAAAACTCCATTTTTTGTTTCTAATTGTGATAGCATCAATGAGCAGGATTATCGTGATGTATATGATTATCACATCCATAATAAAAATGATATGACCATCGTAACAATGGTTAAAACATTTACAATACCTTATGGAGTTATAGAAACTGGTGAAAATGGTTTAATGGTTAATTTAATGGAAAAACCAGAACAAACCTATATGGTGAATACTGGTGTTTATATTCTTAATCCAGAACTAATAGAAGAGATACCTGATGGAGAATTTTTCCACATTACTCATTTAATGGATAAAGTTAAGTCAAAAGGTGGACGCATTGGTTGTTTCCCTGTTAGTGAGCATGCGTGGAAAGATATGGGTGAATGGCCTGAATATTTGAAAATGATTAAAGTCTTATAATTTATGAGAATATTAATTATTTATCGGTTTCCTCATCATCATGTAATGATGAAAAGGATGGCATCTTTATTATCAAAAGAAGGAATTAAAGCAGATGTCTTATGCTTGAAGACACTCGAATTTACAAATAATTCTAAACTTTGGTGGGGAAAAATTGGAAGTTTCTTGTTTACAGGTATACCTAAAATACGCCCTTATAAGTTACGTAACACACTCCTTAAATTATTTAGGAATCATATTTTGCCATTGATGATCACTCAATATGATAAAATTGATTTTCAATCTTATTATATTGATTTATATGATTTAATGTCGAATTGTGTTAAATCCCATATTCCTTATGATATCACTTTATGGGGGTCAGATATTCTGAGAGTTGACAATAATATGCTTAATCAAATGAAATATGGTTTTGACCATTGTGAGTATATAAAAGGAATTGATAAATTATTGGATAAGGTTTCTGATAGTTACTTTCATGCATATGACAATAAACTTCTTGTAGCATATTTTGGAGATGCAATGTGTGATGTTATAGATAACATAGATTCTTCTACTGTTAATAAATTAAATCTGAAATTATTTGAAAGAGTAAAAGAGCGAATTATCGTAACCTGCGGATATAATGCAATGCCGGCCCAACAGCATGAAATGATAATAGAAGCTTTAAATCAACTTAGTAGTGAACAAAAGCAACAAATATATTTAGTATTTCCTATGACTTATGAAAAGTCAGAGAAATATTTAGATAAAATAAATTATTTGTTAGAAAAAACCGGAATTGATTATTTAATATTAGATAAATTTCTTTCTGAGGAGGAATTAGCAACTGTTAGATTAAAAACAGGTATCGTAGTTAATACTCAGACTACAGATGCACTTGCTGCTGCTTTAGTCCAACACCTTTATTGTGGAAATGTTTTGATTGTTGGTGAGTGGTTAGAATATAAACCATTTGATTCCCGAGATATTTATTATATAAAAACTAATTCTGAAAATTTAGCGAAAACAATATCAGAAGTTATTGATGATTTTCCAAAATTTAAAACTCAAACGTCCGGGAATCATGATAAACTTCTTGATATAGCTTCATGGAATTCTATAATTTATCAATGGATTAAAGCATATAAGTAGCATATGAAAGTGAACTATACAATAATAATACCTTATTACAATTCTCCCTATCTTCTGAAACGTTGTTTAAAAAGTATTCCTTTAAAAAATGATTTACAGATTATAGTTGTTGATGACTGTTCGCCTATCTGTGAGGCTTATTCTGAAATAGTTTCTGAATATAGTAAATTAGGTGTTGAGTTTTATCAAACAGACAAAAATAGCGGTGCTGGTTGTGCAAGAAATATAGGATTGAAGCAAGCAAAAGGGAAATGGCTGATTTTTGCGGATTCTGATGACTACTTCAATCTTTGCTTTGAGGATATGCTTAATAATTACGTTGATTCTGATTATGATGTAGTATATTTTAATGCAAGTTCACAAGATACTGAAACATATATTAATACAAAAAGAAGCAGTTATATAAATTCTTGGATTAATGGTTATCAGGAAGATCCTTTATCTTTTGAATATCATCTGCGATATTTATTTGGAGAGCCGTGGGGTAAAATGATAAATCATAACTTAGTACAGAAACATGATATAAAATTTGAAGAAACAATAATCCATAACGATACTCAATTTTCATATCAAATTGGTTTCTATGCAGATAAGATTTTTGCAGATAAGCATGCTATTTATTGTATTACAGATAGGGCAAATAGTGTTTCCAAAACAGTATCTGTAGAACGATTACTGACAAGAACTAAAGTCTTTTGCAAAAAATACGAATGGCTAACTACAAGAGGTATTCCATATAAGTTAGAAGGAATGGCTGCAAGTGGTCTAAATACTTTTAGAAAGAATATGGATACAGTAAACTATAATAAATGCTTAGATATTTTCAAAAGCTTTAATATAAATTTAAAAGAGATTGATTGGTATTTTGCACAATATTATAAAAAGCCCTCTTGGTTTTACATAATGAAAATATCATTCAAGAAAAGGTTATTAAAGTGGGCAAATAGAATTTAAAGGATATGGATTATATAACAGGAAAAAACATTTTATTATTATGTTATAATTTCTTTGATTATGATAAGGTACTGCAACAAGAGCTTTATAATTTGGGGGCTAAAAATGTATATCTAAAAAATGCTGCCTATTTTGTTAGTAGTCCAAGAGATGATATGTTTTGGTCTCCATGGTATAAAGCTCCTTTATATTATTTGAAGAACCCTAAGGCAAGAACCAATTGGACAGAGCAATTTAAAAAAGAAATTGCAAATTTGAAGTTTGATGTATTCTTAGTTATTGAAAATACTTCTTTTAAAAAGAGTTTTATGGCTTATTTACGCAAACAAAATCCAAATATTAAAACAATATGGTTCTTATGGGATACTTTTAAGGTGCAACAAAAATATCATAAGGATTATATTGGATTATTTGATAAAGTTTATTCTTTTGATCGCGAAGATGCACATAAATACGGTTTGTCGTATTATCCAGATTTTTATGTAAAACCAGAAGGAAAGCCGATGAAGAAATACGATATTTGTTTTATTGGTTCTGCTAATAGCAAAGTAACTTCATATAGAATACCTGCATTAGCAAAAATAAAAAGACAGTGCGATGAACTAGGAATGAAGTCTTTCTTTTATATTAAAAGAGAAAACGTTTATAGGAGTAAAAGTTTTATAAAAAGGGTCTATAACAAACTTTTTCCAGGCAATTACCAAAGAATTATTGAGCAATACAAAAATGAAGATTTTCTACATACCAATAGTTTGTCTCCCATAAAATGTAATTCAATTCTAAGAGACTCTTCTATTATTGTAGATTTAAATTATTCAAATCGTCAGGGAATGACTTTAAATGCAGTTTCTGCTATAGTAAGCGGTAAAAAGTTAATTACCACTAACTCAAAGATAGCAGATGAATTATTTTATCATCCAAATAATATTCTAATTATAGACGAAAATAATCCTTATATAGATCTTGATTTTATTAAAAGTGAAATTGTGCCCATTAATATGGATGAGTTAGTAGTTGGAAATTGGTTAAAACATATAATAAATACGTAATATGAAAAAAATACTTTCCATAATTATTCCTACATATAACATGGAATCATTATTAACGCAGTGTTTAAATTCGTTATTGGTTTCCAAGAACTTAGATATGTTAGAAGTTTTAGTTGTTAATGATGGTAGTATTGATAAATCATCACAAATTGCACATCAGTATGAGGTAGAATATCCTAATAGTTTTCGAGTAATAGACAAAGCGAATGGTAATTATGGTTCCTGTATCAATGCTGCATTACCTTTAGTTAATGGTAAATATGTGAGAATATTAGATGCGGATGATTCTTATAATACTGAAAATTTAAATCAGTTTATAGATTTTTTGTCAGATATAGACGTAGATCTTGTACTTTCCGATTTTTCTCATTATAATATGGATGGGAAAATGTTATCTTTTAAAAATTTTAATCTGCCATTAAATCAGTCATTTGACTTTCAAGATATTCCTCTTGGCACATTTCTTCCAATGCACTCTGTTACATATAAGTCTTCTATCTTTGATAAAATAGAATATCATCAAACAGAAGGTGTGTCGTATACTGATATGGAGTGGATATTTTATCCTATGTCACAGGTTAATACAGTTTATTATTATAATAAGGAGATTTATCGTTACCTTGTTGGAAGAGATGGTCAAACTATGGATTTTTCTGCAATTTTGAAACGTCAAAGTCATGCAGCAAAAGGAATCTTAACAGAATTGAATATCATAAATAAATTTGATTCAAACAATAAGCATTATGCATATTTGGATTATTGGTTTAAATTTCGACTTAAATCCTTATACAAGGAAAATCTTCTTTATAAATGCATAAATTTTGACTTGAAGGAATTTGATGATAATTTAAAAAAGAATTATCCCCAACTGGCAAATTATGTAAATGGAATAAAACTTCCTATAAATCATACAAATTTATCTTTCCCTTTAGTGAAGGTTTGGAGAAGTCTCGGTTCTAAAAAACTTATGTCATTTCATCCTTTGTTTCTAATATATAAAGTTTGCAATAAAATCTAATTGTTATGAATCCAATTGGTTTAAAGAAAAAAATTTGCATGTTTGTTGATCGGTTGTTTAAAATTGATAGACGTGCAGAATATGGATTAATGGATAAAACAGCTTACCTTGCTCCAGATACAATCCTTTTTAACAAGAAAAATCTGTATATGGAGGAACATACAAGTATTCCAGGCGGGGCAATGATTTTAAATCCCCGATCTAAGTTTATCATGAAGAAAGGTAGTTTTTCCTCTTATAATCTATGCGTATGTCCTGGTAACCATATGGTAGTAAAGGGAATCTGGAAGTATAAAGTAACAGATGCTATTAAAGATAAATTAGATAAAAATGGGCATTTTGATCAAGATATTATAGTAGAAGAAGATGTTTGGATTGGAATTAATGTCACGCTGTTGAATGGAGCTCATATCGGACGTGGTTGTATTGTGGGCGCAGGTTGTGTGGTATCGGGTAATACGCCCCCATATTCAGTTATTGTAGGTAATCCATGGAGAATTGTAAAATTTGTCTTTACACCAGAAGAAATCGTAGAACATGAGGCTAAACTTTATTCAGAGGATAAACGTATTCCTTTGGAAACGTTGCAAAAGAACTATGATGATTGGTTGAAGACGAAAAAATAGATGTATGAAAAAGAAAATACTATTTGTAATTCCTGAGTTTTCTCATGGCGGGACGAATAAATCTTTAGAAAGTTTGTTGTCTGCTATTGATGAAAAACGTTATGAAATATCAATATTCAGTTTATATGAAGATGGTGGTGTTTTTTACAAAAATATATTTAACCCCTATATCATAGCAAAGAGCCTTTTATATGTCTTAGCTCATGATAATGTTATAACTAGAAAAGTGATGGGTGTAGCTATGAAATTGTTTAAGAATCTATCATTTAATTGGTTGTATCGCTATGAAGCTAATCGGTTACAGCGTAAATATAAATTTGATACAGTTATTGCATTTCAGGAAGGTAGTGCAACACAATTCGTGTCTTTAATTAGTTATCCTGTAAATAGAATTGCATGGGTTCATTGTGATTATGCAAATAGGTTTGCTGCTATAGAAAAAAAGTCAGAATTGTCATTATATTGTTTATATAATCATATAGTATCTGTATCTTATTCTGCCGTACATTCTTTTAATTCAATATACCCTGAGCTAAAAGATCGAACAAAATGTATTTATAATTTAATAGATTGTAGTTATATTCTAAGACAGAGTTCTCAAGATATAAATTTTGAAAAACAGGACAATTGTTTTAATCTTATTTCTGTAGGTCGTTTTGTGGCTGTTAAGCAATTTGACTTAATCCCGCAAATCGTTCAAAAACTCAAATTATTAACAAAAAAATCCTTTTGTTGGTATATTGTGGGAGATGGAAATGACAGAAATATGGTAGAAAGTGTCATTTCTTCATTGGGGCTTAACAAGAATATAAAAATACTTGGCGCAAAAGATAATCCGTATCCTTATTTCAAACAATCAGATTTATATGTATGTACATCATTATCTGAAAGTTTCTCATATACAATAGCTGAGTCTAAAACATTACATGTACCAGTTCTGACTAATGATTTTCCTGTCGCTAATGAAGTAGTTTCACCCAATGAAGGATGGATATGCAATGTTAAAGATATGGCTTTCATTTTAAAAGACATTATTGAGGATAAAAATTGTATTTAATTAACTTTATTTCAAAAAATGTTGGTTTTGGTTATAGTTTGCTAAAATGAAATATGGCAGAACAGGCGGTAGAAAATTTTTTAAGTCAATATC
>OQVL01001214.1_pt1 | contig 15166 bp, 11 predicted proteins | sample 1691501 | NCBI WGS metagenome assembly OQVL01 (sample SAMN03418253, study PRJEB22391) | human gut metagenome | biome: human-gut; feature: organic feature; material: feces | host: Homo sapiens | place: Tanzania | collected 2013-01
GTGCGGCCTGTTCATCATGGGAATTTTGAGTTCTGTCATGTTTTTCAGCTGTGCGGGAGCTTTGGCGTCACTTGGAAGCAGCACACCTGTCATGCCGCGTTCCGGCGTCCTGAACATGGACCTCGGAAAGGTGGTGATGACCGAGCAGACACAGGAAATGAACCCGATGGCTGTAATCCAGGGAGACGAAACCACATCTATAGGACTTTGGGATGCAGTACAGTCCATCAAAGCCGCTGCAGCTGACCCTGCCGTACAATATATCTACCTCCGTCCGGAAGGATTCAGCGCAAGCATCGCCCAGATAGAGGAACTCCGCCAGGCAATCGCCGAGTTCAGGAAAAGCGGCAAGGCAGTGGTGGCATACCTCGAAAATCCGACTACCGGAGCATACTACCTCGCAACGGCTGCCGACAAGATCTATATGGGCAGCTACTGCGGAGGAACCAGCATGATGACAGGCGTCGGCACCCAGATGTTCTTCCTGAAGGACCTTCTCGACAAGCTTGGCGTCAATGTCCAGCTCATCCGACACGGCAAATACAAATCCGCTGGAGAGATGTATATAAAGAACAAGCCTAGCGACGAGAACATGGAGCAGAACCAGGAGATGATAAACTCCATCTGGACCAATCTCGCTGAAGTCATCTGCGAAAGCAGGGATATCACAAGGGAGAAACTTGACAGCCTGATAGATAACCTCTGCCTCTGCACTCCGCAGGACTTCCTGAAATATTCGCTTGTAGATGAACTGCTTACGAAAGAAGAGCTTAAAGAAAAGCTGGCATCGCTGGCTGTAAAAGACAGTTTCAAGGAAGTCCAGATGATTCCGTTCAAGGATTATGTGACAGTTCTCACGACCACCCCTTCCGCAGCCAAGAACAAGATTGCCATCATCTTCGCTGAAGGCGAAATCGTGGACGGAAAAGACAAACAGGCAGTAGCCGGAGACCGTTTCGCGTCAATCATTGCCGATGTACGTGCAGACTCGTCTGTAAAAGCAGTGGTCCTCCGTGTGGCATCGCCTGGCGGAAGCGTACTCGCATCCGAGAAGATAAGGAATGAAATCGACCTGCTCCGCAAGGAGAAACCGGTCATCGCATCTTATGGAAGTTACGCTGCATCAGGCGGTTACTGGATTTCCAACAGCTGCGACAAGATTTACTCCGACCCGTCCACATTGACCGGCTCCATCGGAGTATTCAGCATGATTCCGGATCTCAGCAAGACAGCGAAAGAGCTCTTGAAGGTCAATGTCACCTCGGTAGGGTCAAGCCGCCACAGCGACATGTTCTCCCTCATCAGACCTCTTGACGCACAGGAAGTTGCATACATGCAGAAATCTGTCAATGACATTTATGACGCATTCCTCGCCAATGTTTCCGAAGGACGCGGCATGAGCACGGAAGAGATTGACAAAATCGCACAGGGACGTGTCTGGACAGGAGCGGATGCATTGAAAATCGGACTCGTGGATGAAATCGGTTCGCTCTATGACGCAGTTTCTTACGCCGCAGGCACACAGGGAGACGGCGACCTTGCCGACTGGAGCATAGCATGTTATCCTAAGCCACAGACTCTTCTCGAAATGATAATGGAGTCACTTTCAGGCACAACAAGCGTGATGGCAGGAACACCGTTCGCACCGGTAGAGAAAGCCTACAAGGACTGGAACTGGAATTCCTCCGAAAGAATTTACGCGAGAATGCCGTATGTAATGGAGATCAAATAAACTCCAGACAAACCAGACAGGCCGTCCCGGATGTCGCTTTGACAGCCTCATCCACACGACAATAGAATCTGCCGGAAGCATAGCCGCAAACCGCTGCGACATGTTCTCCGGCAGTATTTTTTCCGTCAATGCCGGGGCACACGATCACTACCGCCTCATCCTTCTCATCCACATTCAGTTTCATATCTGAAAAGATATCGCTCAGCTTCTTCTTGCCGCCGGTACCGATAGGCCGCATCCAATCACCTGAATTCCAGCCTCTTATAAGGAAAGGGAACTTCAAATTCTCCGCATCGGCAGCCAATACGGATGACGCTGCAAGACGATGTGCCACGGCAGAAGCATCACCCTCCGCAGACCTCAACGACACCTTCAGCCGGCAATTCCGGAAAGAATACAACGACTCCCCTTCCACCGTCATACAAACCTCACTCTCAACCACTTGCGGCAGCGCTGAAATCCGTCCGCGCCTACCGCCGATATCCGATTTCTTGACAATGAAGAAGTCACCGGCCGTCAATATCCTATAGCCCTGGGCAATGAATTCCTTTCCGGAAAATGTCCCGTCACTGTTCAGAAGCGACATGACAGGGTCCAATGTCGCCGAACGGAATCCGAACGGTTCCAGAAGACGGTACGTAATATATTCCCAATGGGTTTCTTTTCTGAGCGCGGAAACATTGACCCTCAGGCACTCCCCCGCCTCGGGCATTGCGCACACCCTCGGTTTGGCAGCATTGAAATAATCCTCGGCGATAGCATTTTCCTGGGCGAAAGCCCGCATCTCGCGCCCGAAGGTCTTGAGGAACGACGGATTCAGACTCTCGAACACGGGGAACACCAAGTGCCTGATTTTGTTGCGCTTATATATGGTCTCGGCATTGGTCCGGTCGTCATGGTACTCCGCATGGCATTCATTGACGAAGGCATTGATCCGGTCGCGCGAGAAAGCCAGAAGCGGGCGCACCAGACGGACACCCTCCAGGCTCTGCTGCGACACGGGGACGTTGGACACCGGCTTCATGCCCGTGATGCCGCGCAGCCCCGTTCCGCGAAGGAGGTTCAGCATGAGCGTCTCGGCATTGTCATTCGCGTTATGTGCCACAGACACAGCATAATAGCCATGTTTCAGACAGAGCGAGGCGAACCAGTCATAACGCAGTTCGCGCGCCGCCATCTCGATGCTCTGCGAGTGCTCCGACGCGTACCGCTCCGTATCGAAATCCACAGAATGGAACACGACGCCATGGGATGCCGCCCAGCAGCGTACAAGTTCCGCGTCAGCATCACTTTCCTCGCCGCGCAAATGGAAATTGCAATGCGCTACCGCAATGTTGCCCTTCCAGCTGCTATGCGCGAACAGTTCCGCCATGCAGATGGAGTCGGCCCCACCGCTTACAGCAAGAAGGGCTGTTTCCCCTTCAGGAATCAGCCCCACCAAAATCTTGTCAAATTCTTTCTGCATGTCTAGTGCTTGCCTAGCGTTTTCTGGATGCAATCGTATATGAGAATCCGAATGCCAAAGACTCCTTGAACTGCACTGCCTTGCGTCCGTCAGGATATTTTTTCAATGTCTTGTCGGTCTTGACCATCACCTTGTCATCATATATGAGGTTGGTAGTCACCGTCAATGAGAAATATTTGGCGATTTTCCAGTCGAACCTGTTATCCCAGTTCACACGGATATTCTGGGGATTGTCCAAATAATCCGAGAAGAGCACGAGCTGCGAAGTGTACTTGAAATTGTCATTGATCTGCAGCTTGCCATCAATCTTGATCTGGGCACCGAACTCGAATCTGGCGGTACGGTAAGCATCTCCGCTGGACTTTCCGGCCACGAACGCGTCATACTCATCCTTGTCTTTCCCTGCAAGTGCGGCAATGTCCGCTGCGCTCATGCCGTCGAACTTGTCATACTTCTTCTTGAACTCCATTCCGTATGACTTCCTGAGGGTCTCGTCCGTAACGACCACGAAACCGCCGGTAAGAGGGGCGATGTTCACGGTCAGCCACTTGGTCGGCACCCAGTCAATACCGATTGCGATGTTCGTGTAGGCAGGAGATATGAATCCGGATTTCACTTTGCGGCTGGCTTTCCAGTCGCTCTTTCCCGGCTCCCAATCATCCGGAGCGGTATCCGGCTTGGACGGGATAGGATAATTGTAGCTGTTGGAGAACTGCGACTTGAAGTTGAACTGAGCTGAATAGTTCAATGTCTTGGCAGCCTTGTAACCGAACTTGCCCTCATAGTACATACGGTCATCGCTCTTCTGTATGAACGGCTTGTCCTCGGAATAGAGGAAACCGTAGTCCAGCTGGAGACGGTTGTTGAAGAACAGCTCGTCCTTCTTGTAATTCGCATTGGCATCAATGAATGACTTGAGTGTCACACTGTTATATCCGCCGGCAGCCCAGTTGGTAAGGTTCGTCTGTCCGAAGTCGATCTTCGTAAGAAGGGAATTCGTCCAGTATCTCGGCTTCGGAGTCTTGACTTCAGCTGCAGGCGCCCCGGCAATGGCCTTGGCAGCCTCTTCCGCAGCCTTCTGTGCATCCGTGACATCCTGTGCGGACACGGAAGCCACGGCAAGCAAAAACGCTGATGCGCTGATGATAATTCTCTTCATAAACAATTAACTAATAAGCGATTGCGAATACGACTCTCTCATGAGAAGGCTTTCCGGAGTAGATATCCACGCCCTCTTCCTTGCAGACATAGCTGTCCACAGGAATACATCTGATGGTAGCCTTGGTCTCGTCCTTGATCTTCTGCTCGGTCTCGGCAGTGCCGTCCCAATGGCAGAGCAGGAACTTGCCCTGGGTGATCTTCTCCTTGAATTCCTCCCAAGAATCGCATTTCTCGACTCTTGTTTCTCTGAATGACAATGCTTTCTTATATATATTGTCCTGAATGTCGACCAGAAGGTCCTCAATATATTTGTCGATGCCTTCGAGCGAAACGGTATTCTTTTCGAGAGTGTCACGACGATGGACCTCCACCGTATCATTCTGAAGGTCACGCGCACCGATTGCCAATCTGACAGGCACGCCCTTGAGTTCCCATTCAGCGAACTTGAAGCCAGGCCTGAGGGTGTCACGGTCGTCAATCTTGACAGAATGTCCGGCAGCCTCAAGCGCAGACTTGATCTGGTTCATCTTCCCAATGATGGCAGCATGGTCCTCGGCCGTCTTGTAGATAGGGACCATAACCACCTCAATAGGAGCAAGTGCCGGAGGGAGGACGAGGCCGTTGTCATCGCCGTGTGCCATGATGAGCGCACCCATCAGACGTGTGGACACGCCCCATGAAGTAGCCCAGACATACTGCTGCTGACCTTCATTGTCAGTATATTTCACGTCGAAAGACTTGGCGAAATTCTGTCCGAGGAAATGCGAAGTACCTGACTGCAAAGCCTTTCCGTCCTGCATCATTGCCTCGATGGTAAGGGTGTCGAGCGCTCCGGCGAAACGCTCGTTAGGGCTCTTGTGTCCTACGATTACAGGAAGTGCCATATAGTTGCGGGCGAAGTCGGCATAGACGTGAACCATCTTCACTGCCTCTTCCTGAGCCTCCTGAGATGTGGCATGGGCGGTATGACCCTCCTGCCACAGGAACTCTGCGGTCCTGAGGAACAGACGGGTACGCATCTCCCATCTTACGACATTGGCCCACTGGTTGCACATGATAGGAAGGTCTCTCCAGGACTTGATCCAATTCTTGTACGTGCTCCAGATAATGGTCTCGGAAGTCGGTCTTACGATAAGTTCTTCCTCAAGTTTAGATGACGGATCCACCACGACGCCGTTGCCGTCAGGATCGTTCATGAGGCGGTGGTGGGTAACCACTGCACACTCTTTGGCGAATCCTGCCACATGCTCCGCCTCACGGCTGAAGAATGACTTGGGGATAAAAAGAGGGAAATATGCATTCACTGCACCTGTCTCTTTGAATTTAGCGTCGAGGATATGCTGCATTTTCTCCCATATTGCATATCCGTAAGGTTTGATGACCATACATCCCCTGACCGGAGACTGTTCTGCAAGGTCTGCCTTGACTACCAGGTCGTTATACCACTGAGAGTAGTTCTCTGACCTTTTGGTTATCTGATCTGCCATCGTAAAAAAATATTTTCCGGAGTATGCCAAGATACTGCCGTTCAAAGTTTTATCTGTTCATTTGCGGTGCATGGCCACCGTCTCTTCTATTGTTTTTTAGCGATATTATTGCTAATCTTGCAATAATGTACGCGCTTGCGCATTTAATGAATGGCAGGTATGAAAATTGCAACTGCCGGTAAAATGCGCTTAAGCGCAGGCACAAAGATACAAACTTTATATTAATTATTAATAGGAGGTCCGATTATGAAAACGAACATTATGACTCTAGCCGGGGCGCTGATGATATTGGCATCTTGCGGCTCCGCGTCACAGTATGCGTCCTCACAGGAATTTCAGGACGGATTCTACAGCAGACCTGCCGAAACCGAAACCAGGGCGGCTGTCCAAGCTTCCCGTTCCAAGGTCAATGATCTTGTAAAAGAAACTGAAAGTTCTCAGCTCTTCCTCAAAGCAGGACAGACTGATACGCTGTTTGTTCCGGAGAACATGTCCACGACATTGAAATTCAACAAACAGGACAATGCGACTACCGTCACGGTGACGAACTCGCCGTCATATTCATTGTACCCTGACGGGTATGCCGACGGTTTTGCAGCCGGGTTCGCATCTTCTTATTGGCCGGGATCATACTGGCGTTACCCTTACTACAGTTCATGGTACTGGGGCGCAAATCCATGGTATTACTCCGGAATCTGGTGGGACAGATGGTATTGGAGCGACCCATGGTACAGCTCATGGTACTGGAACGACCCTTGGTACTGGGGACGTCCAGGATATTATTGGTCATGGTATTATGACCCGTGGTATCATGATCCTTGGTATCACCATCATCACCATCATCATTGGTGCGGCGACTATTATTACGGCCATGGCGGAAGGGACGTGTATTGGGGCGACAGAGGTTCGACCACCGGCAACCGCCGCGGCGACGTCATGGGCGTGACCTCTTCCAATGTCAGGAGAAATACAGGCACGATGACTTCGTCCGGTGTAAGACGCACGTCCGGCACGGCAACGGCATCCGCTTCAGGCACGAGGGCCAATGCTTCCACGCTGTCACCTGTCCGCAGGGTATCGGCAGCAAACACCGCATCGGCACGCCCGACGACATCGCGTCCGACAGCGTCCAACAGCGGTTCCGGCAATGTCGTAAGACGTAGCGGTTCTTCTTCCGGCGGATATGGTTCCACGACCTCATCTTCAAGCAGTTACAGGCCGTCAGGAAGCACTGTCAGGACGAACGGCGGTTCCGTAAGTTCGAACGGCAGTTCCGTCAGGACAAGCGGCAGCTCTTTCGGCAGAACGGAGGGCAGCACCATAAACAGGACGGCTGGCGGCACCGTTTACCGCAGACCGGCATCAAGCCAGTCATCATCAAGCAGTTCAAGCTCATCATACCGCAGCAGTTCTTCAAGCAATTCATACGGCAGCGGCAGTTCATACAGGAGCTCCGGCAGCTCATACAGGAGTTCCGGCAGTTCCTCATCTTCCTACAGGAGTTCTTCAAGCAGTTCTTCCTCTTCGTATAGAAGTTCCGGCAGCAGTTCCTCTTACAGGAGCAGCGGGTCATCCTACGGCGGAGGCAGTTCTTACAGAAGTTCCGGTGGCAGCTACTCCGGAGGCGGAGTTTCACGTTCTTCCGGCGGAAGTTCCGGCGGAGCAGTCAGGAGACATTAATGGAAACATTAACTATGATAAATATGAAAAAACAGACAATAGCAATTCTTCTGCTCGCGGCATTTGCTGCTGACGCGGGAGCACAGACAGTCGCAGATGCATTGAGATTCAGCGACAACAACTATTACGGCACGGCGCGAAGCATCTCGATGGGAAACGCATTCACGGCACTCGGCGGCGACCTCGGTTCGATTTCATTGAACCCGGCAGGATCCGCAGTGAACAACTTTTCCCAGGCGACATTGACACCGAACATCAGCATCATATCTTCCTCCGCGAAGTACAATGCAATGCCGTCCATTGCGGACATGTTCGGACCGGCGACCAAAAACAACACCGCACGTTTCACGATGCCTAATGTCGGTACCATCATCAACATGAACACCGGCAACAAGATAGGCCTGAAGAGCATATCTTTCGGAATCGTGGCCAATGCTTCCGCCAATTATCTTGACGACGTGGCGGCAAGCGGAAGGAACACATCCACGACCTACGCAGGATATCTGGCAGCCAATGCAGCCGGCATCAATTCCGCAAGCATCAATGACAATGCATATTACGACACTGACATTCCTTGGCAGACCATTGTCGGCTGGAAGTCAATGCTGATATCGAACTACAACAGCAACAACGGAGATTACATCGGCGTTACCGAAAAGGCCACCGACATGGGTTCGGGAAAGTATGACATCTCACTCCCTGACGCCATCGACCAGAGATACGGTCGCAGATCACATGGAAACAAATATGACATCGTATTCAACATCGGAGCCAACATTTCCGACAGGTTCTTCGTAGGAGCGAACCTCGGAGTGACCTCGATCGACTACTCCATGAACCAGTATTTCAAGGAGATAGCAGTGAACCCTGACAGTTTCCAGATCGACATGGCAGACAATGCAGGCAATGTCCAGACCACATATTTCAACCAGCTCAGGTCCAGGTATTCATACGATGCCGACGGAGCGGGAGTCTATGCCAAGTTCGGATTCATTGCCGTGCCTGTACAGGGACTCCGCGTAGGTGCAGCCATCCAGACCCCTACCGCGAACTTCATCACGGAGCATTGGCAGCTTGCCGGCGAGACATATTATATGAGCAGTAATTTCGATGCCAGCGCACAGTCTCCGAGAGGCGAATACAAGTACAAGTTCGTTTCACCATACAGGGTCAATGTCGGAGTCGCATATACCTTCGGTTCATTTGGAGTGGTCAGTGCCGATTACGAGCTCTGCGACTACAGCACAATGAAATTCTCGGAGACCGAGACCAATGACAATTCAGCATTCGAAAGAGTCAACGGCGACATCAAGAACTTCGCCGGAGCAGCCCACATGCTGAGACTCGGAGCGGAACTCAAAGTTCTTCCGTCATTTGCCGTCAGGGCAGGTTACAACATCTCCACAAGTGGCGAGAGATACCTCGAAAACGACGTAAAGAAGACTCCGAAAGCTTACAGGACAGCGATTTCAGGAGGTCTCGGATTCAGCTCCAAGGGTTCGTTCTTCTGCGACCTCGCAGTAAGAGGCACCAAGTTCCCGTACGAATACATCTATCCGTATGACACTTACATCAAAGACGCATTGTCCCCTGAAATCCAGTACAGAAAGAGGATTTGGGATGTGGTAATGACCTTCGGCTGGAGATTCTAGAGATTCTTCAGATAGGAAATGGAGTCCGGACCTTCATTGAAAAGAAGATCCATGATGGACAAATCAGAGATAAAGCCATGCTTCAGGGAAAAGACCTGCCAGTATGGCTTTTTCAATTTCAGGTCTTCAAGAATGGTATTCGGACGTTTCGGATGGATTACTCCCCGGTAATCCCTGCCGTAAATGCCGGAATCGCGGGCCGTGAATTCTTCCGTGAATTTCAGCTCGGCGGCAATCCCTGTCTTCTTCAGGAAGAAGCGGAGCAGGTCAATGTTCAGGTCGAAAAGATATTCATGGCGCTTTTCCAGAATGGCGAAAAGCTCGTCACGATAATAGTCGAACCAGGCAGAAGATTCGTAGGCGGAAATGATGGCGCGCTCCATCCTCAGCAGCCAAGGCTTCGACCAGTCAATCCTCAACTTCCTGACAGGCAGCGCATAAGTCCCGTTTTCATGCACGATGGGGACGGACAATGCTTCTACACCACCTGCCGCATAGATGCGGCACCGGTTGCGATAGGATTGTTTCTGATAATTCTCACAGGCTTCAATGTAAACCTCTGAAGGCATATAAGAATTTACCCTGCCGGTGGACAGGGTAAACTCTTCAGCTATAGCCGCGAAATATGATATCGGCGGAAAAAATGCTGTTTCCAGTAGTATCACGATACTAGTCTATATCTCCTTTTTCACTGGATGTGTTGGCTCTGATGATGCCTCTCTTGGAGGCTCTGATGAAGTTCAGGATAGTGCTCTTCTCCTCAGAATCAGGGAATCCCTGTTCTACCTTTGCACAACCGTCTGTGATATTATAACCCTGGAAATAAATAGTGTCGTAGATATCCTTGATGTTTCTTACTACGTCAGCAGAAAATCCGCGTCTGCGGAGACCTACGATGTTCACACCTGCATAGCAGATAGGATCACGTCCGCAGAGAACATAAGGAGGAATATCCTTGTTGATCTTGGACATACCGCCTACCATGGCATGGCATCCTATTCTTGAGAACTGGTGAGCCTTCGAACCGCCACCGACGATTGCCCAGTCATCTACCTGAGTCTCACCGGCTACTCCTACGTAACTTACGAAAATACAGTGATTTCCGATTTCGCAATCGTGAGCCACGTGTACATAAGACATGAGGAGTGTGTTGCTGCCGACTTTTGTCACGCCCTTTCCGCTGGCCTTCGTGCCACGGTTGATGGTGACACATTCGCGGATGGTAACATTGTCACCGATCTCCACGTAAGTAACCTCTCCGTCGAACTTGAGGTCCTGAGGAACAGCACCTACTACCGCGCTAGGATATACCTCGCAATTCTTGCCCATTTTCACATAAGGGAAAATGACTGCGTGAGGATAAATCTTGCATCCGTCTCCGATCTCTACATTGTCATCGATGAATGCGTAAGGTCCTATCTCTATGTTGTCTCCAAGAATAGCCTTGGGACTTACTGAAGCTAATGGATGTATTTTGTTCATAGTTAATTATTTGGCTTTTGCAAGGAGTGCTCTCACTGCCTTGGCTGTGTTTGTATTGATGGTATGGCCCGGCTTGAATGCTGTAACTTTGGCGTTCAGATAGCCGCCGGCCAATCTCATATCTCCTATCATATCCAGCAATTTGTGACGTCCGCACTCGTTAGGGAAGTGTAAAGTCAAGTTGCTGAGGTAACCGCTTTCGCTCACTCCGAGCTTAGGCTGGTTGAACAACTCCGCCATTCTGCTTATCTGCTCATCAGTAACAGGGTGTTCCACGATTACGATGGCATTGTCCACATCACCACCCTTCACGAGATTATTGGCGAGGAGGAACTCTACCTCATGGAAAAATACGAAAGTGCGGCAAGGACCGATTTCTTCAGCATAATTCTTCGAAAGATCCCATGACGCTTCCTGAACTCCGAGTACATGCGAATTAAAATCCGCTGTAATGTCGAAAGACGGCTTGTCCGCAGGTGTGATTTTTACCCATGAACCGGACTTTTCATCTTTAAGCTCGATTTCGTCCGGAATTGTTATGAATACCCTGTCAGCGTCCTGCTCTTCGATGTTTCCGGCGAAAGCCTTCACGTACTGGAGCGCGCTTCCGTCCAGAATCGGCACTTCCACGTTGTTCAACTCGATGATAGCGTTGTCGATGCCCATTCCTGTCAATGCCGACATGACATGTTCGATGGTGGAAACTGAAATCTCACCGCAAGATATGGTCGTGCTTCTGGCTGTGCTTGAGACATTTTCAGCAAGAGCGGATACAAAAGCCTCTGTTCCGATATCTTTTCTGACGAAAACTATTCCTGTGTTTACCGGTGCCGGCTTAATGGTCATATCGGCGATTTTTCCGGTATGGAGACCTTTGCCGTGGAACTCGCAGGCTTTTTTTATTGTGTGCTGTTTCATCCTATTTTACTGGTTTCTATTCTTTACCTTGCTGTCTGAAGACGGCATAACTGCGCATGTAATTCTTGATAGGAATAGCAGGGGAGCCAAGGAGAACCTGTCCAGGTTTCTTGATGTTTCCGATGACACCGGCCTGAGCCGCGATAGTGGTGTTGTCAGCTATTTCCAGATGACCTGCGATACCTACCTGACCTGCAAGTATACAATTCTTTCCGATTTTTGTAGAACCTGCGATTCCGCACTGTGCTGCCATCACGGTATTCTCTCCGATAATGACATTGTGTGCTATCTGGCAGAGATTGTCGATTTTTACACCATTGCCGATAATGGTAGATTCCATTTCGGACTTGTCGATGGTGGTACCTGCACCGATTTCCACGTTGTCACCGATGATGACGTTTCCGAGGTGCTCGATCTTCTCCCATGTCCCGTCAGGCTGCGGAGCGTTGCCGAATCCGTCGGAACCGATAACTGCATTTGAGTGGATAATCACATTGTTTCCGATTTTCATTCCCGGATAAATGCAAACTCCGGGATAAATGATACAATGTGAACCTATGACGGTGTCATCTCCGATGTAGACATTCTCGTAAATCTTCGTATAATCTCCGACGACAGCATGGTGTCCTACATAAGAATGACTTCCCAAATAAACTTTCTTTCCGAATTTGGTAGTGAGGAACCAAGATGAACGGAATCCTCTGTGTCTGCGGTCTGTACGTTTCTGAGCTGATACATATTTGAGCAGTTCGGCTACGGCAGTATAAGCATCCTCCACGCGAATCATGGTGCAGGAAACGTTTTCCTTAGGCTCGAAAGTCTTGTTTCAGAATGTAGCAGCTTCACCAGAAAAGAATGTCAACCTTAATGAAACGCTAGCCCAAGTGTTCCGTTCTATTGAGGCAAGTGCTGCCGGTACTGATAGCGAGGAGCAGGTAAAAGGACTTTTCTCTGATTTCATCATCGACAGCTCTCGTATAGGCAACTCTGTAGAAATGCGTAACAAGTGCATTTCCAAGGTGTTGACCAAGGTACGGGATATGCAGCTCAGCAAGACGTTTACAGACAACAGTATTGATACAGTAGGCGATACCTACGAATACCTGATGCAGATGTATGCATCGAAGGCTGGTAAAAGTGGTGGTGAATATTTTACGCCACAGGAAGTGAGTGAAGTGCTTGCCCGCATAGCCTGCTGCAACAATCCGAATATACAGAAGGTTTATGACCCAGCCTGCGGTTCGGGTTCCTTACTGATGAAGTTTGTGAAATATGTAGGTGAAAAAGCATCGGATATTGAGTTTTATGGTCAGGAAATCAATCCTACAACCTATAATCTCTGTCGCATCAATATGTTTCTGCATAATGTGAACTATGCCAAGTTTGATATTCAGTTGGGCAACACGCTTACTACTCCTCATCATCTTGGAATGAAGTTTGATGCTATCGTGAGCAATCCGCCATACTCCAAGAGTTGGGAGGGAAAGAATAACACGATTCTGATTAATGATGTACGCTACAGTCCTGCTGGTGTGCTGGCTCCTATACAGAGGTCAGACCTAGCCTTTACGATGCACATGCTCTACCATCTTAGCGAGACTGGTACTTGTGCCATTGTAGAGTTCCCAGGTGTGCTTTATCGTGGTGGAGCTGAGAAGAAAATCCGCGAATACTTGATCAAGAATAATTTTGTGGATACGGTAATTCAGCTTCCTGCCAATCTCTTCTTTGGCGTAGGCATTGCCACATGCATCATTGTTATCAAGAAGAACAAGAAAGATAATAATATCTTGTTTGTTGATGCTTCTGGAGAATGTGAGAAGAAGGGTGACAAGAACAAGTTGGAGGATGAAAACCAAAACAGAATAGTAAATGCTTATCAGGAGCGCAAGGAAGAACAATATTTTACCAAGCTTGTCAGCAACGATGAAGTTCTAGCCAATGGCGCCAATCTCTCCGTTTCTTCTTATGTAGAGAAAGAAGATAAAAGAGAAGTGATTGATATTGTGGCGTTGAATGAAGAGATTGAAGCGTTGAGCAAGGATGTAAGAAATCGCTCAGTTGAGTTGGATGAAATGATTAAAGAACTATGAATAGGATTAATGAAATGATAAGACTGCAGGAATATAAAAACGTGAAAAGGATAAAACTGAAAGATTGTTGTTCTGCAATTTTCTCTGGCGGTACTCCTTTAACGTCTAAAGAGCAGTATTATGACGGAAATATTCCTTGGATTCGTTCTGGAGAGATAGACTTTAACAGAATCTTTAGATCTGAAAGAAATATCAGCCAAGAAGGACTTGAGAATTCTTCTGCAAAGTTGATACGACCTAAAAGTGTTGTAATGGCGATGACCGGAGCTACGGTGGCTAAAGTAGCAACCATTGAGGCTGAAATGGCTGCCAATCAATCGGTATGTGCTTTAGAAACAAATAGTCAACTTGATTATAGGTTTTTGTATTTCTATCTGGCAACAAAATATCTGCAGCTAAGAAATAGTGCTCAAGGGGCATTAACAAGTTTGAACCTTGAAAGGATTAAAAATATAGAGATTCCACTACCTCCGCTTAACATTCAAAAGGAGATAGTCTCTATTCTTGATTCCTTCACCTCGCTCATCGACAAGATGAAGCAGGAAGTAGAGATGCGGAAGAAGCAGATGGAGTATTATCGAGAAAAGTTGCTGGCTCTAAGCGGTACTTTTTTGTTTTTGTAAAATATCAGGTACCATGTTCAAATAAAAAATGAAATGGTGTATACTAAAGAAAGCAGTAAGATAAAAGAAGGAGTACGAATCAATGAAACGTTTACTAGGATATTTGAAGGAACATCTTTGTGTAACGATCCTCGCGCCATTATTTAAGATGCTGGAAGCTAGTTTTGAAAGAAAATCCCAAGTAGCTATGCTAAATAGCAAATGGCTGACCGCTTCCGGAGTTTGGGGAGAAAATTTGGCTGCTGAAGCTGAGAAAATTAAGATAGCTTGTAATAATTGCGTAGCGCAACTTAAAGAGGTAGAAGGGCTCTGGAAAGATATTGCCGAGCGATCAGAAATAGACGAAAACGATAATCAGCCGGGAGTTTTGCTGGCTACTGCTGCAGAACAGCTAGATTGCTTTATGCAAAATTTTTTGGTCTGTCACGATATAAGTGATGAAACTGAAGCTCTGGGCCATTGGATGGAAAGAGGGCGTAACGGCGTAAGATTGCGAGCAGCCAGAATTGACATCAGCGATTATTTGGCTTCAGCTTTTTGGCAACAAATACCGGCAGCTGTAGCCACTTCAGCTACACTGAAAATAGATGACAGTTTCGATTTCTTTTGCTCGAGAACCGGCGTAGATAAAATTGAGCAAGATAGAGTAGACAAGCTTAGCTTTAAGAGTCCATTTCATTACGAATATCAAGCTTTATTGGCCATAACCAGTGACTTGGGCCGGTCCGGATCTTCAGATGAAGCCAGCGACGCTTTTTTATATAGGGCGGTGCGCTTTATTATTCAAGCTGCCAAGTTGTGGCAAGGTCGCATGCTTATTTTAGCCACTTCACGTTATGAAGTAGAAAAAATATATGAGATATTGTGGCAACC
>OQVL01001218.1_pt1 | contig 15152 bp, 6 predicted proteins | sample 1691501 | NCBI WGS metagenome assembly OQVL01 (sample SAMN03418253, study PRJEB22391) | human gut metagenome | biome: human-gut; feature: organic feature; material: feces | host: Homo sapiens | place: Tanzania | collected 2013-01
TGGGCTTCGACTAAATTTTAAAATCAGAAACACTTAAACATTACTCGTTATGAAGAATGTTTATTTCCTTAGCGATGCCCATCTTGGATCATGGGCCATACCTCACGCCCGCACACAGGAGCGCCGGCTCGTGAGGTTTCTTGACAGCATAAAGCACAAGGCGTCGGCGGTGTATCTGCTCGGCGACATGTTCGACTTTTGGGACGAGTATCGTTATGTCGTGCCCAAAGGCTACACGCGCTTTCTGGGTAAGGTGTCGGAGCTTACCGACATGGGCGTGGAGGTGCATTTCTTCACCGGCAACCACGACCTCTGGACATACGGATACCTGGAGCAAGAGTGTGGCATGATCGTTCACACCAAGCCTGTAACAACCGAGATTGGCGACAAGGTGTTCTTCCTTGCCCACGGCGACGGGTTAGGCGACCCGGACAATAAGTTTAAGCTTTTGCGTTGGCTGTTCCATAACCGCTTGTGCCAGAAGTTGCTTAACGCCATCCATCCCCGTTGGGGCATGTGGCTCGGTCTGTCATGGGCAAAGCACAGCCGTCTGAAGCGCGAGGACGGCACAGAGCCGCCTTACATGGGCGAGGACCGCGAGCATCTGGTGCTCTTCACGAAAGATTATATGAAGACGCATCAGGACATCGACTTCTTTGTCTATGGTCACCGTCACATCGAGCTGGACCTCAAGCTCTCGCGCAAGAGTCGCATGCTCATCCTCGGCGACTGGATCTCTCAGTTTACCTACGCCATGTTCGATGGCGAACACCTCTTTATAGAAGAATATGTGGAAGGAGAGAGCCAGCTTTAAAGGTAAAAAGGCTGACGCCTTTGGAAGGGAAAAGTGAAAAACGAAAAGTGAAAAATCCTATAGCCCTTTTAAAGGTAAAAAGGTAAAAAGGTAAAAAGGTAAAAAAGGCTGGCGCCTTGAGAAGGGAAAATCAAAATTCGAAAATTCAACATCGGCTGAAAGCCGACAATTCAAAATTCAAAATTCAAAATTCAAAATTCAAAATTCAAAATTGCGCCTTCGGCGCATGGGGCTTTATTATGAAAAAATACAACAAACCAATGATAGCTGTGCGCTATGTAGACATTCAAGGCATTTGTGCCGGTAGTCAAGTTCAAATTGGACCTGGTTATGCAACAGAAGATGCTTGCAGTAAAGGCAACACCACCCAACTGAGCATAAGAGATGTGTGGGAAGACAAATAAGGTTCGTAACTTGTAAACTTGCATCCGCAAGGGTGTAAAAAAACAGACCAATACAGAATTGTCAATTATATAAAAATCCCTCCAAGAGGGACAAAACTGCAGATTGTCTCTATTGTCTCTATTGTCTTTAAAAACACCGTAAGCAAGAAACGCAGGCAAAAACAACAAATAAAGAGTTTATCCATTGTCTTTAAACCTTTCCGGCCAAAAGCCACTTTGTCTTTATAACCGGCAAAGCGTTACCTCGTGAGAGAGAACTTGAGGCTAAGGCCAAAGTCGCGAGTGGTCGTCGGGTAGCTGCTTGACGTAAGCAGCGGTGTGTTCGTCTGTCGGTCATAATAGAAGCTCATGGTGAGCAGACGCGAGAACGAATAGTCGGCAGAGAATGACAGCTTGAAGGCTGTGTTGCCACTGCTTGCCGCCGACGTCATGGATGCGATGTCACGGCTTATGGCTGCCTGCTTGCGATAGCTAAGGTCAAGACGAAGCTTCAGGTCGCTGTTATAGCCCGATGAGCTACGGTTGTTTCGCGATGAACTGTTCTGCTTCTGCTGCGCACCGTTCTGTCCGTTACCGCTCTTCCTGCCCGATTTCACCTTACGCGCCTTCGGTCCGAAGGGATTGAAGTTGCTGATGGTGTAGCCCATGCCCAGCACCCAGTCGTGTGATGACGACTCGTTGATCTGCACACTCGTCATGCTGAGGTTCAGCGTGCGTATGGTCTTATACTCGAGCTTGCACGTCAGGTTGTTCTGCAACGTGACGTCGATGCCAAGCAGCGGCGAGAACGACTCGTTGATGCTCACCGTCGACACGTTATACATTGACGACGGAACAGGCATGCCAGTGGTGGCGTCTGAGATGAAGCCAAGACCCGGACCCATAAGTTCCATGAAGGTGCTGTACGACTGGTATGCACCCACGGCATAGATGCTCTTGTAAGAGTGGTTGATGTTTACGCTCTTGAACACATCGCGGAACCAAGGCAACTTTGACAGTCCGCTGTAACGCACCGTCCAGTTGGGCAGCATGCGCGACAATGTGGGGAAGATGTTCAGACTGTTGCCTCCCGACGAGGTGTAGGCTGCGAGGAAGGCAGGCACCATGACATCAGCCGAATATAAGCCCACGCCACCGTTGGCAGCATCGAAGGGCTGTCCTGCGAGCGCCGAGCCTTGCGGATAGGTAGCGCCGACATAACGTTGTTCCACGCGCTGACGGAAGCTTTCCAAGCTGTTGCAGAAGCGTTCGAACGATGCCGAGTGGTAGCCGTGTTCGGCGTCGCCCATGCCCTCAAAGGCGCTGCGCAGCGAGAGGGTGGTCATGGAGAACGTGCCGCTCTGCGTTGTGGGCGACCCTTCATACATATATTGCACGCTGCGCGCCGTTGTCTGTGTGCGGGCGGCATTGAGGTCGATCTTCAGGTTGCGCACAGGCTCAAGGGTCATGCGCACCTGCAGGTCCTCTGTCTTGTTGGTAGAGGCAGGGGTTGCGATAGAGTCGCTGAGCAACAGCCATCCGCGGTCACGCGCCTTGTCCACATACGAGTCGCCTGTAAGGCCAAAGGCAAAGTCGAGGCCTGGCGCCCACGCACCTTGGTTGCGCTTCTGTCCGAAGGCATCGCCCACGCTGGGCATGAATCCGGGCAGCGACATTGAATATTGGTTCGAATAAGACAGGCTCACGTTGCGCACCATCATCAGCGTGCGCGCAATGGTCTGCATGGTCTTGTACCAGCCCTTGTTGTCGAGCGGCTCCTTGGGCGTCACCGTGATCTTCAGTTTCAACGCTGAGTCGAGACGGCTCTTTATGCCTATGGTGTTGTTGTCGATCTTACGATATTTCAGCTGGAACGGCTTGCCGTCTTCGGTCTTTGCAGAAACGATAAGACGCTTGCTGTTCTTGCCGTGCTTGATCTTCATAAGGGTGTCGGGCAACAGCGTGATTTCCTTCTCGAAGCCCTTCTTGTTCTTGGGAAGCTTAGCCTTCTGCTTGTCAAGGTCTGCACCCTGCCGTCCGTTGCGTTTAGACAACGAGTTCTTGTCCTTGGCATCCTTGGCATCTTTCTTGTTCTTCGCATTCTTCTTGTTGCGGTTGCTCGACGGCTCTTTCTTGAACCTGTCGTTTGCCTTCTTCAGGAACGGCACATGGTTATAGAGCTTCTCCATGTTGAAGGTGCCGTTAAGACGGATCTGACGGTTGTTGCTGACGGTGTTGCCCAGCGACGTGCCGTCTTCAAGGTCGGAGCCACGCATCCAGTTGTAGGTGGCGGTGTATTGGGCGTCGGCGTTCACCCAGTCGAAGACGGGTATGAGGTTGAGCGGCAACTGGTAGGAAGCCGTGAACGTCTGGTTATAGTCGAGCGGCGTTCCGAAATGCTTGATGCTCGTCCACACCGAGTCTTTCCATGCCTTATACTGGTCGGCATAGAGGTCCTTGTTCACCGGCGTGTAGGGTTCCTCTATTTCCGCGTGCGTGGCGCTCTGGAAGTTCATGTGCAGGTTCTTCGTGAGATCCCAGCGTAACGAGAACTCACGGTTCCACAGAAACTGCTGACTGAACGTGAGCGGCAGTTGTGAGCCGCCAAGGTCTTGCATGTCGCGTTCCTGTAGCTCATAGTAGCTGCGTGAGATCTCTGAGTTGAAGCCCACGTTCTGCGGCAGCCAGTTGAAGCCGAAGCGTCGCGGCAAATCGAGCCACTTGCTCTTGTTCTTAATCTTCTTGAAAGGCTCAAGAGGCTTGTAGACAGGCACCCACGAATAGTTGAGCGAGCCCTGCCAGTTGTCTTCCTTCTCATAGACCGTGGTCTCGCCAGACGAGTAGCGATGGCTGTGGCTGTAGCTGAACGAGAAGTTGGCGGGGTCATAAGGCATGGGGTGACGCTTCGTGGCTATGCCCACACGCACACCCGACAGCGAGAAGTTGGTGTTGGTGGTCTTCGTCACGGCGATGCTCTTTATCGAGTCGCGCTCATGCTTGTCGCTTGCTGCATCGAGGGCGTCCTTGAGCAGCATGTCGGTGTCGAGCGGGTTGTAGCGTGGAGAGGTCTCCTCTTTCGTCACGCTATAATAAAGAGGTATAGAGACCTTCGCCTTGTCGGGGAAGAACTTGCCCAGCTCGAAGTTGGTCGTCAGACTATAGGTCTTGTAGTCGTCAGTGGAGCGTGCTGCCACACCGTCCTCCAAGCCGCCAAAACCGTCGCTTACATACTTGCCTGTGAGGTTGACCGTACCGAAGTCGGAGAGCTGCAGGTTGAGGTTGCCCGATGCAGCCCAACCGCCCGAGTTGTTATAGTCTCTCAGGCGCAGTTCGTTCACCCACACCTCACCGCTCTTGGCGTCGGAAGACAGGTTGCGCACACCAACGACCATGGTCTTGACCTCGCCGAGCGTGGGGTTACCCATGACCGTCACCTTGTTGTTGGGTTTGTCTTCATCGTAGGCCGAATAGGGGCGGCTGTAAGAGGCTGTGCCAGCGGCCTTGGCCTTATTGCGTGCTTTCTTCACAGCCGTGAAGAGCGACAGGGGCACATCGAGCATGTTCTCCTCGGGCCATACCAAGCGGCGGTCGGAGGGCGAGTTCATGCCATAGTTCGACTTCCACGGCGTGAGCGACAGCGGAATCTCATACTCATAATAGTTGCTCTTATAGTCGGAGCCAAGGCGTATGAACACCGCCAGCTGGTTGTCCTGCAGGTTGGTGGTGTTGGGGTCGAGCGAGTTGGCATGCACAAACATCTGCATGCGCTTATACTGCCGGAGGTCGAGGGTGGTGTTCTTGTACACAGCCTTCGACTCGCCGTGGCCGAGGTTCTCGACGTTCATCGACAACGCCTGCTCGTTGCTCTCTACAAGCTGGGGCTGCGAGGGGTCCTGTGCTCTGCTGATGCCGGGAGGCAGCACATAATTGACGGGCGACTTGTCGTTGTTCTCCTCAATGTTGACAGCACCCATCGTCATCTTGCCCTGCTGTGGAGCCGTGGCATCAAGCGTCTGGTTATACATGCGCCACTTGCCATAGACGAGGTCGAGGTTGCCAAAGCGCAGAACGATGGGCTTCTTGAAGCCTGCGAGGAACATACGCATGAAACGTATGGATGTGAAATCGCTGATGCCACCCACGCGCTGCTCATAGTCGCTCAGGGGTATGCGGAACTGGTACCATGTGACATGGTCGGTCTCGCCGTTTCTCAACTTTGGCGACACCTCACGCTTGTCGACGATGTAGTTCTGTCCCACAACGAGGTCTTCGGGACGAATGGAGATGCGATACTGATAGTATTTCTCATATTCGTTGAGCGTGTAATCTTGGTTTATGTCCTCCACATCGGGAGTTGTCTTGTAAGAGGTGTCGTAGCCCTCGGTGCGGCTGTCGTTGTCGGGCGAGTTGCCTTGCGGGTTGTTTATATACTTGTAACGCAGCAAGATGGGTGCCTCCATGCGGTCGAGGTCGGAGCCACGGAAATAGTGGTAGTTGTCGCCAGCGGGGTCTGCCCATATTGAGTCGTAGGCGGCCTTGCTGATCTTGCCTTCAATGGTCTTCAGGAAGGTCTGATAGGTCTCGAAGGTCTGCTCCTCCTGGTCGTTCAGTCCGTTGAAGCCCACATCTTGCAGGGCACGCGCTCCCTTGGCCGACGCGAACGAATAGGTCACGGTGGCCTGTGTGGGAATCTTGCCCCATTGGGTCTTTACGAAACTGTTGGAGCCGTCGACGGGCATTCCGCTCTCATAGAATTTCTTTCCGTCGCGCAGAATGTCTTCGCTCACCTCGCCGAGGTTAAGATAGAAATCGCCGCCAAAGTCGCTGGCGTTGCCGTCGCGCCTACTGTAGATGAAGGGGTCGAGCATCCAAAACTCCACATATTCTATATTGGCAGCCTCAAAGTCGTTGGTGTCGAGCTTGCGCATCATGCCGCCCCAATGGTTCTCGGGGTTGTTGAGCGTTCCGTCATAGGCAAGATCCGTACTGAAGTTGTAAGGGCCGCGCTCTGACGGATAGAAAGCGAGGTTGAGCACGCTGAGCATCGATGTTGCTCCGCTGTAGCTGTTCTGGTTGCGTTTCGGGAACAGCTCACGCACAGGCACCTCACGCACATAATGGTTTGACAGCTGGTTAAGGTCGCTCTTTATGTGGGATGGGGTGAGCGACGAGGAACGACGCGTGAAGAGCGGGTCGATGGTGTACCAAGCCAGGCGGGCACGGTTGTAGCCGCTGGCGAGAGTGGCCTTGTCCTTGCTCTCGGGGAACATGGTCGGCACGCTCGATATGATCCATGATGTGGGGGTGCTCACGTCGATGGTGTTCTTTGTGTCTTCAAAGTCGTCAATGTAAGAGGCGTTGTCTTGCGTGCCGTGGCTCTGTCCTGCCAGGAGCTGTGCAAACTCGCCCGAGAACGAGATGTTCGAGGGCTGCGTGAGATGGAGGAACGGAATCTTGTCGAGCATGTTGGTGACCCACTGGCTCTCCTTCTTCCAGTTCATGTTAACGCCCCACAACGTGTTGTTGAGCGGCTCGCTGCCCATGTTCACCTTTGTGGTGAGGGCTTGCTCCGAGAGGTGCTGTATGGTTCCCGACATCTGGAAGTTTTTCGAGAAGTCGTACTCCCAGTTCATTCCGAACATGGTCTTGCGCTGCTGACCGTAGTCGCTGTTGCTCTCCAACGACACGTTGACAGACGTGCCCGCATCGATGATGCTCTGGTTGAGGATGGTCACCTCGCCAGCGCTATAGTCGACAGAATAGTCGGAGTTTTCGGTGAGCTTCACGCCACCTGCCGTGACCACCACCGAGCCTTGCGGCACATTGTATGCGCCGAGCGAGATGATATTGGCTGCCGTGCCTTTAAACTGTCCCGACAGCATGTACTTGTCTTTCTCTGCTATCTGCTTGGCCACGGTCTTGGTCGAGTCGTAAAGCTCGGTGAACGCATATTTCTCTGCCTTGTCGGCAGGCACGCCACGGCTCACGAGGAAATTGTAGATTCCCTTTCCAAACGGCTCTGCCTGCGGGAAGAACACGCGGCCATTGGACACGGTGTAGCCCTCAACAAAGTCGAAATAGCCGTTAGGGTGAGGCTTGTTGTTGTTGTCGAGACGGTCGGCACCAAGGGCTCTGATAATCGGCTGGTCCTTGGTCTGTGGCTCAGGAAGGTAAGAGAGGTACACGCCTGCCGTGTCGCTCTGGAACTTGACGTCAAGGCGGAACTTCTCTTTCTCCACCTGTGAGGAGAGATAGTAGACGTTCTTCATCATCAGTCGCCAGTTGCCCTGAGAAGGGTTGTTGCTGGTGTTCTTCAACGCCTTGACGAAGAGAGCCTGTGACACGTCCGTCACGTCGCTCGCAAACTCGCCCACCTGGAAGGTCTGTCCGCCATAGGTATACTCGTAAGCCACGGCAAGCACCTGGTCGGTCTGCAACGAGGTCTTCAACGAGATGTAGCCGAGGGCGGTGTTGACGCTATACTCGGAAGAGTTGAGCAGACGGGCGCTCGACAGCTTCTCATAGTCGCTGCCGCCGGCAAAGGAGCCGATGCCGTCGAGCACGGTCGATGTCTGGTCGATGTCGCGGGCAGCACCATACTGCTCCACCATGGTCTGATATTCGGTGTTGGCGGCGTTGGCAGGCACCTGCAAGCCTGTGGTCTGCCACATGTGGTTATGGACAAGCGTGTTCTCGCCCAGGTCGGTAAGGGCGATGATGGAACGTGTGTTGCTGGTTGTGGCTGTCTTGTTCGTGACCCACACCTCAACGCGGTTAATCTTTATGCCTGTGGTAAGGTTGGGGAGCGAACGCATGCCGGCATCATATTTCTCACGGAAATACTGTGAGAGGAAGAAGTGGCGGTTTTCTTCATAGTTGGCAGCGTCGATCTCAAAGGGCGTGAACTGTGTGCCGCCCTTTGTCGACACGCTCTTGGTTGTCGACTTCTTCTGCGAGGCAACGAGCTGGAGCTTCAGCTTGCCAAACTGCAGGTCGGTGCGCAAACCGAAGAGCGAGGATGCGCCCTTGACCAACGACGAGTTGCTGGGGAACGACACGTTGCCGGCCTCAACGAGCTTTATGATCTCGTCTTCCTTGCCGTCATACTTGAGCTTGAGGTTCTGCGAGTCGAAGTCGAAGGTGGCGTCGGTGTTGTAGTTAAGGTTCATGTTGACCTTGTCGCCCACCTTTCCGTTGACGTTGAGGTTTATCTTCTCGTCAAAGTCGATATTGGTTGTCTTGCGGTTTCTGATGGGCAGCGACGGGTTGTCGATGTTCTTCATCGTGGCACCAAACTTCAGTTCTGCCGTTCCCTGGGTCTTTATGCGCACGCCGCCGGGGCCGAAGATCTTTTCGGCGGGACCGAGGTCGAAGTGCATGTCGGTAAAGTCGAATTTCTCCTTACCCTTGGCCTTGTAAATCTCGTCGTTCTTTGAACGGAAATAGCTCTGCATGGCCTTGCGCTCGCTCCATTTTCTATACTCCTCGGGTGTCATCATGACAGGGGCGTTGATGTAAGAGTCGCCTATCTTGGAACCGATGATGTAGCGGTTGATGGTGTCGTTATAGACCACCTCCTGCTTAAGGTTGTCGGGACGGCGCAGGTCGGCAGCGCCCTGGTTGAGGTCGTTGAGAGTGATGGGCATGGTGCGCTGGATTTTCCAACGCGGATGGAGCAACGAGTCGGGAATGGTGTCTTCGTTCTCTATGATGGGCTGCGCCAGGATGCTGTCCTTGGAAGGAAGGTTTTTCTGTGCCCCACCCTGTCGCTGCGCATCGTCCTGTCGCTGGTTTGTGCCATTGCGCTGCACGCCCTGCTGGCGTTGAGCGCGACGCGTGCGGTCGTCCTGACGATAAGGCACAGCAAAGGCATAGCTCGCCACGATGGCAACGAGCAGACATGTTATTATCGAGAGAAAAAGGTTCCTTTGCTTCATTCAGTTTTTTTTATTTCTTTATGCGCTACTTTATGCGCTTCAACGCTTCCTTGACAACCTGCTCCACGGGCATGGCGGCGTTCTCTTCAAGCAACGCCTTGACAACCTTGGCTGAGGGTGCCGGCGAGAAACCAAGCATGGTGAGGGCAGACACAGCCTCATCCATGACCTCGTTGTTCACAGCCACGGTGCTGCCACCCTCGCCCATGGTAACCTCCTGAGCGATGCCGAGAGCCACAACCTTGTCCTTAAGGTCTACAATTATGCGCTGGGCGGTCTTCAGACCTATGCCTTTGACGCCCTTAAGCAACCGTTCGTTGCCAGAGGCTATGGCGTTGCTAAGGTCGGCGGGCGATGCTGCCGAAAGGATCATGCGGGCTGTGTTGGCTCCCACGCCCGACACGCTGATAAGCAGACGGTAGAGGTCGCGCTCCTGCTTTGAGGCAAAGCCAAAGAAGGTGAAGCTGTCGTCGCGTCCACCGGTAACAAGCGACTCGTGGACAAAGAGTTTCACATCTTTCTTGCCTTGTATGGCGGTGTAGGTGTTAAGCGATATGTTGAGGGCGTAACCCACTCCTGCCGCCTCTATAACGGCCTGTGCCGGTGTCAGTTCGGCGAGTTCGCCTTTGATATAATCAATCATGCTTTTGTTCTGTAATCAATGTTCTACATGTTAAGCGGCAATTTCTTCTTCAGGCCTTTCTCTTGCCTGAAGACATGCGGTTTCCTAACATCTGTTTTTGAAGAAACCGCAATATACCTTTAAAATAACGCTCAACGCCCTTGTTTTAGTATATTTCAGACATAAAAAAAATATGCTTCAATGCATCACGCACTAAAGCATAAAGAAACGAATTTGCTTGTGTCTTCATGGTATACACACTGCCTAAAATATGTAGGATATATAAATTAAATAAATTTCTTATTGTAAAAAACCACCCAGACTATGCAAAAACTGAGAAAACATAGCCGTGGGTGGTCTGTTATAAACGTCTTGTGTAAAACTTTACTCTATTTTTTTAATAGCCACAAAACTACGAATTGAAAGGATATATCTCTTTAAAAGCTGTTTACTTCTTAAGAACCTTGATAGCCTTGCCATTCTTAACAACGATGTTAACGCCCTGCTTCATCTGGTCTGTGCGCACACCGTTGAGCTGATATACAGCGTCAGCACCAAGCTCGTCGGCTGTTACACCGTTGATGCCTGTAGCGTCGCCCTTGGTCAGCTTGATGGCAAAATCTTCTGCATAATACTCGTCATGACCACCGTGTGCCCATGTCTTGATGTTCTTAACCTTTATCTCTGAACCTGCAACGAAGGTCTCGTCGGCCTTGATGCTGAAGGTGCAAAGCTCACCTTCATTGGCGCTGAAAGCGTCGTCCTCAGTATAGTCGAGGAGGTTGATGGTGAAGAGGTTGTTCTTAAGGTTGATCTTGTGGTTTGTGCCAAGAGCACCTACCTTAGCCGACTTGTCGACGATTGTGACGCCAGCGGGAAGCTCTACGTTGAAAGCCACACCACGCATGATGGCCTTGGGGAAGCTCAGGGTGAGGGTAACGGTCTGCTCTTCACCAACCTTGACGGGCTGGGCTGTGCCTGCAAAGACAACCTTGTTCTCAGAGTCGACAACCTTAGACACAACGTCCTTCTCGCCATAGACAACGTCCTGGCCGGGAACAGCGAGCTGTGTTTCGCTCATAACAATCTCCTTAGAACCTGAATAGTCGGCAGCAACGTTAACGTCGAAAGTGAACACATCGCCTTCGCCAGCAGCAACCTCAGCACCGAAGCCCACCATGGCAGCGGTCTTCTCGTCAATCTTGCTCAAGATAAGGCTCATGCCCTCTGTGCGCTCTGTCTTGTTGATGTTGAAACGCTTAGCGTTGTTTGCCTTCTCTACAAAGGTAAGACCCTCAGGCAGAGAGATGCGAGCCTGAAGACCGTTCACCACAGCGTCGTTTTTCAGACCAACGGCAACGGTGGCCTTTTCGCCGGGCTTGAGGAAGGTTACTGTCTTGAGAGTAAACTCCTGTGCCATGGCACTTGCGCTTGCCATGAGAAGCATGGCCAACACAAAAAGGCAATTATAAAGTTTTGTTTGTTTCATAATTGTTGAATAGTAAATGTTTATCATGTTACTTTTTTTAACCATTCATCATTTTTCTTTTCAAAGGAAGGCTTCCCTCAACGGGAAACCATTCCTTCAAAAGAATATGTGATGTATGATTGTTTTATTTTGAGAGATACTCAAGATAAGCATCGAGGAACTTGTAGAAGGTGAAGCCGTCACCAGTATTCTGGAAGTCGGCATCAGCGTCAACGAGGTCCTTAACGTCAACCTTGCCATCACCGTTGTAGTCGAGATCGGCATCTTTGGCAGCCTGAGCAGCTGCTTCGAGAACCTTTGTCACGTCGCCGGCAAGTGTGGTGAGTCTTGCGATGAAGCCATCCTTGTTTGCAGCGATGGTGTTGGCCTTAACCGATGCGTCGATAGAGTTCTTGAGAGTTGTCAGCTTGCCATCGATAGTGTTGAGGTCAGCGTTAGCCTTGTTCTTGATGTCATCAGCATAGTCGGCAACCTTGGTGCGGGCGTCAGCAATGGCCTTCTCTACCTCTGCCACCTTGGCGCTAACCACAGGAGCAGCAGCCTCGTTAGCCTTAGCCTCGGTGAAATGCTGGATCATGTACATCTTAACAGCGTAGTTCTCCTTTGCCTTGTCTGTAGCGTCCTGACACTTTGTAGCTGTCAGGCAACCTTTCTCAAGGTTCTCGAGTGTCTTTGCCAGATTTTCGTTAACGGCAGTAAGCTCCTTGTTTACGTTGAAGTGGTTCTCGGCAGCAACGTTGTTGGCCTTCTCCCAAGCGTCAACCTTAGCCTGAAGCTCGTCCTCTTTAGCCTTGGCTGTGTTCCAGTCGACCTTGAGGGCATAGATGTCCTTATACTGAGCCTTGTAAGATTCAAGCTCGTTGTTGAGAGCGTTCACAGCTGTCTCTACAGGAGCGATGTACTGCTCGGGCAGCTCACGCTTGCCTTCCTTGTTCTTAACAACCTTGTCGGCAAGGATATTGTCCTTGAAGTCGGCTTTGTTGATGTCGTAGTTGTAAAGACGCTCAATCTCTGTCTCTGCAATCTTAACATATCCCTCACCCTGCTCACCTTTGGGAGCTGTGAGATCCTTCTGGGCGATCTTGTCGTAAGCAGCCTTGAACTTAGCAGCAGCTTCAGCGCTCATCTTCTCGTTCTTGTCGCCAGTCTTCACATTGTACTTAGCGTCAGAGATCAAGTTGTTAGCCCAGCGGATTGACTTAACGCCGTAACCGGTATTGGTCTTAACGAAATCGTAAGCCTTGGCATTAGCTGTAGTTGCAGCTTCCTTCAGCTCATCATAGATGGCATCAGAAACGGTCTTGGTGCTGTTGAGATAACCAGTAACCTTGTCTTCTGTCAGACGGTAGATGTTCTTGTTTGCCTCGTAGTGAGCGCCGAACTCCTCATCCGACTCCTTCTTGATATTCTCGGTCATCTTGTCAACAGCCTCTGTCACCTCAGCCTTCATGTCGTCAAGACCGTTAACGATAGAGAAGAGCTCGTTGAGGTTTGCCTTCAAGTCTGTGGCAGCCTTCTTTGTTGCGTCGTCGTTGATCCATGTGTTGATCTTTTCTACATAGAGAGAGTAGTCAGCACGAACGGCATCAATGGCATCGAAGATCTTCTTCTTGGCTTCCTGGTTGTGGGTGTTAATCTCTGCCTTCTGTGAGCTAAGAGTTGTGCCCCAGATCTCGTCAACCTTCTTGTTGATGTTAGAAATCTGATCAACGAATGCCTTATAGTCGGTCTGAACTGTGGGGAATGCAGAAGCTGCAACATTCTTCTTAACCTCGTCGAGCTTGTTCTGCTGCTCAGAGAACTGTTTCTGGTATTCTTTCTGTGTGGCGCTCTCGTGCTCATACTTTGCAGACACCTCATAAGAAACCTTTGTCAGGTTCTCCTGTGCTGCCTTCAGCTTAGCCTGAAGGTCTGTACGAGCCTTGCCAACGAGCTCTGTGTAGAAGCCGTCGAGCTTGGTGCTTACGCCGCTGATAGTGTTTACAAATTCACTGAAATTGTCCTGGCTGTACATGTAGCGGTTTTCAGAACTGCTAATCTCTGTCTGCATAGCCGTGATCTGCTCCTTGAGCAAGGTGAAGTCGTTGTCTGCATCGAGAACGAAAGGAGCGCCAGCCTTGAGAGCTGCGTCTACCTTGTTAACCTTTGCTGTAAGGTCATTGACTGTCTTCAGGTTGTCGCGCTCAAAGTTGGCACGAGCGATAACGTTGTGGAGCTTCTCAACAACTTCCTGATACATATCCACGAAAGCCTGCTCATCATTCTCAACGAAAGCGTTGGGATATTTGTTAAGCTCGGCAATGGCTGCGTTCTTGATTGTTTCGTTAACCTCTTTGTTGAGGTTCTTCCACTCGCTCTCAATCCATGTTGTCTTGAAACCATCGAGCTCGGTTTTTGTAACGATGCCAAGCTGGTTCTTCACAGCCTTAAGGTTGTGTGTGAACATGGTGGTGTTGTTAATCTTCTCGCCTCCGTTAACCATCCACTCGCCTTGTGTTGCAACGCCGTTAGCCTTTGTCAGAGCGTTGAGGGCAACTTTTGAGTCGGTGTCGACAATCTGTGTAAACAGGGCGAATGTAGCGTCTGCCTTAGCAATAGCTTCCTCAGCCATCTTCACAGCACCGTAGTTGCCGTCAGCAAGAAGAACGGTGCTGTTAAGCTCAGCAATGAGAGCGTCTTTGTTAGCGTCGGTAACGTTGTTAGCCTCCTTATACTCAGCGAGCTTAGCCTTAACATCCTGTACTTTCTGGCCAGCCTTGCTGATCTCAGCCTGTACAGCGTTGTAGAAGTCGAGATAATTTACATATTTTGCAGCAGCAGCGATGACCTCACCCATCTTAACCTGTGCCTTCTCAATCTCGGCCTGAACCTGGCGTGAGTTGCTTGAAACGACAACAATCTTTGTAACGGCGCTTGTGCCGAGCTCAATTGTCAATGTTCCGTCGGCTGTTGCTTTGTACTTGCCGTCTTCAGCAGTAAGAGCAGTGCCGTTGAGCTTAACGGTAACGTCACCTGTAGCTGTGAGCGTGATTTCGTCTTCAGCTGTTACAGTGAACGAGAAAGCCTTGGCGGTCTCATCATACTTAAGAGACGAGCCGTCCTCTTTAGCGTCCACAGTGGGGTTAGCGAAATTAAAATCGCTAGCCATTGCAGTGCCTGCGCATGCAGACATAGCTGCCATCAAAGTCAAGATTTTCTTCATAATCTTTTGTTTTTTGTTATTGTTATGTTTTATTTTTTCAGATTTCAAGAGCCAACTAACAGCCCGTAGTCTTCTTCACTACAGCTCGTTGTTTTCATTACAGCTGCCGGTAGTTTTCGTTACAGTCATATATCCTCATCAATTCGCTCTTTCTATCCTTCACCCTGCAAATTTCGATATTTTTTCACAACCGCAAACACTTGTTAAATGCCTATTTCCCGAACATTCGGGGTTTTTGCACGAGTTGTCGGGACGTTTGCACCGAGTGGTTTAACGCCCTAACTATCAGTTAACAAAGACAAAAAGAGCACATTTTAACCTTACGTCAAGCAGTTTTGTCGCTTATTCGTGCAAAAATCCCTATGGTTCGTGAAAATTAACAGTTGAATTGTTTGCAAATTCTAAAAAAATTATTAAATTTACACCTTGTTAAGACTTACATGGGGTGGTTCAAGGCTTTTCTATGGTAGGCCAAGGGTTACAACGGGTAAGAAAGACCAATAAAAAACCGAATTCAAAACAAAAAAATAGTAGAAAAGAAGAATAGAAAAGCAAAAAAGAACTACTCTATAAAAATTATTAACGAGACTTTTTCTCTTCGCAATCAACGGCGCGTCACAGCGACGGGGCTCTTGAAACGGAGAGGTTATAAACCAAAAAAAAAGCAAAACTTATGATGCTAAAACTATTTAAACGTGACGAATC
>OQVL01001220.1_pt1 | contig 15139 bp, 16 predicted proteins | sample 1691501 | NCBI WGS metagenome assembly OQVL01 (sample SAMN03418253, study PRJEB22391) | human gut metagenome | biome: human-gut; feature: organic feature; material: feces | host: Homo sapiens | place: Tanzania | collected 2013-01
ATAGCGCGGAATTCTCTCTTTGCCTTGGTTCTGTAGGGCTTTTTTGTATGTCAGGCTTATCTGTGGCAGTGAAGAAAATGACAGCGTATCTTATTTCCACGTACTGGATTTGCTGCTGTGGCTTTCTTGTGATCTGTAATTGATGTCACGTCCGCAATGAGGACACTTCAGATGGTCTGTTACTGTTCTGGACCTAATATTTATTATATAGTGCTTGATTCCGTAATTTGAATACGTTCTACTGCCAGCCAGCACCGTTCCATTTTCGCTAAGTTCCAAGTGCTTTTCGATTGATTTAACTTCCTCCTGATCATATTCCTTGGTTGAGTTCTGCCAGTTACCGTATGTTGTGCCTCTATCTATCAAGCCAAAGCGATGGCAGTGAGGACACCTGCAGCGTTTGACCTCGGTCCATGTGACCCAAATCATGATTATCAGCACAATGAATTGCCACCAGACTCTTCCGGCCAACGTAACTTCCATCCATGCGCATACAATTTTTAATATATACCAATAGAGGAAGCAGGCAAGAATCTTGACAAGCCAGTTTGGGAAGAAGCGTATAAGTCCTGCGGCTCGTATACATAGCCATGGCAGCACGAAAATAAATAAAATAAACATCAGCATCGAGCTAAGCAGAGTCTGAAGAAGCCGCCAAAATTCCTGCGGAATACTCCACTTGACCGGAAAAGAGAAAGTGGCAGGGTAATACTTGTAATATGTTCCGTCTTTATACAAAAGATTGTTCAGCGAGTAGTTCCTTACATAATAATTTGACAGATCTATGAACATAGACACATGCAGAAGTGCCTTTTTCCACCATTCCGGTGACTTTTCCAAGCGTTCATTATACATCTTTTCAACCTCGGAAATGCCATAATCCCCTTGTTTACTATAGTACATTGCCACCTTGTCGGGAGCAAACATTTCCGGGTCGTAGCTGCTCCTTTCCGGAAAGGTCATAATGATGCGACGGCCGTCTTTAAGCTGGGCGTACCACATTTCATTTGCAACGAACCATTTCAACTTCGAGCCATTATAGATGCTTGGAATCGTCCTTAGACCGCCGACTTGGGCACAGAGTCCCAGCAAAGTAACCTTAGTGCCTTTTTCAAGAGTTATTTCCTTTACCGCCTTGTCATCGTCGTCAAGAATCGAAACCTCTCTGCTCTCCTTGATAGTCACTGGTATACGATAATTTTGAACCTCATCAGCGGGAATCTCCCTGAATTGGAACTTGTCGGCAATGTTCGCTTTCTGGCATGATGCGAGCGTCATCAGTGCTAGGAGGAGGAGGTAGAGCGCATATTTTTTCATACTGGCTATGGTATTGGCAAAAATGATGGATTTGATAAAGTGTAAACTTCCCCTTTTCAGGACAGTCTGAGATTAGACCGCTAATATAGTATATTTTAGTTATTCTGCCGCATGTTGCAGTCGCTACGTCAAGTTTCCGCCTGCGCTCTCAGATCATCAACGCCGGTCCTGTCCGGGATTATGCCAGGCTCCGCTGCGGTGGCAACCTGCCTCTGTGTCTGGCATTCGGTACCGGAGAGGGCCACCTACGGTACGGAATATGCGTGCCGTGCTCAAAAAGGCTTCCTGGGGTACGCGACGCATTTTCATAAGGCTTCGGTGTAAAAAACAGGCTTCTACGGTACGGAAGAGATATTCGGTGCCAAAAACAGTCTCCTCTGGTACGCGACGCATTCAAAGGCCCACAGAACAGCCGACTCCACAGACTGTGGACAGCCTACTGCCGCACCGGACGCATCTTCAGTGCGCGAAACGGCCCCGCTCGGAGGTGATTAGACTTAAAAGAGGGTGACCTCTAAGTCTATCAAGACTTTTTAGTCACCCTTCTTTTGTGTATCAAGCTGATAATAGCAATTCTAATCCTATTCCCCTTTAACTGCTTTAGGAGTCCAATTGACAAAGAATCGCATTACATTGCCCTTGTCATAACTCATATCCTTCTCCAAATAACTGAATCCTGAATATGAATTACATTTCCTTCTCCATCAAGAACCACAAAAACAGGAAATCCGAAACGGTCGGCATGATTCAGCCTTTTCAACAGTTCTCCGGTCGCGGCATTTGGCTTCTGACGAGGATTGTAATTGACATGAACATAGACAAAATTGTCGTCTATAACCTTGGAAATATCCTCATCACGCGAAATAAAATCCGCAAAACGAAGGCACCACACGCACCAATTCCCACCAAGCTGACATATTACGTATTTACCTGACTAAGCGGCCTCCTTGACAGCACCGTCAATCTGCGTGAAAGGATCTACATCTTCATCATATACCCTTTTCAGCTTTTCCTGAGCACAAAGAGCGGCGATGGACAGAAAAGCACATGCCACACCAACTATCAATTTCCTCATACGCGGCTAATTCTTTCCGGTCATTATATCAAGCACGAGCCGGTCTGTCTCATTCATTCCGTCTCTTCCTATCCTGGTAAGGTTGCGAATGCTGAGATCAACATCATCATCAATGATGCCTTCCACACAGCTCACACATTCGTGCTCCATAGCCATCATGGCAGACAGCACTGCCGTAGAAACACCACTGGTGAGTTTCATCGCGCAACTCGGCTTGGCTCCGTCGCAAATCATGCCGGTAAGATTGGCAATCATATTCTTCACGGCATAGGTAACTTCCTTGTAGCCACCGCCCATAAGATAGGTGATTCCACAGCTGGAACCCGTAGCGGCCACCACGCAGCCGCACAATGCAGACAAGCGTCCCAGGCTCTGCTTGATGTAAATGGCTGTCAAATGGCTGAGCGTAAGAGCGCGAATGAGCTGCTCTTCACTGGAATTGTGCTCTTCAGCAAAAACAACTACAGGAAGGGTTGCCGCAATACCCTGATTACCCGAGCCGGAATTGCTCATGACCGGAATCATGGCCCCGGCCATTCTGGCATCACATGCAGCGGATGTATAAGACAGCATCTTGATGAAAACGCTGTCCCCTATCATCTGCTTCTCCTTGTCCCGGCACAGCATCTTGCCGATACGATGTCCGAAATCTCCTTTGAAAGAAGACTCGGCGGCAGCCTTGTTCAAATCCCTTGCTTTCAGAATAAAAGACAGTTCTTCAACCGGAGATTCTGTGGCAAACTCCCATACTTTTGAAAGAGAAAGCTCTTCTTGATGTCCGGAATCAGAGGCCGCAGATACTCCCCGGCTTCTCTTATCCATAAGCACGTCGCCATTACGCCTGACAAACACAAAATTGGTGTGGCCACCGGCAATAATCGTTTCCGACTCATCCTCTCCAGCCGCTGCAAGAACCTCAATGTACAACTTCTCCTCGATACCATCCTTCAGGGCTATTTTTATCCTCCCTTCATCAATGAAACGTTTTCCCCTTTGAACATCCGCCGAAGTAACATCCCGGAGAACTTCAAGACCGTACTCCGAGCGTCCGACAAGGGCACCGAGCGCTACAGCAATAGGAAGACCTATCATCCCGGTACCGGGAATCCCTACCCCCATCGCGTTCTTCAGGATATTGGCACTAAGGTGCAAAGATATTGACTCGGGTTCTTTGCCAAGCGTCTCAGAGGCTTTGGCTACACAAAGCGCCACGGCGACAGGCTCAGTACAGCCTATCGCCGGGACAACTTCGCGATTAATGAGGTCTATTATGGCCTTACGTTCTTCCTTTTTAAGCATACACTCTATTTAAGAACATTCGGTAACTCAAGAAGCCATGTCTTCAAGGCAGTCATCCATGCATCACGATATTCAAACTGCCTGTCCGTCCATCCATGTCCTCCCACAGGCATTATGTACATTGAGCTATACTTGATATTGTTTTTGACAAGAGCCTCATAATACTTGATGGAGTTGCTTACCGGAACCAGACCGTCATCAGTGCAATGCATCAGAAATGCAGGAGGAGTGTCGGCATTGACCCTCTTCTCCGCGCTATATTGAGCACACAAAGCCTCTGAAGGATTGTTCCCCAAAAGATTGTGCTGGCTTCCACGATGTGTTAAAGAAGGATCCAGGGTGATAACCGGATAGAAAAGTACGCTGAAATCAGGTCTTTCCACCCTGTCCGAATAATCTGTGGATGACCATGCGGCAAGATGTCCTCCGGCAGAATTGCCCTGCACACCAAGCCACTTGAATCCATATTCAGCAGCACGTTCGCGCATAATTCTGAATGCTTTATGAACATCACTGATAGGTACTTCCCTATGTCCGTTCGGAAGACGATACTTCAAGACGGCATACACGATACCCATCTCGTTGTACCAAGGGGCCAGAGAGAATCCTTCTGTCTTATCCCACACATCCACATATCCACCGCCCGGACAGGAAATAATGGCAAGTCCGTTGCAAGGACCGTCCGGGAGGAAAATTGAGAGAGTCGGTTTGGTGACATTGGTTACATGATCGCCGTAATCATACTCTTCCTTGGTTATTCCGTTACTGTTTGGAGCGCCATCAGGCCACAATTCCACCACCAAATCCGGCTTCGGATACTCGGGAAGCTTCGTTGTCCTCTGCGGCTGAGCAAAAAGACTCAGTCCGAAAAGAGCAAGGACACCGGCAGCAAGAAACGCTTTCTTCATAACAAGATTATTTAATAGTATTTTTAACTGTCTTTACCAATTTCGAAGACGGCTTACCGTCACTCTGATAAGGCAGAAGATACCATTCTACTGTATATGTAAGTGACTCACCGGGAGCGAGGGTCGTATATGCACCCTGACTCTCAAGCTCGATAAAAGTCTTGCCTTGATTGACATAAACCTGAATCTCCGCCTCTTTAGGAGCTTCCTCGCCGGCCTTGATATCAGGGAAATGCTTGACAAGGAGCAATTCTCCATTAGCGTATGCAAGCCAACCCTTACCGTCAGCATTGATCTTACGGTTCTCCTTATTCTCGTCAAAGGTGTACCATGCACATCCTTTCTTGTCCTTAAAGTCCATTATACCGGCAGGCCAGATGTCTTTGGATGCACACTCAAAGAAAATAAGACCATCTCCCGGAACTCTGGTAATCTCCCAAGGTGCCACCTTACGGGTCTCAAGCGAGTGATTGACGATGGAATAGCTCACCACGACGGAATTCTTTTCCGGCACAGCCTTAAACACTTTACGAATACTGTATTTGAATCTGTCGGAAATCTGACCTGTCATGACAATGGAGTCATCACTCATTTCCACCTCATAAGGATTCCTGTCATATTCTGCTACCGGCGGCCAGTTCCACTCTGTCTGAGGGCTTGTCCAAAAAGTGCTGCCGAAAGCATTAAATCTCTGAAGCTGAGAAATAACTTCTTTGTTCTCATACTTAAAAGACAGCACCTTAGCACCTTTACCAGCATCAATCACCATTGACACCTTCCCGGCGGTAATACCATAAAGCCCATCACCTTTCTTTTCGGTAAGAGGGGCTGCTGCGAAGGCGGAAACGTATGCAGCCATCGCAAATGAAACGATAGAAATAATCTTTTTCATATAGAACTAAATAATTGTTGCAGATAATATCTTCACATCCTCAAGGGGTCTGTCAGCCTCATCAGTCTGTACGTTCTGAATCTTCTCCACTATGTCAAACCCGCTTTCCAACTCACCGAACACAGTGTACTGATTGTCAAGGAAAGGTGTTCCGCCTTCCGACATATAGGCATTTCTGCGCTCTTCCGGAATACGGCCAAGACCTTTTTCCACCACTATCGCATTGGCCTCGGCTTCAAGCTGCTGCTGAAGTTCCATCAGCGCATCCCTGTTCCTGTCCCGGCGCATCTGCATAATCTCATCGCGATGCTGGGATGCAAGCTGGGAAAACACTTCATTTATCGCCTGCATCTGATATTGCCTGTCCATCTGGTCCATCTTTGAGCCGCTGAACTTTTCTCCCCATACAATATAGAACTGGCAGCCGCTGCTGCGACGCTCCGGATTGACCTGATCTCCCTGTCTGGCAGCGCACAACGCTCCCCTCTTATGAAAAAGCGACGGCTCAATCTCCGCAGGTATGGTATATCCCACGTCCCCGGAGCCGAGTCTCTTTCCTTTAGGAGCACCCTTGCTGTCAGGATCTCCACCTTGAATCATGAAGCCCTTTATCACCCTATGGAACAATGTCCCTTCGTAGAACCCTTCTTTTACAAGTTTTATAAAATTGTCGCGATGCAAAGGTGTCTGGTCATATAGTTTTACAACGAGATCACCGTAGTTTGTGGAAATACGTATTTTAGTCATATTAACAAGTGTCTAATCACGCGAATATACAAAAAAAGGGCCGAAAGTCATAGCTTTCGACCCTAAATATCAACTGCGCGAAATAAAGATATTACTCCTCCGCAGGCTTAAGAGTAGTATAGACATTGGTAACGTCCTCGTCATCCTCAAGAAGGTTAGTAAGTTTGTCAAGAGTAACCCTCTGCTCAGGAGTAACGTCTTTCAAATCCACATTCGGAATCTGCTCGAATCCTCCGGAGATGAGTTCAAACCCGTTCTCCTCGATGTATTTCTGAATCTGTCCGTATGCGCTATAATCACCATAGATGACGATGGTGTTATATACATTGCCATCCTTATCCTCTTCCTCAGACTCAAACATCTCGTCAACGCCATAATCAATCATCTCAAGCTCAAGCTCCTCTATATCAACGCCGTCCTTAGGCTTGATACGGAACATACACTTATGATCGAACATGAAGCTCACAGAACCAGACGTACCGAGAGAACCTCCGCACTTGGTAAAATAACTTCTTACGTTGGCTACCGTACGTGTATTGTTGTCCGTAGCGGTCTCCACGAGGTATGCGATACCGAACGGACCGTATCCTTCAAATGTCACCTCCTTGAAATCACCCTGCTTGCTTTCAGTAGCTTTCTTGATGGCACGCTCGATATTCTCCTTAGGCATCTGCTCGGTACGGGCTTCTGCCATAAGCGCACGCAAACGCGGATTACCGGTAACATCCGGACCGCCCTGCTTTACAGCGATAGTGATTTCCTTTCCAAGCTTGGTAAAAGTGCGGGCCATGTGCCCCCAGCGCTTCATTTTTCTTTCCTTGCGGAATTCAAATGCTCTTCCCATATCTCACCTCCAACAAATTATTCTGAAACCCTTGCAATAGAAGCCGAGATATCGTATGCCTCTACAGACTGAGGATACATATCTTCAATTTTGTTGTAGCATGCAAGCGCGCTGGCCTTGTCTCCAAGAGCCTCGTAAGCAAGTCCGGCCTTCATAAGATATCCGGCAGCAAACACATTGTCGGAAATAGAAGCCGCCTTCTCGAAACAATCTACCGCAGCCTTATAGTTCTGAAGTCCTACGTAAGCATCTCCCTCGCAAGCCTTGGCACGAGCGGCAAGGATAGGCTCCTTGACATTATATTTCTTAAGGTATGAGATGGCATCCTCGAAATTACCGAGATTCAACTCACAGATGGCAGCATAGAAATATACCGCCTTGCCGGCTTTGGCGCCGTAATTCTTAATCACATCAGCGAAACCGAGGTTGTTGCCGTCTCCATTGAGGGCAAGCTCATACTCGCCGCTCTGGAAGCTCTGCTCAGCAGGAAAAGCCTGCTCCATAGCCTCATTGCACTGACTCTGATATACGAATTTGTTGTACAAAAGAATACCGAGTCCAACAACCACTATGGCAGCAAGTGTAATCCACATGGTCTTGCCATACTTGGTGAAGAACTTTTCTGTAGAAGATACGGTCTGTTCAAGATTCTCCTGAATAGCCTCTTCTCTTTTTGATTTTGTGTTGGCCATATTGAAATAATTTTAATAATCAAATTAATAGTCTGCAAAAATACAAAAATTCCTTCAACTATACAAGAGAGGGCAAGCTATTGCTTAAATTGAGTTTATTGACTACCTTTGTATGATGCCCATTTTGGAGAAAATAGTCATTCAGAACTTCAGAAACATCGAGTTGCAGGAGCTCAGTTTCTCCCCGAAGATCAACTGTATCAGCGGAGGAAACGGAGAAGGAAAGACCAATCTGCTCGATGCGATATGGTATTTGTCCATGACCAAGAGCGCATTCAGCGGCAGCGACAAGTTCAACTTCCGCCACGGGTGCGACTCGTTTTCACTGATGGGCGCATACAGCATGCCGTCCGGAGTCAGTTCAAGATTCAGCATAAGCGTAAGTAGCACCGGAGAGAAACGCCTCAAAAGGGACGACAAGCCATACGACAGGCTGTCCACCCACATCGGGCAGCTTCCCATAGTGATGGTATCCCCTGCCGACACGGCTCTGATAAGTGAATCCGGCGAAGAACGCCGCAGATTTGTCAATCTTGTCCTCTCTCAATTGGATCAGGAATACATGACCGCCCTCCAGCAGTACAACAGGCTGCTTCTCCAGCGCAACAAACTGCTCAAGGACGGATTTGCCGATGAAGAGTACCTCGATGTCATAGATCAAAGAATGGAAGACTTGTCCGAGCCCATTTTCAAGGCAAGGCAGGCATTTTGCGAGAACATTCTTCCATACACCCGGGACTACTACGACAGAATCTGCTCCGGACGCGAGCAGATAGACATTCAATACCGCTCCGATCTCTCCAGGGATTCTCTCGGAAATATTTTCCAGTCCAGCAGAGAGCGCGACAAACTGCTCAAATACACAAGTTGCGGTATCCAAAGAGATGATTTTCTTTTCTCCATCAACTCAATGCCCATAAGATATTGCGGCTCGCAGGGACAGAAGAAATCGTTTTTGGTCGCACTCAAGTTCTCACAGTACGACGTAATGGGAAAGACCTGCAGGACAGTCCCTACCCTGCTGCTTGATGACTTGTTCGACAAATTTGACCCTCACAGGGTTGAAAATTTGCTTTCCATCGTAAGCGACAAGGCCTTCGGCCAGATATTCATTACGGACCCGGACATATCCAGAACCAGGGCGATTGTCGATTCTCTCGCCAGCGAAAGAGCATATTTTATAGCAAAAGGCGGTACATTCCACAGAGATGAGTAGTTTAGGACGGAAAAAGGCAGAGAGCATGGATTCTCTCATTAAAGCCTGGATAAAGACCAACAGGATAGCAACCCCGTTGAACCGGCACCTTGTATTCTCCGCGTGGGATCAGGCGTCAGGAGCAGGACATTATACCATTCGCAGGTATTTCAAAGACGGCAAACTGTACATAACGCTGAACTCCTCCGTGGTCCGAAGCCAATTGTCCTTCCAGAAAGATCTTCTTATCGAGAAGATGAACAGCATCCTGTCCGGCAATGAGCTTTTCACCAGGGATAACCTGTACATATCATATATAAAAGAGCTTATTCTGAAATGAAAATAGTTGCAGACAAGTCAATTCCGTTCATAGAAGGCGTTTTCGAGCCGTACGCCGACATCATATATAAAGAAGGTCCGGCCATCTCCAGAGAAGATTTGACGGATGCCGAAGCGCTCATCATACGCACACGTACAAAGTGCGATGCCTCCCTTCTGGATGGAACATCCGTCAAAATAATAGCCACGGCTACGTCCGGAACAGAGAATATCGATGTCCGGTATTGCCAGAGCCACGGAATATACTTCAAGAACGCATCCGGATGCAATGCCGGGGGCGTTTCAAACTACGTATTCTCTGCAATATTCGGCGCCGCTGCCAAGAAAAGCATTTCACTTGCCGACCGCACTTTAGGAATCATAGGAATGGGAAGCGTCGGGCAGAGAGTGGAAGCAATGGGACGGGCTTTGGGATTCAAGATAATGAGACATGACCCGAGAAAAGCCGAGATAGAATGGTACACGCAGTTCAGCACTTTGGATGAGTTGCTGTCCAAAGCCGACATCATCACACTCCACCTTCCGCTCAATGACACGACCAGAGGCATGTGCAACGCGGCATTTTTCGAGAAGATGAAACCGGGAGCATTCTTCATCAACACCTCTCAGGGCGACCTTGTAGTAGAAAATGACCTTATAGACGCTATCCCCCGTCTGGGACCCGTAATAATTGACGCATGGAGCCACGAACCGTCTGTCAATACGAGACTTTTGAATCTCGCGGCGATAGCGACTCCTCACATTGCCGGCTACTCTCTTCAAGGCAAGCAAATCGGGTCGTCCATGGCAGTAAGGGCCGTGGCAAGATTCATGAGTATAAGTGAGCTGTATGATTTCTTCCCTTCTACGGACAACATGGAATACCAAGCGGTAAAACTCGACATCCTGGACAAATCACAGGGGCAGATAGCGGCCATAATGCAATACAACTACCCTATTTTTACCGATGACTTCATGTTCAGGGTAAACCCTACAAAATTTGAAGAACTGAGAAGCAATTACAGCTACAGACGGGAATTCTACTTGTAAACACTAAAAATAACCGATATGGACAAATCGAAAATAGCAGCTCAGACAGAGCGTTTCCGCAACGGATTTCCTTGGCTGGACATAGTAGCCCCGGCCACTCCGGATAAAGGTATCGAAATACTAAGCGAAGCACAGGCCGAAGCCGCCGCCGCTTATGCGGACAGCGCGGAGGTAAAGGGAAAATGCAAGTTTGTACCGGCTTCCGGCGCCGCTTCCCGTATGTTTAAGGACATATACGCGGGGATGGACAAGACCAACGACGCAGTCATAAAGCTCGCCGACAATCTTGAGAAGTTCGCGTTCTACACGGCGGACATCTTCGGACACGGGCCGTATGACCCGCAATCCACCGCCCGCAAACTGCTCACAGACGAGGGCCTGAATTACGGAAGCAAGCCGAAAGGTGTACTTGCATTCCACCGTTATGCCGATGAAATACGCACCGCTCTTGCAGAACATCTCGTTGAAGGACAGGCTTATATGCGCAATTCCGACAATAGTGTCAACCTCATTGTCACCATCTCCCCGGAGCACCGCCACCTGTTTGAGGAAGCGCTCGGTGACATCAAAGACAAATACGAAAAGCGGTATGGCGTGCAATACAACATCTCCTTCACCTATCAGGACAAAGAGACCGACACCATCGCCGTGGACACCGACAACAGACCTTTCATCAAGGAGGACGGCAGCATACTCACAAGACCGGCGGGACACGGTGCACTCATATACAATCTGAACGGCATCGGGGAAGAACTGGTGTCCATAAAGAACATCGACAACGTCTGCGTGGAACGGATGCAGCCTACAACATATCATTGGAAAAAAGTGCTTATGGGCCGCGCCCTGCAACTCCGTGACCGAATCAGAGGATATATCTATGCGCTTGACCAGCTGACGGATACAAGAAGCCAACTGGCCAATGCATCCGGAGCACCATTCATCACATTCAATATTCCGGACGACCCGTACGGCACGGACGAATGCCAGAGCCTGTGCAATGAAATCGAACAATTCTTAAAAGACGAGCTCTGCATAGAACTTCCGGAAGCAAGAAGCTGCAAAGACCGGGCCCTGACACTCAGAAGCAAGCTTGACAGACCTATAAGAGTCTGCGGAATGGTAAGAAACGAAGGAGAGCCCGGCGGCGGACCATTCATTGTAAAAGACAAGAAGGGCGCCACATCCCTACAGATTCTGGAGTCTGCACAGATAGACAAGTCAAACCCCGTATCGCTCGAAGCGCTCAACTCTGCCACGCACTTCAATCCGGTAGATTTGGTATGCTGTCTCAAAGACCACAACGGCAAGAGTTTCAACCTCCTCGATCACGTGGACAATGAGACCGGACTCATCAGCCAAAAGAGTTATAAAGGCCACACACTCAAGGCTTTGGAACTCCCCGGACTCTGGAACGGTTCGATGTCTGACTGGAACACCCTGTTTGTAGAAGTACCGATAGAAACATTCAATCCCGTCAAAACCGTTCTTGATTTGTTGCGAGCGGCACATCAATAGTTTATAAATCTGATTTTTTTACTATCTTTGTGTGTTTGTTTAGTAGTAAATAGCACATAAAGATATATGAGTATCCAGCAAGAAAAAATCAAGGAATTGGTTGAGCGCAGGGTCTCCGCCAAATTGGGAGGAGGTCAGAAGCGCATAGATGCCCAGCATGACAAAGGCAAGCTCACTGCACGTGAAAGACTTGCACTTCTGCTTGATGAGGGCAGTTTTGAAGAATTCGATATGTTCGTGCAGCACCGCTGCACAGACTTCGGAATGGAAACATCCCATACAGACGGAGACGGCGTCGTTACCGGACAAGGTACAATCGACGGCCGTCTCGTTTATGTTTTTGCTCAGGACTTCACCGTCAACGGAGGTTCCCTCTCCAAGACCATGTCGGAGAAGATTTGCAAAGTAATGGACATGGCCGTACGCAACGGCGCTCCTGTCATCGGTCTTAACGATTCAGGCGGAGCCCGTATACAGGAGGGTATCGACGCCCTTGCCGGATACGGAGAGATTTTCGAGCGCAACATTCTGGCAAGCGGAGTTGTTCCGCAGATCAGCGGAATCTTCGGACCTTGCGCCGGCGGAGCCGTCTATTCCCCTGCCCTGACTGACTTCACCCTTATGGTGGAAAATACATCATACATGTTCCTTACCGGACCGTCGGTTGTAAAGTCAGTGACCGGAGAAGTGGTAGATCAGGAAACTCTCGGAGGAGCGAGTGTGCACACCACCAAATCAGGAGTTGCACATTTCAGCGCACCAAGCGAGCAGGACGGTATCGCAACCATAAAGAAACTTCTTTCTTTCCTCCCGCAGAACAATCTGGAGACCGCTCCGGAAAGACCGACTTCGGATCCTGTCGGGCGTATGGAGGACGGTCTGAACAATATCATCCCGGACAATCCCAACAAGGCATACGACATGTACGGTGTCATCAGGGCCATTGTGGATGATGGCGAGTTCTTCGAAGTACACAAGAATTTCGCACAGAATATCATCGTTGGATTCGCCCACATGGGAGGACGCAGTGTCGGAATCGTCGCCAACCAGCCTAACTGGCTCGCCGGATGCCTTGATATCAACGCTTCGCGCAAAGCTTCCAGGTTCGTACGTTTCTGCGACGCATTCAACATCCCTCTGGTATCCCTGGTGGACGTACCGGGATTCCTGTGCGGAACCAATCAGGAATACGGCGCCATCATTTCAAATGGAGCAAAACTCCTCTACGCATACGGGGAAGCCACGGTACCTAAGGTAACCATCACCCTTAGAAAGAGTTATGGCGGCGCCCATATCGTAATGAGCTGCAAACAGCTTCGCGGCGACATCAATTATGCATGGCCATCCGCCAATTTCGCAGTCATGGGAGCGGAAGGCGCCGTAGGCATCATTTACGGCAAGGAACTTAAGGCAGAAACCGATCCGGCCAAGAGCGCCGCTCTTGCAGAAGCCAAGAAGCAAGAATACAACGATCTGTTCTGCAACCCGTACCAGGCTGCCAAGAAAGGTTACATAGAAGACATTATCGAGCCTCGCAACACGCGTTTCCGCGTAATCAGAGCCCTCGAAACATTGAACGGAAAACGCCAGGAAATACCTGCCAAGAAACATGACAACCTTCCTTTATAATATGATGCTCCTCACAGCAGGAGCGGACAGGATGCTCCAGACCGACCCGCACGGGTGGACGCTGACTCTTATCAGCGTCAGTGTGGTGTTCGTGGCTCTGATCATCCTGTACTTTTTATACACCTTATCCGGGAACATATTCTCAGGAAAGGTCAAACTTCCTTCCGGCCAGAAGAAGTCTTCAAAAACCCAGGACATGGACGCGGTGGCACTTGCCATAGCGCTTGCTCTTGATGCCGAGACTTCTTCCGAAGAGACGGAGGCCGCAATAGCTACCGCCCTTCACCTGTACATGAGCGATGCCGTGCATGACGTGGAGCCGGGATTCATCACTATCCGCAGAAATCCGGCATCAAATTGGGCCGACAAGCAGTTTAATTTCAGAAAATCAACAAAGTAATGAAAGAATATAAATTCAAAATCAACGGCAAGGATTTTCATGTTGCCGTAAATGGGATAAGTGGCACAAAGGCTGATGTCACTGTCAACGGGGTAAATTATGACGTAGAGCTCGAAAACGCTGTGGCTCCTGTTCAGCAGGCCGCACCGGTTCAGGCTGCACCGGTGGCTCCTGTAGCCGCCGCTCCTCAGGCACCGTCAACCGCATCGGCCCCTGCAACCGGAGGCAAAGTTATCACTTCCCCGCTTCCGGGCGTAATTATCAGCGTGGATGTAAAGGAAGGTTCGGTTGTCAAGAGAGGCCAGAAAGTGGCAGTCATTGAAGCCATGAAGATGGAGAATGATATTCTTGCAGATGCGGACGGAACCGTAACTGCCGTACACGTCTCCAAGGGCGACACAGTAGCAGAAGACGCTAAAATCGTGACCATAGCATAATGGAGACCGTAATAGAGAGTCTGCAGCAGTTCTGGCAGTTCACCGGATTCTACAACTGCACTTGGCAGCACCTCGTGATGATATGCATAGGATTGATATTCGTCACGCTTGGTATTGTCAAGAAATGGGAGCCACTGCTTTTGGTTCCAATCGGATTCGGTATGATCATAGGCAACATTCCTCTCCCGATGGGAATGAATGTGAGCATCTATGAGGAAGGATCCGTACTCAATATCCTCTACCAAGGTGTAAGACAGGGCTGGTATCCGCCACTTATCTTCCTGGGAATCGGTGCAATGACTGACTTTTCCGCACTTATCTCCCAGCCGAGGTTGATTCTTATCGGAGCCGCCGCCCAGATGGGTATCTTCGGAGCTTATCTGCTGGCCCTGACTATGGGATTCGCTCCCAACGAGGCCGGTGCGATAGGAATTATCGGTGGTGCCGACGGTCCTACCGCCATCTTCCTTAGTTCAAAGCTGGCACCGGAACTTATGGGTGCAATCGCCGTATCGGCGTATTCCTATATGGCCCTGGTTCCAGTTATCCAGAAGCCGATCATGCTCCTTCTCACAACCAAAAAGGAAAGAGTTATCCGCATGAACAAGCCACGCATCGTGAGCCAGAAAGAGAAAATCGTATTCCCTATCATCGGCTTTATCTGCACAGCGTTCATAGTTCCTTCAGGATTGCCTCTTCTGGGAATGCTCTTCTTTGGTAACCTCCTCAAAGAAAGCGGAGTAACCAAGAGACTTGCCACGACAGCAAGCGGTCCGCTCATCGATGTTGTCACCACCCTTATCGGTGTCACCGTGGGTGCG
>OQVL01001221.1_pt1 | contig 15137 bp, 14 predicted proteins | sample 1691501 | NCBI WGS metagenome assembly OQVL01 (sample SAMN03418253, study PRJEB22391) | human gut metagenome | biome: human-gut; feature: organic feature; material: feces | host: Homo sapiens | place: Tanzania | collected 2013-01
AAGTAATAAGCAGAAAATAATAGACAATGAGTAATATGCTTACGCGGCAGAGCCGCTTGAGCCGTTAGCTCTTAGCTGTTAGCTTACGCGGCAAAGCCGCGATTATATTCCGCGTAAACGCGGAAATATTAAGGAAAACGGCGTTGCCGTTTTTGCGGGCGGCAGATTGCCGCCCCTACGGGGGAAGCTTTTAGCTGTTATCCAAGAGCATTTCTTTATAAGCCCTCGCCTTTTCGCAGGCATATTCGGGAAGCCCCGAAAAATCGCCCGTTTCTGCGGCGCACACGGCGACGCAGACATCGCAAAACGGTTTCAGCTCGCAATTTTTGCATTTCGGGGGAAAGAAAATTCCCTCGCGCGCGCGTCTGATTTTTTGCCATGCGGCGTCAAAATCTTCGGCGTCAATCATTTTTTCGGTGGGGGTATTCATCATTCCGCACGGTCTTAACTCGCCGTTCCATGTAACCCAAAACGTTGAAAGTCCTGCGCGGCAATTGATTTTTTCGCCGCACTCAGGGTCCTCTTCTTGAGTTTTGCCCGAAAAGAGCGCCGAAGCGTATTCTTTAAGCTTTTTTTCGCCCAAACGCCGTTTGTGCCACTCATACTGAGCCGTCGCCGCCTGTAAAGGCGAAAGCCTTAACGTGTCGCCTATTGAGCGAACCGGCGGAAACATATGAAATGTGGCGCGCACGGGTATTTCGTTTTCAGCTGTAAAGGCTTGAAGCTTTGCTGCATCGTGCACATTTTTGGGGGTCACGGTATAGTTAACACTGACGTTTATACCCTCTGTTTTAAGTTGTTTTATTGAATTCACGACGTTTTTAAAAACATCGGGATTTCCGCATAAATCGCCGTAGGTTTCGGCTGACATTCCGTAAAGCGAAACGTTAATCCGTTGCGGCGGCAGGCTTTTGAAAAGCCTTATTTTATCTTCGGTGAGAAGCACGCCGTTTGTATTGACCGACACAAGAAGCCCCATTTCTTTTGAAGCTTTATAAATATCGTCAAAATCCGTTCTTAAAAGCGGCTCGCCGCCTGTAAGAAGAAGCATAAGCATGCCCGCGTCTTTCGCTTTTTTTGCAAGCGAAACCCACCAATCGGTATTTTTTTCACCGAGCAAGGCTTCACGGTCGAAGCTGCGGCGGTGAATATAACACATTTTGCAATCGAGGTTGCACCTTGATGTAAGCTCAAAGGAGCCTGCAAGCGGAACGCCCCCGGCAGATGCTTTTGCAAAAAGTATATTCAAAAACGTTTGGTTGTTGATTTCCATTAGAAAGCACCGTTTTCCTCAAGCGCATTTTTGAGAGCGGCAACCGCGTTTTCATCGGGCGAAGAACACTCAAATCCGAGCACGGGAACGCTGTTTAAAAGCTCAATTAAAAGCTCAACGCATCTTTGCTGTTCGCCCGGGGCGGCAAAATCGAGATAAATGTTTTTCATAATCTCTAAGACCGCCGAAGCTCCGCCGAGTTTTTTTGCCGAATTGACCTTTCCCCTGCCCAAAAGGACAAGCGCGCCGAGCGGAAGAGTTTTGTTTTTACAAATTCCGCTTGTGCCGCAAAACGGAAGACTGCACGCAAGCACGCCGTTTTTTTCAAACGAAAGCGCCGCCTTGTCGCCGTTTATGATTTCGGCACCCAAGTGTTTTTGCCACAAATCAGCCTGAGTGCTTTTGCCGACGCCGCACGGCGCCGAAAAAAGGATTGCCTTGCCTTTATATTCGATATACGACGCGTGAATCAGCAGAACATCTTTTTTCAAAAGAAGCTGTGAGAGCGCAAGCGACTGCCACAAATAGCGGTCATCAAGCGCAACGCCGTAATTTCGGCTTAATATGTAGGTTTTTGAAGCCGGAGCGCCGAATGATTCGTAAACGCTGAGGGCGCTTTTTACAGTGCCGAGAGAATACGCCCTGAAAACCTTGCCGCCTAAAACAGAAACCGACACATCGGAAGATGTGAAACACGGCTCTGCCTTAAAAAGCGGAAGCTTTTCGCACTCTTCGCAGACAACAGTTACATCAGGCTCGCCGCCGTTTGTAAGAAACAGCCGCCAATAGCCGCCTGTCGGCAAAAAGCGCGGCGCTTCGACAGAAATTTTTTTGTTGCAAATCAAATACGTTTCTTTCATCAGGGTACACTTTCACCTAAAACTATTATCTGTCATAATGTATTATATTCTCTACGGCAATTAAAGTCAAGTAAATCGGGCAAAAAAATCACAACAAATCGGCATTGTTTTTGATATGATTTGCACAAAAGCCGTTCGAGCCGTCGGCGCGGCGGTGCCGCTTGCGGCCGTTAGCTGTTAGCGGGCGGCAGATTGCCGCCCCTACGGGCAAAATCGGAAAATCGGCGCGGAAAATACGAAGTTTTTGTGTGACAAAAGCCAAATAAAATCAAGATTTTGCATAGTATACCCCCGCGCCCTGACAGGAACCGTTCACGGGTTCATATTTCACACAACAAAGCCCTGTAAACGGACAAAGTTCAATCCATTCACAGGGTTCATTTTATAACAATATAAAAGCAAATCGCCGCCACGCAGGCTAACAGCTCTCAATCACACTATTAAAAAGTCCTGCGGCGATATGAGAACGCCTTCTACCTCGGCAACCGATTTTGTATAGTTCACATAAACTATGCGGTTATAGTTATAAACAAGCTTATAAACGCCCGTTTTAATTTCCTCGTGAGACGTAAGCGTCATATCCGTAATCGCCTTTAACGATTTAACCTTTGAATAATAATTGGCGGTCATTGAAGCATATGTGCCGTAAGCCAGGTTTTCGCACTCTTCATAAGTAAACAAAAACGAGGGCACGCCGCCGTATTCAACCGTTTTTAAAAGAGTATTCCACGAGTCGCCGTTGTTGATATAATCACAGCCGTAAATAACAGAGCCGTGAAGAACGGTCTGCAAAAACGGGACGGCGTGAAGTCCGCTTCCATCAAGCTTTTCATAAGAAGTGGGAACGTTGCTTACAACGCTTGCATATTTCATCAGATAAAGCGCGGGGTGCGAAAGCATAAGCTCGCCGCCGGCGCTTAAAGACGAGGCTGTTTTAATTGCGTCCTCCATAGCCTGCTGGCGCGTTTTGTCGCTCTCACTGAAGAGTATAAACGAAATATCGTTTGCCGAAATGTTGCAGCCGCCCAACTGTGAAGCGATTTTATAAAGCGCCGAGGTATTGTCGCCGAAGCTTGCGGGGTCTGCAAGGCTCTTTTTTTCCGAATACGATTTTGTGATTGAATGAAGTTCCGGATAGGTATATGCCTTTACAGCCGTTCCCGAAAGGGCGCGCGCGCCCGAGCGTGTTGCGAGAACATCCGCCTCTAAAAAAAGCTTTGAATTTTTATCTTCAGCCGTTTTAAAAAGCTTTGAAAATCCGCTGTTGCCGCCAAGCTCTTTATTTATGCCGCGTGCGGAAACATCTTTTTGCAAAAGCCCGCCAGAAAGAGCGCCTGTATATCTGAAATACATATTTCTTACGCCCTTCGAGCTTAAAAGGGTAAGTATTTCTTCGGACTGCTCACAGTCTGTAAGAAGCGTTGAGCTTTTGCCGTCGGTAGAGCCGATTGCGGTAATTATAAACGGCAAATCGCCTGTGCTTTCTGACAAAGAGTCTTTGAGATAGCCTTTTTTTATAAAAAATTCGCGCACGAAAAATGCGGCGTCGTTATATGCGCCCTCGCCCTTTTTGCAAAATCCGAGCACCAAAGACACCTCGCCGTTATAAGAAGCGCCGAGCTTAACGCTTTTTTCGCCCCTGTAAACGGGTGTGACGGCAAAATCGGAATAAATCATGGTTGTGCCGTCATTATAAGAGTCGTAGTGCACAGAAGAAAGAGCGTCGCCGTCGTCAATTATAACCGTTGCAAGCGACGTTTTATCGCCGAATGAATAAAACGGAACGAGCGCGCCGCTTTGGAACTCGCCGCCTGTGCCGACATCGCTGTTATAAACGGGAAATTCAACAAAGCTTTCGCCGTTCGGGCGCGACGAAAGCTCGGCTATACAGCCGCTTCCGTCGGGGATTATATAATAGTTATCGGGAAGGTCCTTATTAACCGCAAAAAGCCCCGGCATAAGCGAGATTTTTTCAATGAAAAAGCCGTCTTTTAAAACCGCTTCTTTTAAATCCGCGCTTATTTTGAAATTGCCGTTTTCGGTCGTGATTTTTAAAGAAATTTTAGCGTCAAAGCCGTTTTCGGGGTCGCTTTCGGCAGCCTCTGCCGATGAGAAAAGCGCATAAACAAAAGTAACCGCATTTTTGGCTTTTTCAATTTCAAACGTGCCGTAATTTATGCTGTTGTCGGTGGAATCGAGAATTATTCCGTTGCCCTTTTTGTCGGTCAATTCAAGCGTAAGCGCCGCTCCCCTGCCGTATTCGGCGGCTTCGCCCGAAAATGTGTCGAGCGTTTTTTCGGTTGCCGCTTCGTAAAAATAAAACGCGCCTGTTTTTTCATCGACCCACAGAGTGTTGCCCGAAATATCAGACAGCATTTCTTTTGCGCCGTCGGCTTTTATCATAAGCTCGTTTGCGTCATATGCGGGTTTTTCGGGAATGTTTACGGGTCTTAAAAAATATGCCGCCGCGCACGATAAAGCCGCAACCGCCGCCGCTGACAGTGCAATTATGCGTTTTTTCTTTTTTGAAAGGTTGATTTTTTTCATATTTTCATCCGTTTCCGATGTGATTTTTATATGCCGATATATCTTTTAATATATCACCGCAAGGCGATTATGTCAAACTTATGCTGCCCAAAAACGCATTTTTTTCTTAAACAAACTGTTAATTTAATGATAATACGACGTAAACTTCATACTTTTTAATAAAAAAATCGAATTAAGTCTTGTAAAATCCGCCGATTTGTTATAGAATGTATAAGTCGTTTCGTGCGCGGACGAGAGTTTCTACGCGTGCGCCAAAATGAAGTAAAGGATGAATTTTAAATGGCTGATAACGAAATCAAAACCAATGCCGAAATTTATCGCGAGCAACGCAAGGCAAGGCTTGCGAAGGCGGCAAAGAAAAAAAGCTCGCCCAAGCGAGACAAAGCTGTAAGAATAATTGTTAAAACACTTTGCATTGTTATTGTTGCGGCTCTCGTTTTGTTCGGTGCGGCAAGGGTGCTCACAAACGTTTTCTGTGTTCCGCAAAAGGCCCTTACTGTTGCCACCTACGACGGCAAAAAGATTAACGCCGCCGAATACAATTATTATTATATGACTCTCTACAACAGAATGGCGAGCACTGCCCAGCAGTATGACCAATACTACGGCTCGGGCTACGGCGCAATGCTTACGGGCTTTGATTATTCAAAAGACCCCGCAGAGCAGGAATATAAATCAGACGACGCTCCCGAGGGCGTAAAAACCTGGGCCGACTATTTCAAGGCTATGGCTTCGACATCCGCATTCTTCTATCAGAGCGTTTATGCCGACGCAACAAGCGACGAAGCAAAGTCCGCGGGCTTTACTTACTCCGAAGAAGATATGAAAAAAGAAATCAACAGCACGCTTGATTCTATCAAGAAATATGCCAAAGACAACGATTTTTCGCTTAACAACTATATCTCGCGCGTTTGCGGCGAGGGCCTTAACGAAAAGTCATATACAGCTCTTCTTGAGCGCGACTACATTGTCGGTCAGTACCTCACATGGTATCAGGACAACGAAGGCGACAAGCTCTCAAAAGACGAAGTTACCGCTTATTACAACGAGCACAAATCGGATTTTGACCGTGTAAGCGCGCGTATCTTTACGGTTTCTTATGCCGAAAAGAGCAGCACCGACACAAGCGACGACCCGACTTATACTCACGACGAAGCAAAGGCAAGAGCAAACGAGTTCCTTTCAAAGATTACCGACGAAAACTCCTTTAAAACTCTTGCAAAGGAATATGCGCCCGACTCCAAAAAGAGCGATTACTCCGAGGACAGCGCAACGCTTCTCAACAATCAGAAAAAATCCGCTGTCTCTGTTACAGAGGTTGCCGATTGGCTCTTTGACGACGCAAGAAAAGTCGGCGACAAAACCGTTATCGACAGCGAGGATAACAAAACCGTCTATGTCGTTTATTTCACAGTTGCGGCTCACCCCGAGACGTCTGACGCAGGCATAAGCGTTCGCCACATTCTCTTCCAGGCGGCAACCAAAGATGACAACGGAAAAGCACTCAGCACGGAAAAAGTAAACGAAAACTTTGCAACTGCAAAGAAAAACGCCGAGGCCGCTCTTGAAGAGTGGAAAAAGGGCGACGCCACAGAGGATTCTTTTGCGGCTCTTGCAAAAGAGAAAACCGAGGACACAGGCTCTAAAGAGAACGGCGGTCTTTATGAAGATATTACCGTTGACAGCTCTTATGTTACCGAATTCAAGGATTGGGCGCTTGACCCCGCAAGAAAGCCCGGCGACACAGAAATTATAAGAACAAGCTACGGCTATCACATTATGTACTTTGTTTCCGCTACCGGCGAGGAAAAATGGCAGAGCGATGTTCGCTCCACAATAAGCAGCGACACATATACAAAATATGTTGAGGGTCTTTATGACAGCATCGAAAAGGATGTTAAAGACAACTCCACGCTTATTAACTATTTCTCAAAGAGAACACAGAGCGTAATAAGCTCGTCAAAATCATAATTAAAAAACAATTGACGGCACGGAAAATTTTCCGTGCCGTCGTTTTTTATGCATTGATTTTCGGTTTATAGTTTTATTATCCGTTAAATTTCGAGTGATTTTTTACTCTGAGCATAGCCGTAATACGTCTGAGGGCAATCTCGGCGCTTTGGTGTTCAAGAAGGCTTTCGGCGTTTCTTAACTGCTCGGTTTCGCGCTCGTATTCGGCTTTTGCACGCGCTTCGTCAATATCCTCGGGCCACTCGCAGCTGTGCGCAAAAAGCAAAACCTCGTCGGGGCGCACTTCAACAAAGCCCTCGGAATTAAAGGCGTTTTTCCACTCGCCGTTTATTTTCATTTTAATTTCACCCGAAGCCACTGCGGCAGTCATCGGATAATGCCCGGCAAGTATGCCAAGCTCCCCGTCGAACGAGTCAAGCACAACGCTTTCAACCTCGCCTGAAAAAAACTGCTTTTCGGGAGTAAAAATTTCAAGTTTAAAGCTTGCCGTAACACTCACCACCGTTAAAGAGCTTTTGCTTTTTTGCGAACGTCGTCAATGTCGCCCGCCATAAAGAATGCCGCCTCGGGAATATCGTCCGCCTCGCCGTCAACAATCTGCCTGAAGCTTTCTATCGTTTTTTCAAGCGGTACAAAGCAGCCTTTGATACCCGTAAACGCTTCGGCAACGCTCATCGGCTGCGACAGGAATTTTTGAATTTTTCTTGCGCGGTAAACAGTGGCTCTATCCTCGTCCGAAAGCTCCTCCATACCGAGTATTGCGATAATATCTTTAAGCTCGGTATATCTTTGCAAACACTCCTGAACGGCGCGCGCCGTTCTGTAATGAAGCTCGCCTACCGTTTCGGGTTCAAGCGCGCGGCTTGACGACTCAAGCGGGTCAACTGCGGGGTAAATACCAAGCTCCGAAATACTTCTTGAAAGCACCGTTGTCGCGTCAAGATGGTTAAATATAGTTGCGGGTGCAGGGTCTGTGAGGTCGTCGGCAGGGACATAAACCGCCTGAACAGACGTAATTGAGCCGTTGTCGGTCGAAGCAATACGCTCTTCAAGCGCGCCCAGCTCATTAGCAAGTGTCGGCTGATAACCGACGGCGCTCGGAAGACGCCCCAAAAGCGCGCTTACTTCGTTGCCCGCCTGAACAAATCTGTAAATATTATCAATAAACAAAAGCACGTCGCGCTTTTTTTCGTCGCGCAGGTATTCAGCCATGGTAAGCCCCGTGAGGGCTACTCTCATACGGCTGCCCGAAGGCTCGTTCATCTGACCGAACGCAAGAATAGCTTTGTCAATAACGCCGCTTTTCTCCATATCGTTCATAAGTTCGTTGCCCTCACGGCTTCTTTCGCCGACGCCCGTGAATACCGAATATCCGCCGTGGTTTACGGCAATGTTATGAATCATTTCCATAATCAAAACCGTTTTGCCGACGCCCGCGCCGCCGAAAAGACCTATCTTTCCGCCTTTGGCATAGGGAACAAGAAGGTCTATTACCTTAATGCCCGTTTCAAGTATCTCGGTAGCGGGCTTTTGCTCGCTTAAAAGCGGAGCTTTTCTGTGAATAGCCCACTTTTCGTCGCTTTTTATTTCGCCTTTGCCGTCAATGGGTCTGCCGAGAACATCAACAACTCTGCCTACTACGGCGTCGCCGACAGGCACTTCAATACCCTTTCCGTCGGAAACGACAGAAAGTCCGCAGCAAAGTCCTTCGGTTGCTTCAAGCGCAACAGAGCGCACAACGCCCTGCTCAAGATGAAGCGCAACCTCAAGGTGTTTGTTATATTTTTCAACAGTAAGCAGGCTGTTTATCGGCGGCATTTTTCCGTCAAATCTGACGTCAACTACCGGCCCCGAGATTTTAACAACCGTGCCTTTCATTAAATCAGCCATTGTTCCTCCCGAATTAAAGACGCAGTTAAACTCTTTAAACAGCCCCCGCTTCGCATGCGGCGGCTATTTCGGTTATTTCGTTTGTTATCTGAAGCTGTCTTGCGGCGTTAAGCTGTGCGGACAAAGCAGCCGTCATTTCATCGGCGTTGCGCGTTGCGTTTTGCATAGCTGTCATTCGCGCAATGTTTTCGCTTGCCGATGATTGCATAAAAACATCATACATAAAGCCCGTTATGTACTGATACACAAGGTGCTCGAAAACCTTTTCTATCGAAGGCTCGTAAATAGCCTGCGCCTGATAGTTATACTCATAGCTTACGTCGGTATAATCGCGGCGCAAAAGCGGCAAAAGCCTTACGCACTTCGGGGTCTGAACCGAAGAATTAACAAACTCGGTGTAAACAATATACACCTCGTGATAGTCGTTTGTAAGATAAAGCTCGATAAGCTTATTTGCAACCTGCTCTGCAAGGTTAAGCGTGGGGTGCTGTGACGCGCCGTACCACGAAAATTCCGGCGTTATGCCCGCATTTTTTAAAAGTCTGTCGCCCATAAGCCCCAAAGAAATTACAAGCGGCTCGTCATAATCCTTCATTTTTGAAAGCGCTTCGTGAATTACGGCACTGTTATAGCCGCCGCAAAGACCCTTATCGGAGGTTATTACTACAAAAACCGCCGAGCCTGAGCCGTTGTCGTCGATAAATTTATCGTGGATATTGTTGCGCTTTGCCTTTGAAAGAATATCTTTGATTGTCGCGCGAAGGCGCTTCATATAAAAAAGGTTAAAGTCAATGTTCTGCATCGCCTTTTTCATTCGCGAAGAGGACAGCAGATACATAGCGTTTGTAATCTGCCTTGTTTCGCTGACAGCTTTAAGGCGCTGCTTTATTTCATTTGTGTTGTTCATATTTTTCTTTAAAATCTTTTATAGATTCTTCAAGCTCTTTTTTGGCGGAATCAGTCAAATCTCCGCTTTTTATTACGGATTTCACAACCGCCGAATTGTGCTCTCTTAAGAATGCCACAAGCTCTTTCGCCGCTTTGCGTGTTTCGTTTTTCGGCACGTCATAAAATGCGTCAAGGTTAAAAGCAAGAAGAATTGCCGTTTCATCGAACACGTCAAGCGGCTCGCCCTTGCCCTGCTTTAAAAGCTCGGTAAGGCATTCGCCGCGCCTTAAAAGACGCGCCGTCGCTTCGTCAACATCACTGCCGAAGCGCGTAAAAACAGCCATTTCGCGGTATTGCGAAAGCTCAATTCTCAAAGTACCCGAGACCTTTTGCATCGCCTTGTGCTGGGCGGCTCTGCCGACACGCGACACAGAAAGACCCGTGTTAACCGCGGGACGTATGCCGCTGTGGAAAAGCTCGCTTTCAAGGTAAATCTGACCGTCGGTTATTGAAATTACGTTTGTGGGTATATAAGCCGAAATGTTTCCGCCCATAGTCTCGATAATGGGCAGCGCCGTTATGCTGCCGCCCTTTTTAAGACAGGCGCTTCGTTCAAGAAGTCTTGAATGAAGATAAAAAACATCTCCGGGGTAAGCCTCTCTTCCCGGGGGTCTGTGAAGAAGAAGCGACATTGCCCTGTAAGCTACGGCGTGCTTTGAAAGGTCGTCGTAAATTACAAGAACATCTCTGCCCTCGTTCATAAATCCTTCTGCAACGGAGCACGCGCAATAAGGCGCAAGATACTGTGTTGCGGGGCTGTCCGACGCCGTTGAAGCCACAACGACCGTATATGGCATAGCTTCGTTTTTCTTTAAGGACTCTATTATGTAAGAGATATTGGACGCCTTTTGACCTATCGCGCAATAAACACATATAACGCCGCTGTTTTTCTGATTGAAAACGGCGTCAAGCGCAATTGAGGTCTTGCCCGTCTGGCGGTCGCCGATTATAAGCTCACGCTGACCTCTGCCGATAGGAAACATTGAGTCAATGGCAAGAATACCCGTTTGCAGAGGAACTGAAACTGACTTTCTTTCGATAACTCCCGGAGCTTCGTTTTCAATAGGGAAATAAGCCTCGGCATCTATGCTGCCGTTTCCGTCAATAGGAGAACCCAAAGCGTCAACAACTCTGCCGAGCATCTGTTCACTGACTCCTATACCGGCTCTTTTTCCTGTTCTTATGACAGACGAACCCTCTGTAAGACCATATTCATCACCAAGAAGAACAACACCGCAGCCCTTTGTTTCAAGGTTCTGTACAATACCCCTTACACCCGTTTCAAACTCGACAAGCTCACCGTACATAACGTGGTTCATGCCGTGAACCATAGCAATGCCGTCACCGATTCTTGTGATATAGCCTGTTTCGGTTACACCTGATTTTCTGTCGAAATCGTTTATTTCACTTTTCAGTACGGATATGATATTGTTTGCACGCTGGGTATCATCTATTTCATTTTTGAGTTCAGAGATAAAGTCCTCATTGTTGTTATGCTCCGAGGCCTTAGCCTTGTATTTCAGATTTTCGTGCATTTCCCTAAGACTTGTACGAAAACTCTTGTCATATTCATAGTCGCCTACATCAAGAATAAATCCGCCGATAATATCGGGGTCTTTGCGGTATTCCATTTCAACATCTTCCCTGTTGAATTTATCCTTGATAAAGCTTTTCATATCGGCTTTCTGAGCGTCCGTAAGCTCTGTAACATAACGGATAACGGCTTTTATGCTGCCTTTTCTTTCAAGGCAGAGCTCGTTGTATTCATCAAGAATTTCATTGATGTTATCAATTGAACCGTTATCCGATACAGTACAGATAAACCTGTAAACTTCCTTTGGGAAAAGCTGTTTTATTATGCTGTGCTTTTCCTCGTCTGTGACAACAGGATTTTTCAATGTATCGGCAAGCTCACCGCATGCGGAAAGGACTCTCCTTGTTTCGTCAATGACTTCTTCGGGAATTTCCTGTTTAATAAGCTGCCTTATGGCTTCTCTGTCTGTTTCTTTCATTGCTTATCTGCACCCTCTTCCGCCAGAAAATAGTCTACAAGCTTTCTGTTAGCTTCATCGTCAACATTTTCACCGAGAATTTTTGAAGCTGCGGCAATTGCAAGGTCGGCAATCTGAGTCTGAGCCTCCTGAACGGAGCGTTTACGCTCAACCTCAATAGTCTTGCTTGTCTTTTTAAATATATCCTGAGCCTCGTCCTCAGCTTTCTGGAGAATAGCCTTACGCTCGTCCTCAGCACGTTCAACTGCTTCCGAAACTATGCCATGAGCCTTATCCTTTGCAGTTTTAAGCGTGTCGTTATATTGCTTTTTAAGTTCTTCGGCTTCTTCCTTTGCCTTTTTTGCAGCGTCAATGTCATTCTGAATTTTCTGATTTCTTTCGTCCATTACCTTGTTAATGGGTTTGAAAAGGAAAATCCTCAGAAGAAGAAACAAGAGAATAATATTAATAAAAGTCCAGATAATGCCCGAATCCAGATTGAGCATACCGCTTGCAAGAGCTGCTTTGGAGCTGCAAACTGTTTCGATGATATTTTCATTCAGCATTTCCGTACCTCCTTTTTGCTTTCTATGAGTTTATTCTTTTATCTGAGGAAAAGAATAATAACAAGTCCGATTACAAGGCCGTAAACGGCAGTTGCTTCTGCAAGTGCACATCCGAGAAGGAGAGCCTTGTTTATATCGCCCTTAGCCTCAGGCTGTCTTGCGATAGATTCTACTGCTTTTGATGTTGCAAGTCCGATACCGATACCTGCACCTACACCTGTTAAAACTGCAATAGCAGCACCAATTGCGATTAATCCCATGATAATTTCCTCCTAAAAAGTAATTTACAGCATTAAGCTGTTATTCTTCTTCCATTGCTTCTGCCATAAACAAGGAAGTAAGGAACACAAATACATATGCCTGAATAAGACCGTCAAATACATCAAAATACAGACTGAGTATAAGAGGGACTCCTACAGGAATACAAAGCTTTACAAGCTCCATGATAACGAATGCACCGAGAACGTTGCCGAAAAGTCGCATACAGAGAGAAAGCGGCTTGATAATAAGCTCCATAATATTAATAGGGAGCAGCAGCGGCATAGGTTCCTTAAAGCTTCTCAGCCACCTTTTTACGCCCTTTTCCTTTATACCGCAGTACTGGATATAGATAATACTCATTATTGCAAGACCGGCAGTAACATTAAGGTCTTTGGTAGGCGGCCGCAAACCGAACAGTCCGATAACATTGGATACACCTATGTATATAATGAGTGTTTCCAGAAAGGGAAGATATTTTTTTCCTTTTTGTCCCATAATATCCACAAAGAAATTATTAAGCCAGGTTATAAGCATTTCTATTAAAAGCTGAGCACCTGTTGCTAACCATTTCTTAGCAGCTTCTTCGTCAAATTTGATCACGCTAGGATCCTGATTTGGATCATATGTTCCGATTTCTTCGATGAATCTACCATCTCTAGGGGATCTAGCATCTGCTACTACTACTCTATAAAAAGGTGCTTTCTTCTGTCCCATTCTTTTTAATCTCATTTTTACTGCCATTTTGTTTTTACCTCCAAAAATCTTTCTTTGTAATTTAAATTAATTATTATTTTCTATAACTAAGGCCTAAAAAGGTAATTTAAATCCACCTCTTTTACCACCTTTGCCACCAAACATACCTGACATCTGCTTCATCATCTGTTTCTGATTCTGAACCTGTTTGCATAAGCGGTTAACTTCCGCAATCGGAACTCCTGCCCCTGCTGCGATTCTTCTCTTTCTTGAAGCATTGATGATCTTAGGATTAGCACGTTCTTCTTTGGTCATGGAATAGATGATCGCCGCTGTCTTATCCATCATACTATCATCAATATCAAGTCCCTGCATCTTGTTTCCGACACCAGGAATCATAGATAACAGATTGGATAATCCACCCATCTTCTTCATCTGATCCATCTGATCAAGAAAATCGTTAAAATCAAACTCTGCCTTCTTCATCTTCTCAGTCATACGAAGTGCATCTTCCTCATTGATCGTCTGCTCTGCTTTCTCGATCAGTGACAATACATCTCCCATACCAAGAATTCGGCTTGTCATTCGGTCTGGATAGAACTGCTGTAAATCTTCCAGTTTCTCTCCCATACCTACATATAAGATCGGCTTTCCTGTTACGGAACGGATAGAAAGTGCTGCACCACCTCGAGTATCACCATCCATCTTCGTGATGATAATTCCATCAACACCGACTTTCTCATTAAATTCTTTCGCCACATTGACAGCATCCTGTCCTGTCATGGCATCCACAACGAGAATACTCTGGAATACATCAACATTCTTTTTGATCTCGATTAGCTCTGTCATCATATTCTCATCAATATGAAGACGTCCTGCTGTATCAAGGATCACGATGTTATTTCCATTCTTCTGCGCATGCTCTACGGAAGCTTTTGCAATATCCACTGGATTCTGCTTATCTCCCATTGTAAATACTGGTACTCCGACCTTCTCTCCATTGACCTGAAGCTGTTTGATCGCCGCTGGGCGATATACATCACAGGCTACCAATAATGGTCGTTTCCCCTTCTTCTTATACTGCCCGGCAAGTTTTGCACATGTTGTTGTCTTACCAGCACCTTGAAGACCTGCCATCAAAATGATCGTAATCTCATTACCTGGACGAAGCTGGATCTCTGTCATCGTTGATCCCATTAATGTTTCCATCTCTTCTTTTACGATCTTAATTACCATCTGTCCTGGATTCAAACCATTCAGAACATCCTGTCCTACGGCTCTTTCCTGTACAGATTTGATAAATGTCTTTACAACTTTAAAGTTAACGTCAGCCTCAAGTAAAGCTCTCTTAACTTCTCTCATTGCCGCTTTTACATCATCTTCTGTTAAACGGCTTAGTAAGTAAATCAACAATAGGATACATAAATGCTTTATCAACGCTATCCCTATCATCATTACCAGTTATAATAGATACTGGTATTTTAACAAATAAATTATTAGCCTTAAAATAATCAAGTACTTCAAATCCATTTACATTAGGCATATTTAAATCAAGAAGACAAGCAACTATCTTATTATTAATATCTTTTTTTATTTCTTCTATTGCTATTGCTCCATCAGCTGCTGTTATTACTTGATATTTACTATTAAATATTTTAATTTTAAGGAGCAATAATATGTTTGACAATAATATTCACTATATAATGAAAGAATTAGATTCTATATACAATGTCGTGGTTGAAAATTTGGGAAAAGAATTATTAAACAAAGAAATTAAACATTTGGAATACGAGCCTAAAATGGACAGAATAAATATTAATAATTTTATATTTATTAGATTAATAGTTCAAAATGAAGACGACCATAAAGAAATATTTTACGATATATATGTTCTTGACGAAAACGGAAACGATACGGAGCATTCTATGATTAATGTTCAAAGACCTTTTAAGAGATTAGTCGATAAATTAGATTATTTAATCAAATTAGATTATTGATTATAGATTTTATATTTTATTCGCTTTTAAAACGATAATTTTATTAATCGTTGTTTTTTTCTTATAAATTTAAAATATAATATAAATATGCCACCAGAAACCGAAGAACCAACAGAAACCACACACACACCAACTTTAGA
>OQVL01001222.1_pt1 | contig 15128 bp, 43 predicted proteins | sample 1691501 | NCBI WGS metagenome assembly OQVL01 (sample SAMN03418253, study PRJEB22391) | human gut metagenome | biome: human-gut; feature: organic feature; material: feces | host: Homo sapiens | place: Tanzania | collected 2013-01
CAGCGGCACTTTGGGATGTGAACAGCGTCACGTCCTGAATAATTTCCTGTCGGTAGATAGCGGCCAGCCCCTTTCAGGTGGTGTTTTCTCACAAGTCAATTATACCAAAAAGGGGCTCCGCTTTCTACAATATATGAGTGATTCCCGGTTCCTGCCATGGCCGGAATCCATTGTAACTACTATATTTTGAAGTTTTGCTCATGGCTGTATCAAATAACAATTTGGAGGTGCGAAATGTCCGGGAAATCTCTTATGGAGCGTCTTCTGGACGCCGGTTATCCCGCCGAGGAAATGTATCATTACGAGAGCGACCTCTATATCTTCGCAACCAATAAAACATCGTCTGTTATACAAAAATGGTGCAAGGATAATGGTTTGCGGCGTGACTTGTTTTGCACATTTTTCACTGATCAGATCACAGGTCGTCCGATGTACGACTGCGCCTTCCAGTACACACCTTATTGGGAAGGGAAGTGTAACACATGACCGTTCATGAACTGACCCGCCCGCAGCTTTCTGAGCTGAAGCAAGCCTACCTCTGCGAGCTCTTCCAGAACCCTTCCTGGGGCGATCTGGCGGACGCCGAGGATGTGCCGGATGATGTAATCTTCGAGCACTATTCCGGCATCGAATTCGTCCCGGATGATTTCTCACCCTACGATCTCTGAAAGGAATTTGCCATGAAAACCTACACTATTTTACATCGCTGGAACAACCTGGACTACGACGGTTGTGAACTCGTTGACACCTACCTGGATCAAACCCGAGCAATCCAGGAAATGAAGACCTTGGCGGATAACGAACGCCGCGCTCAGGAGGAAAATGGGTATGAGTGGGATGGCGATTTCTGTCAGAACTCCGATACATACATCAGTTACGGTTTCTATGGTAGCGGCTTCTGTGCCGACACCACTTACGAATGGGAACTCGTCGAGCAGGAGGTCATCGAATGAAATTTCTCGGGAAAGTTCCCGTCTGGAGTGACGAGGAAAGTGCCACTGAGCTCCGGGTGTATAAGCCCAGCAAGGCGTGGCTGGAATGGTGGAGCGAATATCCTTCCATTCCCGACGAGTCTGTTTGTTTCGATATTGCTCAGCGCCGCCGCGAAGATGCTTTGTCCGATTGCGGCCTCTGGGAAGAGCCGGAGTATTCCATTGCCCCCGGCGCTGTCTATCACCGTTACGAGGTGGAAGTAGCCTACGGCCTCGTCCTCGTCCTGGCAACCACGGCCCTGAATGTGTAATGAAATCTAACTTTTATGGAGGGAAGTATGAATCAGAGAAATCTGGAGCTGACCGTCCGTTACGATGACGACCGCCTCGAGGTCGATGTTTATGACTCCGAAAGGAAATGTCGTGCGACGATCTACGCTCCTCTAAACTTCGAAAAACACTCTGAGTTCGACCAGCTCATCGGGAATGAGATCTATGAATGGTTGGCGCTCTGGAAGAGGCGCTGATGACGATGAAATTTGACTTTTACATAGGAGGCAACGATGAAGGATTTACTCGACCAGTATGAGTCGTCGTATCGAGATGCTTTCCGAGACAGGAGCGCTTTGCGGGCCAAGGCAATGGAGTTTGAAGACCGAGCTGCTTTTTGTAAAAAGGAAGTTGACCGTCTGAACAAAGAGGCTGATGCGATTCCAACCCCGAACTGGATCGACAATGTCATCTATCCTCTCGCAAAGCGGTTGAGTGTTCTTTCCGGGAAAGCGTCCAGAGTGTGCGGTCCTTTTGGGATTGGAGCTCGTGTGATGCTTACATTACATAATGAGAATGATCCGGACGACTATTGTGAATGGACTGACAGGGAAGACCTGACGGTGGAACCTCGATTCAACGACGGAGCTTTGGAATTGTGGTATGTGACCGGTGAAACCCGAGACCTGTACCCGAAAGGTTCTATTGGCGAGATAAACGGTTTCAATTCCGTCTTGAGAAAACTTCCGGATGACGAGTCTGAAATCCTGAAACTATTTCACCATTATGAAACGGGCCCTATGAAATACTGCGTTATTATCGAGAACACCCGGCGGACGGAAATCTGGTTCGAGGCAGAGAATGACCAGGACGCAAAAGCACGCGGCACCTTCTTGTATGCTGGCTTGGAGCCCGACCAATTTTCGGAGGATAATTGGGATTTCGCCATTCACAGCGATGACGGCCGAGTCATTGAAGACTGGGGCTGATAAAACATCTATTTAATGGAGGAACGATATGAACTTCATCTCCCAGATCGCCGACTTTCAGCTTTGGTTTTGTATGGCGGACGGCAAATACTACATCAGTTTGGACGGCGCCGATGGATACCTTCCTCCGTTTCTGACGATTGGGCAGGCTGTTTGTTACATTGGTGAGCGGCTTGACGCTATGTACATCGATACGGAATCAGGATGTGGAACTCCTCGTTCCCTCTTATATGAGGAATGGAAACAGGATTTTCACGGCATTCGCTCCAGCAGCGGAGCGAACTCCTTCCACGAGTACCTGCGTAACGCCACCAGCAAAAACGGTTTTCTGGAGGAAATGAAATGACAAAACAGGAGCTGCGTTCTGCCCTCCATTCCGGGCAGAAGCTGGAAGACCTCTTTGAATGGTGCTCCGGTCAGGACTGCGATATCTTCAAAGCAGACCATTTCCGCACCGGCGACGAGATCATTTACATCCCGGATGTGTATCTCAATGATCTCTTTGCTTTGGATGACATTGACGACATTCTCGACTGCTGTTACACGGGCGAAGACTTCCTTGCGGAGACCGGGGGCGATGCCGCGAAAGCCGAAAGACTGTTCCAGTTCTGCGATTGGCAGCACCCCAGTTCAGCGTGGTATGAACTGAATGACGAGGAGGATTGGTAATCCATGAAGAAGTACCGTGCGGAATTTCGCCGGAGAAACGAGACCGGCCTCGAATGTTGCGCCGCAGACACCATTGCCGACTTGCTAGTTGCTTTAACTCTCCGAGGGTATGAGTTGGAACCTGCCGAGGTGACGAAGCTTCTCAAGTGGGCGACCACCCATCAATCTCGCTTTCATGGTCTCCGCCTGACTGTCGACTACGGCGAGCCACAGATGACGGAATACACATCTTTCTGAGGTGACAATATGAACGATTTTTCACAACGGTTTCTCAGTCTTGCTAACCAACTGGAGCGGCTCTCCGCCGACTTGGCCGCGAGTGTCCCCACTTTGGATGACGAGGCGGATCGCCTGGATGTACAGAAAATGAGCGACGAACTTTTCTATATCCAGTCTGGGTTTCGCTACAGTTATCACGCAATTTGCGAAAGCATCTGGGATTGAGAGGGCGGTAAAATGAGTATTTCACAGAATGATCTGAGCCCTTGTCCGTTCTGCGGAGGGGAAGTCGAAGAGCGCGGAGGCTCCTGCAACTACGGCAAGCATGTCATGATGCTGGATCTGAAATGCAGGAGCTGCGGAACCGGCTTCAAGTTCAAGGCAAAGTGGCAGGAGAATCCGTATCAGGAAACCGTTGCGGCGTGGAACCGGAGGATGCCGGTATGAATGAGATCTACGCTGAGTGGACGAAGGGTTGCGTCTTCGATAACGGTTTCTTCTCCAGTTGGGATGCCTACCATGACTTCTTCTTTGACCCCTGTATCGAAGTCAAATTTGTAAGAGAAATCAGGTGAACAAGAATGAGTGATTCCCTGACCACAAAGCTCATCCGAAGCCTTGTCGACCAAGGGGACGGATTGAGACTATCTCCATATTTTAAACTGACGGATCAGTGTTCCGTTTGTCTAGGAGATGTCTGCGAGGACCCGCCAAAAGGAGAGGAGTACTACCTCGTCCACCTGGTTCCTGATAAGCTGCACAAGTACTGCAAGCTCTACGACTGCGACCATACCGCGGAAGCCCTGGATACCCTGCTTCAGGAATTGAAAACTGAATGGGCCTGACGGCCCGAAAGGAGAACGAAATGAGATTTGACGACGTATATCCCCTGACCATTCTCCGCGACAGATACTCCGGCTCTTACTCTGGAGGCGAATATACCGCTTGGAACCTCTACCCGGAGGATATTCCGGACGGCCCCTTCTCTGGTGATGGTGACTGCTTCGACTTTTGGCTTGAAAACACCATTCCGGTCGGTGTTGGAGAAACCCCCAATGATGCCATTCGGTCTTTGGTTTTGGCACTGGACGATAGAATCGAGGTGGACTGATGTTCTGCATGTCTCAGTCCGACGTCCTTGCCCTCCGTGCCCAGTATCCTTCCGCCATGGACGGCGACGATGCCTTCGATTTCGTCGTCCAGATGATCGAGCAGGAACTGGAAGCTACCCGCCGCATGTACCCTGATGCCACCGCCACCATCCGCCACATGGAGCAGGCGCTTCCCGTCATCCAGACCATGGCGGCAGACTATTCCGGTTGGAACTTTGAGGAGGAAACCTAACATGGGTCAGCGTTTGAATATCGAGATCATGTCCGGCGAGAAGACTCTCGCCAATGCCTACTATCATTGGTCCGCCTATACCGCCTCTGCGGCGGAACTGACCAAGATCATCCTGGAGACACCTGTGGACGAGACCGAGCCTCTCATCTGGCAGGCCATCCACCTTCTGGAGGCCACTGGCGCCGGCGTTCCGAGCTATGAGAAAGACCTCATCCTCCGGAATGAAGTCCTGTCTTCCGATGAGATCGGCAAGCTCCAGGCTTGCACCGACCGCAACTATGGTCTCATCGCCGTTACTGAGGAGGAGATCCAGAGAACCCGTTCCTGGGAGGAAGGCCGCGTCACCATCCACCTGGACAGCAAAACCGTGGACTTCAATGTGTTCTTCTATCTCGATCCCGTGGAGTTCGAGGAGGAGTACGAAGGAAAAGTGGAAACTCTGCCCGCCTTTGATCAGCAGACGGAGGCCATTCCCTTTGACGAGTTCCACACCTTCTATGATTGGGCGACAAAGAAAGAGTCGATGCGGGACTACTATGATAAGCCCACCTGTCTCGTTATTTCCCCGATTTACTAAGGAGGGAACCGAATGACCAAGCAAGCCCTCATCAAAAAGCTCACCCAGTCCATCGAGACCCGGGAAAAGGACGCCGCCTTCTGGAAGGCGGACAGTGAAGCCCGCAAAGCCCATGGGGACGCCGTAGCGGCGGAGGACAGCTACCATGTCTGGTGCGCCATCGTGAACTTCGAGCTCCCTAAAATGCGAAAGATCCTGGAAGACATCAAGGCACTGGAGGTGTAAATGAGCATCATTGACCTTACCCTGGCCGTTCTCATTGTGGCGACCATTTTCTGTTACGCCGTGAAATTCCTGGATAACTGCGTCACCCATTTCGGTCATCATTCCTATCAGCGCAAGGCAGACGAGGAGCAGACCCGCCAGCTCATGGAAGCCTGGGACGCGCAGGCCAGGAAGTACGATTTCTATTTCAATAAGGAAGAGAGCAAGGGCGTCCTCCTGCCAGATCGCACCCGGCATTATGACGGCACGCCCCGCTTGTAAGGAGGCAGCATGACACCCAGTAAAGTGATCCCGTTTCCCGGCCAGGAAACGAAAATCCCTTCGGCTTCTGGCTCCGTCGCTCTTTCCAACGCGGAATTCGATGACGATATCCTCATTCAGGCCGACCAGACCACCGAGCCCATCAAAAACCTGGCGGATATCCAGAGGATCTATGACTACTTCATTCAGGAGCAGAAGAACTACCGGAACGCCGCCCTCTTTGTGGTCGGCATCAGCATCGGCCTCCGCATCAGCGATCTTGTCTGCATGCGCTGGAAGGATTTCTACCACGATGACTGGACGCCCCGCCGGGACTGCCAGGTGGTGGAACGTAAGACCGCCAAGACCAAAGGACGGCAAAGAAATTCTCTTAACATGAACAAGTTCTGGGCAGAGAATCGAGGACGCCCCCGAGAGGAGTGCCTGAAAATCTTGGATGATATTCTGGACGAAAGCCAGTATGTTTTCCAGGAGAACGAAAAAGTCAAGGCTAAGCCCCGCAAATTCCGTGCGTCTCCCGTGGTGTGTTCCACCCTGGACCTGTATCTCCGCTCCTTGACGGAGGAAAACAAAACGCCTTTCATTGGAGATTACATTTTTCCGGGCGGCCAGGAAGGCCACATGGGACGGCAGGCTGCTTGGAAGATCATCGACAAAGCCACCAAGAAACTGCATCTTGAGATCCGGGTCGGGACCCACGGCCTCCGTAAGACTTTTGGCTATCAGATGATGGAGGCCAACGGAAGAAGCAGTAAGGCTCTTATGACGCTTCAGCAGCTCTTCTGCCATTCCAGCCCCGAGATCACCCTCCGGTACATCGGCATTACCAGAGAGGATATCAATCACGCCTACGAGGATGTCGGCAAGGCCCTGGCGGAAGTCATCCTTTATCCTGAGATCATTCACGAAACCGCGTAACAGACCGGCGTTGGCCCGCCGTTGCGCCGCTGAACGCGAATCACGCACTTGCGAATACCCTGGGTTTCATTCTACGCATCTCTCGCGGATCTGGCCGGGGTTACATACACAATTCCATACTTTCAAAGTCCGTTTGTATGTGCGGCAGAAGGAGGCAAATGAAAAGAGGCGAGATCTATTTTGCTGATCTGAGCCCCGCCATTGGCAGCGAGCAGGGCGGCGTCCGCCCGGTCCTCATTATCCAGAACGATATCGGAAACCGATATGGTCCCACGGTGATCGCGGCGGCCATCACTTCCCGCATGGGAAAGACCCGTATCCCAACCCACATTTTCCTTCCGGCAGGGGAAAGCGGATTGCCCAAGGATTCCGTCGTCCTGCTGGAGCAGGTAAGGACCATTGATAAGAGCCGCCTCCGCAAACCGGTAGGCCAGCTCAGCGAGGACATGATGCGCCAAGTCGAGGGCGCTTTGCAAATCAGCTTCGGCATGACCCCGGCGGCCTGAGCCGCCCCTACATATAAGAAACGAAAACCTTACAGGAAAGGAAACGAAGTTCCATGACAGCTTCCACCTTCGCCGCCGCAGCCGGCGTCCTCTGCATCCTCAGCGCCATTATCCTCACCGACAACCACGACGGCCCCGCCGCCGTTTAAGGGGGCCGCGATGCCGCGTTTTGAAGATGTCTTCATTGTCCGGCAGGACAAGTCTAAACCACACCCCGCCTGGGGTATCTACAATACCCAGAAAAAGCAATTCGTGCTGCGGGATCGCTGGCGTACCGAGGAGCAATGTCGAAAAGCCTTGTCAAGAGCCATCGCAATCGTTCGGCAGCGGCGATGGCTTCAGAGGTATGAAGATATTCAAGCCCGTCTAGACGCCTGGGAGGCCATCGTGAATGAGCCTTGCTCCTACGATGACTGCCAAGAAATTGAACCGTAAAGGAGAAACACTATGAGAGCAACTGGCATCATTCGCCGCATCGACGACCTTGGCCGAGTAGTCATCCCTAAAGAAGTCCGCCGCATTGCTCACATCCGGGAAGGCGATCCGTTTGAGATCTTCGTAGAGGATGGCGGCGTTCTGTTCAAGCCCTACCGGGCCATCGATAATTACAAGGCCGCGTTTGAAATGGCCTGCCGCCTCTTGCAATGGAGCGGCGTCAAACATTACACCGTCTATGACCGGCACGCCAAGGTCGCCAACTATAATATGGAGAAACAGCCCGATTATCCCGAGCCGCAATGGTTCGACATGGGCCACGAGGACTACGACAAGAATATGCGGCTATGGGTCTACCCCGTGTTCAGTGAGGGAGAGGCTATGGGTTTCATTGTGTCCCCCGATAACGATAATGACATCCAACTGGCTGTGAATTATCTGGAATATGAGATCGGGCATCGCTGAGTAAGGAGGTCCAATGGCAGAGTATCACGTGGGCTGCGGCGCTTTCGGCATCTATGCCGGAACGCTGAATAGTCGCAACAAATCCCTTTGGCAGAATAAAAGCGATGTCACCGATGAGGCCATTGGTGCCGTGACCGATTACCTGGTGCAGGAATGCCTTGGCGGTTTCGACTGCAAGAAGGCGACCACCGGTGGCTTCGAGTGGGACATGACCGACGGTCGTAAATTGGAGCTTCGTGTCACCATCAGCGAACCGGTTAAAAATGAAAGTGATATTTTGTAAGGAGGAAAGACATGCTGGATGACATTCGATGGCTGGACGACGACCTCGACCCTGACGAGCCGTTATACCTGAGCGCATACGACCAGGAGTGGGATGACGCTACCCTAAAGCAGCTCCGGGACGAGTATCATATTTTCTTTATGAGCGGCGGCAACGGGGTGATCCCCGTGATGGTTCTCTCCAGGAAGAGCAGCGCAGACCCTTTGATCGTCCTGGGTTCGGAAGATGACGGCACGATCCGGTTTGACCGACAGCACGGGCAATTTCAGACTTGTTTTAGCTCCTATTGGGTCCCTTATCTGGTCAGTGACCTAAAGGTCGCAAAAGCCTTCGCAGATGAAGTGAGACCGTAAGAGGGAGGCTGAGAAGATATGCCCTACTACCTTTTATCCGAACGGCGACTCAAGGAACTGCTGCAAAAAGAGGCAATTTTCATGGCGTTATGTACCACCGTGGACAGCAAATCGGACCCCTTCCGCAACGCGATCTTCGACCTTTGTGATGCTTTCCAAGTAACAAATATCAGGGAGTTCGCTGACCGGCAGCTTCCTTACTACATCCGAAAGGAAAAGGTATGCAAGACCAAAGAATGAGACACATCGAGCTTCGTTGCGACGACCATGCAGAGAACCTGGTTCTGTCCCGCTACGATTGGGACGATGGCGATGTGGATTTTGAGATCACCATTGAGGACGCCTACTGCGGCGGCACCTGTGTTGGCCTCACTGGCCGTTTCAAGCGAGCCTGGCACGCCTTCCGGGCGAAGCCCATCAGCTACGCCGGTGTCTGGATCACCGAACCCGAGCGGCTCGTGAAATTCCTGCGGGACAGTACCGCCTTAGTTGAAAGCAAAGGTTAATTTTATGACCGTAGAAGAATACAACCACAGCTTTCTCCCGCGTATTCGAAGAGCTAAAGAATTTGTTTCGCTTTTCGAAAGCAGTATCAACCACATGGATGACTCGCGAGTAGACAAGGATGAGGTGCGCAGGCAGTTTGGGATTCGATGTTGGTCGGAAGAGACAAAGCAGATAATTTTAACTGCGCTTGATTACTACAAAAGACATGAAGGCTTGGAGAAACTGGGCGGAGAGTAATTTGTAAAAGGAGGTTTTATCATGCCAGTCATTAACCCAATTTGGTTTTACCTGATGTCGGTCTGCGACGGCATTAGTTGGGTTGCCGTCTTGGGTTTCTTCGTCGCTTTCATCGGCGGTGCGTTCATGTATTTTATGGGCGCGGAGGAAACCAAAAAGTGCGGCAAGAAATTGTTTGTGGTTGGTATTGTCTGTGCCGCACTCATTGTACTTTGCCCCACACAGAAGACGTTAGAGAAGATGCTCATCGCCCAGAATGTGACCTACGAGCGAGTCGAGCAGGCCGCCGATACCGTCACCGATGTCTACAACGACATCATGGACTTGTTCCAGGAGAGTAAAACCGATGAGTAATCATACTTACATCGTCGGTCCTCGGAAAAAGGGAGCCGAAGAGCATGTCATGACGCAAGAGCAGCTCCGGGATGTCGTACAAGGCCGAGCGGCCCGCCGTAAGTCCTGTCCCTTCTGTAGCAGAGACGACAATGACTTCCGAACTCTCAATGCGGAAACGGCACAGTATAGTTTCCTGCAAATCGCCATGAACTGTCAGGGCATGCTTCGAGTCCGGGACCTCAGTCCCGGCGGAGGTCAGGAAGTCATCCACATTTCCTATTGCCCGATGTGCGGCGAGAAACTGTAAGGGAGATTTCTATGTCAGAGTTTGTTGAACATAAGCCATGTCCCTTCTGCGGCGGAACTGGTACGTTAGACCGTGATGCGATGGCTCCCTACGAGAAGCTTGCCTTCGCCGACGAATGCGATGGATATTGGTACAGCGTTGCGTGCCGAGGCTGCGACAGTACGACAGCAATGTATTTTACCCCCGATGCCGCATGGGAAGCGTGGGATAAGAGGGTATAAAAGATTCATTTTAAGGAGGAACTGCGTATGCAAAAAACCGTTTGCAATCTCTGCGGAGATGATTGCGATAAAAGTCCCTACCGGATTCCGGTATACCATACCACTTATGCGACAGGGAAGGGCGGAGCCAAAATGATGGCTTTCGATGAGGTCGTCCCGGAGGACATGGACCTCTGTCCGTTCTGCGCTTCGGTCATTGCTGGAAATATCAACCTCTTGAAGGCCAGTGTCAAGCAGGCCAAGGATGCGTATGCCGCCGTTGCGAAATAAACATGAAATCTGAGTTTGAAAACGAAAAGGGGGACGACATGGAGGATTGCGGTCTGATCACGGCCGAGGAGTTGCGCACAGCTACAGAGTGGTTCTTGGGCGGCATCAATGAAACGCTGCATCAGTGGTGGACTGCTGATGAGTTTGACACGGATTTTCATCCTTGTGATATCACCTATCGAAACGGGCTGCTCCTTGGTGGAGTTGTTGATAACGCCGTTGTGCAATTCCACATAAAGGAATGTCCTGGATGGCTGTTCGGGATCTTTTGGGACAAGCGGCTGCTGAGTACCGGTTCTGGTGTTGGATATGGCGGCAGCTTTATCGCTCAATATGAGGAGACGATTGATAAGTTCAAACCTGGTGCTTCTCGCATCTGTGATGACATTCAGGTTTTCAGGAAACTGAATTCGTCCAGCAGTATTATTGCGGTCTTGCAAGACATCCTGTTTATCTGGCAGGAACCTGACTTGGCATTTTGCCGGGACTATTACAGCATCGATTTGAACCGCCGGTACATCACAAGGGAGGAAGCGAAGAAGTATCGTACCGCCGCCGAGGATGAGGCGCAACAGCCATGACGAATGAACCCGACCTCTACGCTCCCTACGAACCCACCCAGAGCACCGACATCACCTACTGCGTCAATCCCTCCTGTCCTTTTTCCGACTGTTTTCGACACCACAGTCATGCTCCTCATGGTATAATGGTTTCTATGTCAAACTTTGGCGGCATCTGCCGTTCATACATACACCATTTACTGGAGGAGATCGAACATGGCCGAGTATTGTAAGGATTGTTTCAAGAAGTGGAACCCTAATGTGGACGAGCGCCGTCTGAGAATGAGCCGGGAAGCAGAGCTCTGTGAGGGCTGCGGGCAACTGAAGCCTTGTGTGGAGCGGATCGTCCCGGAGACTTCTTGGTGGGCCCGCCTGTCCCGCAAAAACGCGAAGCGGGGACCCAAGTGATCTTTGACAAACATAGCCATATCGGCTATAATAATGACAGCGCAAACAAGGAGGAAATCCCATGGAAGACGTTGTGTACCACATGACGGAGGATGAGCTGCGGGCCTGGATGGATGCCGAGCTTGTCCGCCTGGGTTCGTGGTCTCGCGGATTTGAGATCTCCTGGCATTCCGACGAGGATTTCTATTCGCTGGAAGTGTGGTCACTCTCGTCTCTCGTTCCGGGTGACCATCCATACGGTGCTGGGAAAACCGTCCTGACGATCCGGGACTCCACAGGCTCCTGCCTCCCGGAGATCCAGATGGCAGGTAGAAAACTTTACTACCAGTTGAGAAACACCTATAAAGTCCATAAAGATTTGGGGAGGAAGTAATGCCATGGAATTGAAAGCAACCATCCTGGAAGAGAGCGGCATCTACCGGTATTTTGACAAGAACGGCACTGAACTTTTTGCCGGTGATACGATTCGTTATGATGATGGCACCACGGAGAAACTATTCCTGAGTAAAGAAGGGCAACTGGGTATCGATTCCACCAATCCGAACTGGCACAAAAGAGATGGAGGTCCATATTGGGGATTCGGCCTCTATCCATTGGGCAAAAACGAGTTGTCTGAGATTGAAAAGGTCTCCGAGTAAAACCGAATAACCCAAAAGCGCTGGAGTATTCCAGCGCTTTTTCTTTTATCAAACCTACGTTTTATGGAGGTAACAACAATGGCAAACATGAATGATAAGGCTTACGAAATCCTTTATGCGATGTCTCAGAAGACGGAGGACAGTGATGAACTTTGGGCTTTGGACCGGGCAATGTTCCTGCTGTCGGATACGACGGACGAAGAGGTCTCCGCTTGGAAGCGGGAAAACCTTGCTTATAGCATGGCGATGCTTCGTTATGAGCAGGGTAAGGGTGAGTGCCCCGTCTGGGATCGTCCCGCAGTCCGGAGCTGAGAGATGACGTGTGGTTTTTGCTCCCTTTGGGATTGGAGCGAGTCTTCCGCAAAAGTTGACAACGGGAAGTACGCCCATATCCATAATGCCGGAGGCTATTACCGATATCCTCCGGTAGAACAATTCAATTTCTGCCCGGTCTGTGGCGGTCTGAACCCGAACAAAGTGAATGCGGCCCAACGTGAGTTGCTAGGAGGAACAAAGAATGTCTAAAATGATCAGCCTTGACGCCCTGATGGACTTCCCCATTCGGAAGGACCATTACGATAAGGAGCACGGGAACGAGCATTACATCTTCGGTGTCGAGGCCGTGTTGGAGTACGCCCAGAACTTGCCTTCCGTAGATGCTGTCCCTGCCGGTGTCTACGAGCAAGTCGCCTGGGAAAGAGATCTTGCCGTTCAGCAGCTCAAGGACTACGGCGTCGGCCTCGGCCAGGCCAAGGATCTGGTAGAGGTCACTCATTGCAAGGACTGCAAATATGGCGACTGGGACAGCAAGCCGGATGACGCCATGGTCTGCCTTCGCACCAACGATGGCTTCTGGCGTGCCAGCAATGACTTTTGTAGCCGGGGCGAGCCGAAGGAGGAGACCCATGAGGATCATTGACGCGGATGACGCTTTGGCCCGCGTCAAGCCTTACGATCCGGAGGATGAGAACTGGGCTGTGACAGGCGGCACGGCGATCCGTTTGATTCATAATGCCATCGATAACGCACCGACCATTGACGCTGTTCTGGTTACTCGCTGTGAGGGTTGCAAGTACAACGACGCCTGCCTCACGCAATCCTTCTTGGAGGATGCCGGCTCGGTTCCTCTGGATCGGAAAACATTCTATTGCGCCGACGCCGAGCCGAAATGAAAGCTTGATTTTACGGGAGGAGAGTAGTGTGACTGTTTTGAAAATCGCTACGCCGTTTGTGACCTGCCTTTTAGGATGCTCGATTGCGTCCCGGTGGAACTGTTGGGCTGTCCTTGGCCTTGCCGTCGTGGCCTTGGTGATGGAGTATGCCCTCGGCTACTGGAACGGTCGGATGTACGGAATGTGACTATGAAGAAACTCTGGATCGAAGATATTCTTGGCGTGACACTCCATTGGTGGCAACGTGTTGTGTTGTGGCCGAGGGATCGAGAGGCGAAAAAACGGTACGATGCCCTCAGATATTATGTGCAGCTTTCTCCTTCGACAGAGGAAGAATTGGAACGCCGGGACAAATTCTTTCAGCAGCTCCACGAGGAACTGTCCTGCAAAATGGATGGCGCAGACCTGGTCGAGGAGATCCCTGATATTGCTTTGGAGGAGTGATAGCAATGTGCGAATATGGGCACGGCCCGTGCAGAGCACCGGATATGATTTGTCCCCATTGGATGGGAACTTTTTGCGAGTTGGATTTCGAGTATGGAGAGTGATACATATGAAATATAAGCTGGAAAGCGTAAAGCTTGGGACCCGGATTACTGTTGAAAACTTGGCAGATTATTACCCGGTCGTTTTCAAATACGAACCGAAGACCACTCCGGATGGAATCTCCATCACACTGCCTTCTGTGGCGAAGCTTATGGCGTTCGCTAACGATGTCGATCATCCAATCATTCTCTATCCTCGTAGTAACGTCCTTCAAATCTACGACGATTATCTGGAGTAAAACTTATGAAATATGAATTTCGTGGCGGTGTTAGGAGTTTAAGATGGCTGACCTTCTGAACTGGATCGACAACGCTGACAGCTATGTCTGCCCGAAGTGCAGGGCAGAAGTCGATAACCCCGCTAAGACAGAGGGGAGATGCCGTTGCGGCTTTCAGGACCCTCGCTACGGCGGCATGACAAACCGCCGTTATCTGGAGAGCCTTTCCGACTATGATTTTGCCAAACACTTAGTTCAGATGTGCGAGGAAGAAACCGTAGAGTATGATTGGGATGAAAACCCCATTGATGGATTTCCTTATACATTCTGGCTCACCAGTGACGGGAAACGGTTTGACTCTGCCGACTACGACGAGGCCATCGAACATGAAGTCTGGTGGCTGCGGCAACCGAGGAGGGAGACTGAATGAAGCTTTGCGGTCCAGGGTGTGAACCCTGCTGTGATTTCTGCGCCTTCGCCGTCCATGAGCGCTGGTTCGCCGAGGACGGGCATTTGATTCGGGGCGGCCCCATCGACTGCCTCCGCCATCATGACCAAGAGCACCGGGAGATCGCCGAGTGGTGCGGCTCCTGTGAGGATTTCTACTGTTTCCGGGCAGAGTAAGGAGGTAAAATATGTTTGAATTGCAAGGCAAGTTTGCCACAGCAAAAGTGTTCGCCGATATGGCAGACGAGAAGGCTATTGCACAGGTTATCAGTCTGCTGAATCAGTCCTACGCAGAGGGCAGCCGTATCCGGATGATGCCGGACATCCACGCCGGCGCCGGATGCACGATTGGCACTACCATGACGATTACCGATAAAGTCTGCCCAAACTTGGTGGGCGTCGATATCGGTTGCGGAATGGAAACCACGAGACTCTGTGAGACGCACGTGGATTTCGAGGCACTAGATCGATTGATTCGCCAGTCTATCCCTTCTGGATTTGCTATCCGTAAAGACCCTCACCGTTACGCCGCCAGGGTCAACCTGAATGATTTGTACTGCGCCGACCATGTGGATATTGATCGGGCTTACCGCAGCATTGGTACACTTGGCGGAGGCAATCATTTCATCGAAGTAGACCGCGATCCGGAAGGCGACCTGTATTTGGTCATTCATTCTGGCAGCCGCCATCTCGGTGTGGAAATTGCCACCTACTATCAGAAGGCAGCGTTCAAGGACCTGACCCGGAGGCCGGGAGAGACTCAAGCTGTTATCGAGCAGCTCAAGAAGGAAGGCCGCCAGCGTGAAATCCAGGCGG
>OQVL01001223.1_pt1 | contig 15124 bp, 8 predicted proteins | sample 1691501 | NCBI WGS metagenome assembly OQVL01 (sample SAMN03418253, study PRJEB22391) | human gut metagenome | biome: human-gut; feature: organic feature; material: feces | host: Homo sapiens | place: Tanzania | collected 2013-01
CGAAAAAGGTACGATGCCACAGAACCCGGTAGCAGTAAAATCTATCGTATCCACACCGCTGGCAGATGCAGTTGCAGAACATTATGGTGTAGAACTGAGAAGCGTCCTGACCGGTTTCAAATGGATCGGTGATCAGATTGCACAGCTGGAAGCAGCAGGTGAAGTTGACCGTTTCATCTTCGGTTTTGAAGAGAGCTACGGCTATCTGGCTGGTCCTTATGTTCGTGACAAAGATGCCGTTATCGCATCTATGCTGATATGCGAGATGGCAGCTTATTACAGAAGTATCGGAAGCTCTCTGAAACAGAGACTGGAAGAAATCTATGCACAGTATGGACGTTACCTGAACAAAGTAGACAGTTTTGAATTCCCGGGATTAAGCGGAATGGACAAGATGTCAGCTCTGATGCAGGGACTTCGTGACAAACCTCTCACAGAGATCGCAGGTCATGCCATCGTAAAAGTAACAGATTATCAGAAACCGGAAGAAACAGGACTTCCGCTCTCTTCCGGACTAATAGCCAATCACCTGTTGGCACCGTCTTATGTTTCCATGCAGACAGCTTTAAGATATTATGGATTGATACCGGAAGCTGTGTATGCCACGCAGTCTGTTACTCTCAAGCCGTCAAAAGCGTTCAACACGCCATTGGGCTATTTTTCATTCACGCACATAGCCAAGGAGGCGTATCCCATAGGACTTGTGCAGATTAAGGAAGATGGAGTCACATACGTGATGGCTTCTCCGGAGAAGGCATTGTGCGACCTTGTCGCAAACACTCCGGGATTGAACCTGAGGTTTAAAACGGAAGCTATGAAGTTCTTGGAAGAAGATTTAAGGTTTGATATGGAGAGATTCGTTTCTTTCGACAGGGATATATTGGCAGCCTACACTAAAGTTGGCAAAAAAGCAAATTCAATACAGACCATTCTGAAACTATTGAACAATGAATGATATATTTCAAAATATGCTGTCGGCTTACGACTTGTCGACAGGCCAAGCTGTAAGAAATGCCACCTTTGAAGTTAATCAGCAGGTGATACTTGCAGGACTCTACCACGGAGGTTTCTTTGACAAGGCTGCCTTTTACGGGGGCACTTGCCTTCGCATTTTTCATGGGCTGCAAAGATTCAGCGAAGATATGGATTTCTCTTTGCTTGCGCCTGACGACAACTTTGATTTCACGTTGTATTTTCAGCCTGTCATTGATGAGTTTGCCGCTATCGGACGAACTGTTGACATTAAGAAGAAGGACAAAAAAAGCTTTGGTAAAGTTGAGTCTGCCTTCTTGAAAGATACAACCGAAGTTTACGACATATCATTTCAGACAGAGAAATCCATCAAAATAAAAATCGAGGTTGACATTAATCCTCCACTGAATTTTTCAACAGAACAAAAATTGTTAATGGAGCCTTGCTCGTTCATGACCAGGTGTTTTACATTGCCTGGCTTGTTTGCGGGAAAGATGCATGCTTTAGTTTACCGCGCATGGAAAAATCGTGTGAAAGGACGCGATTGGTATGATTTTGAATGGTATGTGAGAAATAGAACGCCTTTGGATTTCAAGCATCTACAAGAAAGAATTAAGGAATTTAACGGACGTGATGTAAGTAAGGATGAGTTCCTGTCAGATTTGAAAGAACGTTTGGGCAATTCGGACATAAAACAAGTAAAAGCTGATGTCGCTCCATTTGTGAAGAACCCTAAAGAACTGGAGATTTGGTCAAATGACTATTTCTTGCAGATTATGAATTTAATTAGATTTGAAGAATGAAAAAAACGACCAGCGAATTGCAATAGTAAACAATTCGCTGGTCGCTTTTTTTACCAATTAAAGGTTTATCGCTCCATCCGGGAGTCAAGACTCTGCCGTCCGAGGAAGAACGTGCGGGCGCGTATTGTCTTGGCATCGGTGGCAAACGGCTTGCTGTAGAGGGCTGATGTGGCTGTTGGCTCAGAGCCGTCGATGGTGTAGCGGATTTCAGCCGTAGGGTATTGACTGTTCATCACAACTTTTCCTTTCACCACTTTGATGCCCGGTTGCGCCACGTGGAAACAGAATCCTGCACGCTGCAGCGACGGCAGCTCAAAGTCTGACAGGATGCGGTTGTATGCAGCCTTGGTCTGTCCGGGAAGCGGTTCTGTGTTCCAGCCTCGTTCAACAAGCCCGAAAATCTTAGGCAGCAGATAGTATTCCACCATATCGAAATTCCGGATGGTTTCCGAGAACAGTTGTCCCTGGACACCGATAATGTTGGCTTTTGCCTCAGGTAGAAGCGGCAGTTTGCCGGCTTGCTTCTCCATGTCGAGCGGAAGTCCGTCGATGGTCTTTGTCGACGACATATAGATGTTGTACGGGCGAGCGTCCCAAGAGCGGAACTCGTCGACATATCCTCCCCAATACAGTCCCGGTTCTCCGGGATGGGCGTTGTAGCACAGGTCGAAATAGAAATTGCTCACGTTGCAGAGCACCACGGGATAGCCGTTGTTGGCAACGGAGTAGGGGATGGTGTCGCCGTTCCATTCAGCCACGGTGTTCCAGCAGTTGACGGCGGCGAAGTGTGGGCGCAGCTGCTTGTCGACGTTGTCGCTATGGCGCATTGCCGCTTCCTGCCATCCTCCGATTTTGTAGCCTTTCGCTGCAATCATATCGGCTATGCGGGTGATGAAGTATTCTTCAACTTCGTGAGTGGTTGTGAATCCTTTCTCTGCCATCAAACGCTGCACTGCGGGCGATTTCGCCCATGGGTTTTTAGGCACTTCGTCGCCGCCCATGTGGATGTATGACAGCGGGACGCCGGCTTCACGATACATCAGGATAATCTCGTCAACAACTTTTTCCATCAGTCTGTAGGTGCCTTCCATCGCCGGGTTGAGCACGTTGTCGTTGTATCCTTGTGCCGACTTGTATTCAGACGTGTCGTCGTCATCCCACACTTGGAAATATCTGGCAGCCTCCGGATCAGTGTTTTCCAGATTGCGGCGGCGTGCCTTCATCGCCACGATTGCTGCGCGGGCGTGTCCCGGAGATTCGATTTCTGGGATCACTTCCACTCCACGTGCATAGGCATAGCGTAGAAATTCCACAAAATCGGCTTTGGGAATATATCCGTTTGATGTGGTCGACAAGTCGTCGGGGTTTCCGTTGCCGGCATACGACTGGAAGAGGAAGCCGGATTCTTTTTCGGTCATTCCGCGGCGGCTGCCCACATCGGTGAGCTCCGGCAGTCCCGGTATCTCGATGCGCCAGCCCTCGTCGTCGGTAAGATGGAATTGCAGACGGTTGATTTTGTAGATTGCCAAGCGGTCGATGAGGCGCTTCACGTCGGAGAGTTGCGAGTAGTCGCGCACCACGTCGAGCATCAGTCCGCGGTAGTGCAGGTCGGGCCAGTCGCAGATAGTGGCGCATGCCACTTCGGGAGAGCCGGCGTTGCGTTCAGCCAGGCGGGCGAGTGTCTTGACTCCGTTGAGCACGGCGTCTTTTGAAACGCCACGCACGGCGATGCCGTCGGCGGCAAGCGTGATTTCGTAATATTCATTGTTTGATCGTCCTGCTGTGTTGCGTGAGTCGGCGCCGCTCATCAGCGACAGGCGTACTCCGATGGTTTTTTTACCGGTGCCGGTGAGCGTCTGCGACGCGTATGCAGCCTCGCGCTCAAGGCCGTCGTCGGCATAGACACACATTGTCGACGACAAGTCGACCGTGCCGTTTCCCGTAGCCACAGATTTCAGTGCGGGAAGAATGCTGAACGGTCCCGACTGGCTTTGAGTGGCTGGGTTTACCTCCTCATTGGCGGCATAGCGCAGTTCGCCGGTAGGGAAGCCGGGAATATGTCGGAAACTGTTCCATTCCAATGGTTTCACGTTGATGCGGAGCGGACGTGCCATGGAGTCGCCGGAGAAGGCGAAGTGCGCTCCGTCGGGCGCATAACTGACGCCGCGCACCTCACCGCGGGCGCGGAAGTCGAGCACTACGGAGTCGCCGGGAGCAAGGGAGAAACCCTTGTCGGGAGTCAGTTTATAGTACCCTTGAAACACACGGCTCATTTTTATGTGACCCTGCTTGTCGAGAGGCAACGAGTTGCCCGAAAAGGCATTGTAGTAGATTGCCCAATCGTCGGCGAGGGTCGTTCCACTTACGTTTTTGATTACAAAAGAATATGTATAGTCGCGGTTGCGGGAGTTGGTGCCGTCGAGTTGCCACGACAGCGTCACCGGACTTTCGTTGACCACTGCCGAAGCCGACAGCGAGAGCAGCAGCGCTGCGAGAGGTAAATGTCTCATAGTTGGTTTGTTTGTGATTATGTTTTATGCTAAATTTGCTTTGTCTCAATCTGGTCTGCAATGTTCTGGCAAGCATCGTCGAGCAGGTCGAGCACATTCTCGAAGCCTTCCGAGCCGCCGTAGTACGGATCGGGAATGCAGTCCCAATGGCGGTATTGTCTGAAAAATGATGCTATGCGTTTCACCTTGTCCATCTCTTCCGGAGAGTTGGCAAGCCGGCGCAGATGGTCGTAGTTGCTGTCGTCCATAGCGAGGATGAGGTCGAAGCGTTCGAAATCGTCGGAGCAAACTTGGCGGCTGCGATGCGTCAGGTTCAGCCCCCGGCGTGTGGCGTGCACGCGCATGCGCTGGTCGGGCAGGTCGCCGGAGTGGTATGACGATATTCCGGCAGAGTCGATGAATATGCGGTCGTTCAGTCCGCGCTCGTCTACGATACGCTCCATCACACCCTGTCCGGCAGGCGATCGGCAGATGTTGCCCAAACACACGAAAAGAATCTTGTATTTTTTATTGTCTTCCATAATTGTCATTGCTTTTAATGAGTGTCAATCCACCATGAGGTGGCGGTTTTTGCCGATGCAAAACTGTGTGTGCTGGGGTCGCTTACAGAAACTCCGCAGCAGCGGTCAAGCTTGATTCTGCCAGCTGAGTTTGTGTAGTAGTACGGAGTATGCACTTCGTAAACCACCGTTTTCGACAGCTGTTTCTTGAATTCGTCGAGCAATACAGCGTCGTTGCCGATAAGGCGTTCGGCATAGTCGCCGAGATCCACAAACACTGCCGGTCTGAAATAGTCGAGCCTCTGAATCGATGAAACCTCAGAATCGTCGATGGTGTGGGTGATGTTTATGCGCTTCATCAGAGCTGCGAGATTGTCCATCTCGTGGCAGTCAACCACCGACAGTGTGCCGTAAGGCATACGATAAGAGGAGTAGAAATCATAGAATCCATCGCATAATGCCTTTAGGTCAGGCGTGCCGAGCAGGTGCTGCCCGATGCTGGCATACGGCAGTCCGGCAGCCATCATCTCGCAAGGCGACGCCACGACATAGTCGGTTAGGTGGCGCAAGTCGTAGATAGCCTCGATTGACGCCATGTAGCAGTCGTCAAACAAGATATAGTCGAAATGGAGTCCCGACATTTTTATGCCCTCGGCAAAGTCGGTTATGTCGATTTGCCAGTCCGTTTGAGTGCCGCCGAAGAAACGCGTGGGAAAACCAGCGTCGTCGCCGGCGGAAACTGTCAGCAACCGTTGCTGTTTCCCTTTTGAGGCGAAAGCCGATTTGGGCAGCCATCCATATCCATGGCATCCCACGGCCAAGGCATAGTGGGACGAAGGCGACAACGACTTCACTTCGGCAAGCATTGATGCCAGTCCGGCTGGAGTGGTTATGTCCGGGCGGTTGCCTGTTGAATATTTTTTGAGAAGGTGTCGCGATGTGGAGCCTTTCGAAGGGATGATTTCAAAAAGAGTAGCCTCGCTCTCCGATGTTGCGAAATAGACAAGCACACGCTCGCTGTAAAGACCGTTGCTGGCAATCACACTTTCCATGTCGTCGATATTTTTCGACAGATATTCTGTGAGGTCGCCAGTCCAGGGCATAAACATAAGAAGCGTTTTGTTGACGGCGGTAGGCTTTTGTTCGGGTGAATCTTCGCAAGCCTGCATCCCTGTTGCTAGAATGCAGACCAACCCAATGATTAATGTTTTTATAAATGCTCTCATATGTAATGCAAAGATAGTGCAAGGTGAGAGAAAAACATTCAAACTTGTTTGAAAATGTTTTTCCGAACCGCAGCCTATGTTATGAAAAGATAGTGCAAGGTGAGAGAAGAGCAAAACAAATTTATTTGATTTTGCTCATCCGAACCGCCGCCTGACTTATTAGGTGGTAGATTTTGCTTGTGGCTGTCGGATTGATGCGAATATTTCGCTTTTGACAGCAGATTGCTCGGATTTATGGCAAAAGTATAGATAATTTGGAAAAATATGGCAAAATGAAATAAAAAATTAAATTTTGCTGAAAATATTTTGGAGATAAGAATATTCTGCTTACCTTTGTGGCATCAAAAACAGCAATTGACTTGCAAAATGAGCAAATTGAACTTCACAAAGATGCATGGCGCAGGCAACGACTACATATATATTGACTGTATGAAGTCGTGTCCGGCAGACTTGCCGGCTCTGTCCAGAAGGCTGAGCGACCGCCATACGGGAGTGGGTGCCGACGGGATGGTGCTTATAATGCCGTCGGAGATAGCTGATTTCCGTATGCGCATGTTCAATGCTGATGGATCGGAAGGCTTGATGTGTGGCAATGCCGCACGCTGCGTCGGAAAATACGTCTTTGAGAAGGGGCTTACCGACAAGAAACGAATTGCGCTTGAAACGCCGTCGGGCGTGAGGACGCTATGTTTGCATTTTGATGGGACGGCAGTCGACCGCGTCACGGTCGATATGGGTTGCCCGGTTCTGGAACCCTCGCGCATCCCGGTGCATTCCTCTTGTGCGGAGGATATTGAGATTGCAACAAGTTTTGGGGCAACAGCCCTTACCGCCGTGTCGATGGGAAATCCTCACGGCGTTGTTTTTTGCAAATTGGCTGATGTCAATGTTGAGGGATTGGGAAAAGAGTTGGAGACCAACGCTGTGTTTCCCGACCGTGCCAACATTGAATTTGTTGAGGTCGCAGCCCCCGACAGCCTTTTGATGCGTGTGTGGGAACGGGGCAGCGGCGAGACGCAGGCTTGCGGCAGCGGCGCTTGTGCCGCAGTGGTTGCCGGCGTGCTGACAGGGCGCTGTGCGCGGCATTGCAGTGTCAGCCTTCCTGGAGGATGTCTCGACGTGGAATGGCGCGAGGCTGACAACAAAGTGTATCTCACCGGACCGGCACAGTTCGTGTTTGAAGGAACGGTGGATGTATGAAAATAGGAAAACGGTAAAAAAGATAACTATTCAAAAAAATTGTTATGTCAACATTAAGATTTAAAGTGGTAGAAGAGGCCTACGGACGCAAAGCGGTGCCGGTGGCTATCCCGAGCGAACGTCCGAGTGAATACTATGGCAAGTATGTATTCAACCGTGCGCAGATGTATAAATATCTTGACAAGGACACCTATGATGCTCTCGTTTATGCCATCGACAATAAGGAGCCGTTGAGCCGCCGCCTCGCCGACCGCGTGGCTGCCGGCATGAAGCAGTGGGCTATGGATAATGGCGCGCGCCATTACTCACATTGGTTCCATCCGCTGACCGACGGAACAGCCGAGAAGCATGACGGATTTATCGAGCATGACGGCAAAGGTGGTGTGGTCGAGGAATTTTCTGGCAAATTGCTCGTGCAGCAGGAACCTGATGCGTCAAGTTTCCCGAACGGCGGAATCCGCAACACGTTCGAGGCTCGCGGATATTCGGCATGGGACATTTCTTCTCCTGCTTTCATCATTGACCATACATTGTGTATCCCTACGATTTTCATCTCATACACAGGAGAGTCGCTCGACTACAAAACACCGCTTCTGCGTGCGCTCAACAGCGTGGACAAGGCTGGTGCGGCGGTAGCGCGATATTTTGATGAAAACGTAAAGCATGTTATCTCTTACCTAGGCTGGGAGCAGGAATATTTCTTGGTCGACAAGGCGCTTTATGCCGCACGTCCCGACTTGGTGATGACCGGACGCACGCTGATGGGTCACGAAAGTGCTAAAAACCAGCAGCTTGAGGACCATTATTTCGGATCGATTCCATCGCGTGTGGAGGCTTTCATGCTCGACCTTGAGATTGAATGCCACAAACTTGGCATCCCTGCAAAGACCCGCCACAACGAGGTGGCTCCAAACCAGTTTGAACTTGCCCCGGTTTATGAGGAGACCAATCTTGCCAACGACCACAACCTGTTGCTGATGTCATTGATGACAGAGGTGGCTCATCGTCATAACTTTGAGGTGCTGCTCCACGAGAAGCCTTTTGCGGGCGTCAACGGCTCTGGAAAGCACAACAACTGGAGTCTTGGCACCGACACTGGCGCAATGCTGTTCAGCCCTGGAAAAACGCCGAAGGACAATCTCCAGTTTATCACATTCCTTGCCAATGTAATGGCGGCAGTGCAGCGTCACAATGGCTTGCTGAAGGCTTCCATTGCCTCTGCAACCAATGAGCACCGTCTGGGTGCCAACGAGGCGCCGCCTGCAATCATCTCAATGTTTCTCGGCGCACAGATTACAGACGTTATAGACCGTCTGCTTGACACCGATGTGGACGACGACATAGCATTCTCTGCAAAAGAGGGTATGAAGCTGAAAAACGTGTCGCAGATTCCGGAACTGCTTGTCGACAATACCGACCGCAACCGTACGTCGCCATTCGCATTTACAGGCAACCGTTTTGAATTCCGCGCACTGGGCTCTTCTGCCAACTGCGCTTCGGCGATGATTGCTCTCAATGCTGCTGTGGCTGACCAGCTGACAAAATTCAAGGAGGCTGTCGACGCACGCATCGCTGCCGGCGAAATCAAGGAGCGCGCCATCCTTGAGGAGGCAAAGAAACTGTTCCGCGAGAACAAGGCAATACATTTCGACGGCAACGGTTACAGCGACGAGTGGAAAGAGGAGGCAGCGCGCCGCGGTCTTGATTGCGAGGCAAGCGTGCCGCGCATCTTCGACGCTTATCTGAAGCCGGAAAGTGTGGAGATGTTCAAGAAAACGGGTGTGTTTACCGATGTTGAACTCGAGGCACGCAACGAGGTGAAGTGGGAGATGTATACAAAGAAACTTCAGATTGAGGCTCGTGTGCTCGGCGATTTGGCAATCAACCATATAATTCCTGTGGCAACACGCTATCAGTCGCTGTTGCTCGACAATGTGATGAAAATCAAGTCGATATTCGACGGCGACGATTCAGGATTGGCTGAGCAGGAGAAGGAAACCATCAGGAAGATTGCAAAACACATGTATGTAATCAAAGACGAGGTGACAAAGATGGTGAATGCGCGCAAGGATGCCAACAAGGTTGAGAACGAGCGCGAGAAGGCTATCCTCTACCATGACACGGTGAAACCGTGTATGGACGTGGTGCGCTACCATATCGACAAGCTCGAACTGATGGTTGACAACGAGATGTGGCCTCTGCCAAAATATAGAGAACTTTTGTTTATTCGCTAAAAGTCTGAATGGAACAAATTAAGCATGAATGTGGTGTGGCAATGGTAAGGCTTCTGAAGCCTCTTCGCCACTACTACGAAAAATATGGTGCATACACTTACGGGCTCAACAAGCTCTATCTGTTGATGGAGAAGCAGCACAACCGCGGTCAGGAGGCCGCGGGTGTGGGCTGTGTCAAACTCAATGTGGAGCCCGGAAGTGAATACATCAATCGTGAGCGTGCCCTTGGTTCTGGTGCAATCCAGGAGATTTTCGACAAGGTGAACCGTGAGATTGATGCGGCTATGCACTGTGAGGAGTCGATTGAGAATGTCCCGTATATAGGTGAGCTATATATGGGGCATTTACGTTACAGCACGACGGGTAAGTCGGGGATGAGCTATGTGCATCCGTTCTTGCGCCGCAACAATTGGCGCTCGCGCAACTTGCTGTTGTGCGGCAACTTCAATATGACCAACGTTGACCAGATTTTCAACACGGTGGTGAGTCAGGGACAGCATCCGCGCATATATTCCGACACGTTTATAATCCTTGAGCAACTCGGCCATGCGCTCGACATGGAGCACGACAGGTTGTATCGTGAATATCGCGACAAGGCTGCCGACGGAAACGGGCTTGCGCGACTCATTGAGGACAATATCAATGTGGACAACATCCTTCGCGACCAGGCGCGCCTGTGGGACGGCGGTTTTGTGATTTGCGGCATGACGGGCTCGGGCGATATGTTTGCCTTGCGCGACAGCAAGGGCATACGTCCGGCTTTCTATTATCACGACGATGAGATTGTGGTGGTGGCTTCGGAGCGTCCGGTGATTCAGACGGTGCTGAATGTTGGGGTCGATGATGTGAAGGAACTGACGCCGGGTTCGGCTTTGATTGTGGGCAAGAACGGCGGTATTTCTGTCGACGACATTCTCGGAGAGGGTGAGAACCGGAGGTGCTCGTTTGAACGGATCTATTTCTCGCGCGGTAGCGACAAGGATATCTATAAAGAGCGCAAGGCTTTGGGCGAAAATGTGGTGCCCGACCTGCTTGAGGCGGTGGGATACGACCTCGACAATACGGTATTTTCGTTTATTCCCAACACTGCCGAGGTGGCGTTCTACGGCATGATGGAGGGCTTGGAGGCTCGCCTTGCAAAGCAGAAGGCTGATGCCATAAAGGCGCTCGATGCGTCGGCTGCCGACTATGACCGTCGGTTGGCTGAAATTCTTAACAAGCGTCTGCGTCAGGAGAAGGTGGCGATAAAGGATATTAAACTGCGCACGTTTATTGCCGAGGGCGCTTCGCGCAACGACCTTGCCGCACACGTCTATGATGTGACTTACGGTGTGGTGCGCGAAACGGACAATCTGGTGGTTATCGACGACAGCATTGTGCGCGGCACTACGTTGAAGCAGTCAATTATTCGTATGCTCGACCGTCTGAACCCGAAAAAAATTGTTGTGGTGTCGTCGTCGCCGCAGGTGCGCTATCCCGACTGCTATGGCATCGACATGTCGCGTATGGGCGAGTTCATCGCTTTCAAAGCGGCAATTGAGTTGCTGAAAGACAGAGGGATGCAGAGTGTAATCGACGAGACTTATGCCGAATGCCTGCGACAGCTGGAATTGCCTATGTCTGAGATGGAGAATGCGGTGAAACGCATCTATGCGCCGTTTACCGACCGCGAGATTTCTCGAAAAATGGCGGAGATGCTCACCCCTGCCGGTACTCGCGCCGAGGTGGAGATTGTCTATCAGTCAATCGACGGTCTGCACCGAGCCATCACGTCGTGTCCGGGCGACTGGTATTTCTCTGGCGACTATCCTACTCCTGGTGGAAACCGCCTTGTCGACCAGGCTTTTGTAAACTATTACGAGGGTAACGCCGACAAGCGTTGATATAATAAATCTTGAATTGATGCGTTAAAGTCATTGGGAGCATACGCTCTCAATGACTTTTATTTACATAATGGATATGAATAAAATAGGACTTATATTGGGAGGCATGGCTGTGGCTGTGAATGCTGCTGCCGAACTCCCGCAGCTGACTTATCCTGAGGCTGAGCGTCAGGATGTGGTCGACGATTATTTCGGCACGAAGGTTGCCGATCCATACCGGTGGCTTGAAAACGACACATCGGCGCAGACGGCTGCCTGGGTGGCTGCCCAGCGCGAACTGACCGACAAGTATCTCGAGGCGTTGCCTTATCGCAAACAGATTGCCGGCGAGCTGCGCAATTTGCTCGATATGGAGCAGATTGGCGCTCCGACAAAGAAAAAAGGCAAGTATTATTATTTCTACAACAGCGGATTGCAGAATCAGTCGGTGCTCTATGTGGCTGACAAGCCGGGTGAGCGCGGACGGGTGTTGCTCGACCCCAACACGCTTTCTTCGGAGGGCACGGTGGCGCTGCTTGGCATCGAGTTTTCGGAAGACGGAAAGTATATGCTTTATGCCGTCTTTAATAGAAGCAGCCATAATAGGAGTATCCTCGAAGCAAGCAGCACACTGACCGCCTGTAACAGATTGATACATTGTTGGGCTGTCCTCAAAGTATGTAAGTTTAAGACTGTACTTATCCTTGAGTTCTTCTGCATAATCGGCACCCTTTGTACCTGTCTTAACAGCTACTGTTGAACCCTTGAGGTCATCAAGTGATTTAATGCTTGAACCCTTCTTTACTGCAACGCTTTGTGTTGCTGTGTAATAAGCGTCAGAGAAAATCCAACCTTCTTTTTGTCTTTGGTCGGTGATTGATGCACCTGCAATCATAGCGTCAGCCTGACCTGACTTGCAAGCTGCGATTGATGCGTCAAAGCCGAGTGATTTAAGTTCATACTCAAAGCCCTGATCTTCTGCAATAGCTGCAAGAATATCAACATCAATACCAACGAAATTACCCGAAGCGTCTGTGTATTCAAAAGGCTTGAATACTGTATCGGTTGCGATAACATACTTCTTTGCGGAAGCATCTGTTTTTGCATCATTATTTTTGTCATCATTTGAGTTGTTTGAGCATCCTGCAAATGCAAATACTACTGTAAGTGCTGCAAGAACAAGAGCCAATACTCTCTTCATTGTCTTTTTCATTTTCATTTTCCTTTCAAATGATTAATTAAATCCGTTTAGGATATATTAAGGTTTATTATAATAATTTTTTGCTGCCTTGTCAATACTCACAGAATTTTACAAGACAGCAAAGATAGGAAAAATAAACAGTATTTTTATGTTTTTTATACATTATGACGAATATTTACAATTATAGCGAAAGCTTACTGTCAAGGTTTTTGAACAAATCAACCTGCTTTTTTGAACCGACAACACAGAAGGAACTGTCATTAATTGCGTTTTCAAGAGTATCTGCGAGAGTCAAGAAATCGCTCTTTTTTGTGTTGACAATCTGCTTGCGGAGCAAAAGTCTGCTCTCATAGGATATACCCCTGATGTAGTTGCCGTCTGCACCCGAAGCGATTTCACAAGGGGTGAGAAGCGGAGAAGCACTCGACATCGCACCGATGATGAAGCCGACAAGACTTCTGTCGGAATTTGCAAATGTACGAAGATAGTCCGCAATTTTATAATAGGTTTCAACAGAAGCCTTTGCATTTGGGTCACGGAATGAATATGCAAAAACAGAGCCGTTGGCAAGAGCCTTTAGCCCCGTGCCGTAAGCACCGCCCTTTACACGCACCTCGTTCCACAAATAATCAAGCGAAACGATGTGACTCATAAGGAATGTTGTGCCGTCATACAGTCCGCCGAAATCAGCCGCCATACCGGAAAACGAAATATCACCCGGAATAACAACAGCGTCATTTGATTTTTTCCACGGTTTGATTTTAAGTTCGTGAGAAACAGTTGACTCACCAAGCGACTCAATAAATGATTTTATGCTGTCGTCAAATTCGTTTGCATTGTCTGCACCGACACCGACAATAACATTGTCAGAACCGAAAATACTGCTTGCAAACCCCGGAAGTTCGGCAATGACGGTAGGTTCCGTTTCTTGCTCTTTGAGCCAATAATAATATGAAAAACCGTTTGAAACTTCTTCAACAACAGCGTCATATGAAAAAGCCGTTGAACTTCTCTTTGCCGCAAACATTGAGCCTGCCATTACGATTGACTGATAATGAAGTTGGCGTTCTTGCTTAATAATATCAACAATTTGAGAAGTGTTTTCAAACTTTGTTGAAGTCAAAATTTCTCTGACAAGTTCAAGTGCTTCACTGACATATCTGTTGAGCGCACTGAACGAAACAACAAATTTTATTTTGCCGTTCTTTGATGAATTATACTGTGCAAACGGCGAAACAGAGAACGAAATATTTCCGCATTTTGCCATAAGTTCGGTTTTCAAATCAACTGCGTTGTGATGTGCAGTATCAAGTTCGCCCAAAAGTTTTGACATAAGCGAAAGTTTTGGCAAATCAGCCTCCTCAACACCTGTGATGTCAAAATACATTTTTATATATGCAATACCGTCAGTTTGAATTGAGTGCTTGATGAGTTTGCCGTCAATTTCCGTTGGGAGCGGTTCAGGCTTAACATCAATATCGTCAAGGGTAATCATCGGCATTTTTGCCAAATCCTCGGGCGAATCAACACTCGATTGCCATTCATCAAGTTTTTTCTGCTCGTTTTTATAATACTCAACATCGGCAGCGCTCCAAGAATTCTTGACAGCCTCAAGTCTTGCCTTTTCGTCTGCTCTGTCGCTGTCGCCGACAGTATATGACGGCTTTGCAAGGAGAACGCAACGGTGCTTGTTGTCAAAGAAAACATCACCGATAAGCTGTTCAAAATAGCCGTTTTCAGCCTTTTTACGCAGAGTTTCAAAAATGTCACCGACAAGAACATTGGTTGTGGTTTCGCCGTCATAAAGCCATGTTTCAAGCGAAAGCATAGCATACATAAGTCCACGAGGATAGCCGAAATCCTTTTCCTTAAGTTCAAATTCAAAATTGGAAATTACGGCTTCAAGCTGTTTTTTATCGAGTCCGTTTGATTGAAGTTCTCGTAACTTTTGATTTACAAAATCGTATATTTCATCAGCCTTGTTTTCATCAATATTCTTCAAATCAAGTGCAATATATGGCTGAAGTATTCCGTCAACCACTTGAATAGAGGCATCCTCGGCATAGCCTTTTTCAAGCAAAGCGGAAGTGAGATAAGATTGATTGTTTCGGCAAAGATAACGAGCAAGAATTCGTGTTGCATAAATCTTTTCTTTTTCGTCAAACCTGCCGACAACATAACCCATTTGAAGTGAGCTTTGATTTTCGAGCGGCATATCCTTTGACTGTTCAAACATAACCTCAACCTTGCCTGCATCAACAGGAGTTTGAATGTTTGGAAGTTCGCTCGGCTCAATGGCGTCAAAATTGCAGAGATATTCTCTGTCGATAAATTCCGTCACTTTTTCAATATCCAAATCACCGTCAAGAATGATATAGCTGTTTGACGGATGATAGTACTTTTTGTGTCCGTTGATGAACTGCTCATAGGTGAGTGACGGAATTTTGCTCGGATGTCCGCCTGATTCCCTGCTGTAACAATTATCGGGAAACAACGCACGGCAAAGTGCATTTTCCTTTACGGAATCCGCATCGGCATACACACAAGCGTGGTCATACACACGAGCGTTATCATACACACAAGCGTTACCAGACACACAAGCGTTTCCACACACAC
>OQVL01001224.1_pt1 | contig 15121 bp, 11 predicted proteins | sample 1691501 | NCBI WGS metagenome assembly OQVL01 (sample SAMN03418253, study PRJEB22391) | human gut metagenome | biome: human-gut; feature: organic feature; material: feces | host: Homo sapiens | place: Tanzania | collected 2013-01
ACGGTCTGCAGGCGGCGAAAGCGGCAGGCTGCCCGGCCATTGTCGTGCCGGACTTGACCCCCGCCCCGGCAGAAGGCGAACATCTTTGGAACTACTGTGCAAAAGACCTGCACGAAGTACAGCAAATTTTGCTGAAAGAACGAGAAAAACTATAAGGAGCACAATCATGGAATATGTTATCGGCGCACTGCTGCTGGCTTCCTTCTTTGGGCTGGCAGTCTACGCGGTACGCGGCGGCAACCTGATGATCGGTATGCTCATCATCGGTACGCTCTGGACGGTACTGCCCCTGTTCGGCAACACGTTTGCCACCAACCTTGATTTTATTGCGGCGTATCCCGGCGTGACGGACATCAGCTTTGTGGACGCCATCACAAAGGTTTACCAATCCGGCCCGGAGGGCTGGGGCAGCGTGCTGGTCAACGTCGTGTTCGGTGCATGGTTTGGCCGCGTTTTGCTGGAAACCGGCATCGCGGACGCTCTGATCCGCAAGACCGTTGAGCTGGGCGGCGATAAGCCCATCGTCATCAGCGTGCTGCTCTCCATCGTAACCACGGCGATCTTCTCCACCCTGTTCGGCGCGGGCGCAGTCGTCGCCCCAGACGCAATCCGTCCAGAACTGTTTCACCATACCCGCGATGACGGGACCGCGCCATACGACGGGATCGTTATTGTGTTCCAGCAAAAGGTTTGCCGACATAATTTCAATGCCGCCCTTTGATTTCACGGGATAAAAGAAACTGCCGTCGCTGTCGATGGGACCGTCCACGTTAAACATGCGCGGAATCGACGGACCGGTAATATCAGCGTCCAGAATCGCCGTCTTAAACCCTTGTTTTGCCGTAATCGACGCCATAAGCCCCGTTACGAGAGATTTGCCCACGCCGCCTTTTCCCGACACGATGCCGATAACGTGTTTGACCTTCGACAATGCGTTTACGGGGACGGTGAAGTCGGTTTTTTCGCTGCAACTTCCGTGGCTTTCGCAGGAGCTGCAATCGTGCGTACATTCACTCATAAATTCACTTCCTGTTTTCAATATTATTTATCAAAAATTCGATACCGATTTTCAAATCGTCATAAGTATCGTCAAAATTGCCGGTATAATACGGATCCGCGACGTCGCGGGATTGCCCTGCATATTCCAGAAACTTTTTTACCTTCTTTTTTTCGTCGGGCGCAAAAAGATTTTTGAGATACGCGACGTTTTTGTCATCCATTGCAAGGAATAAATCGTATTTGTCGTAATCGGTTTTTCTGACCTGTTTCGAATAATGCGGGAACGTCGGAACATCGTGCTCTTTCAGTTTTTTCAGCGCGTCGGGATAAACGGGATTGCCCGCTTCGAGCCCGCACGTCGCGGCGGAGTCGATAACGTATTTTTCTGATATTCCCCGCTTTTTCAAGGCGTCTTTCATCATAAATTCCGCAATTGCGCTGCGGCAGATGTTTCCAAGGCACACGAACATTATTTTCATAAAGTATATGATACCACTTTAATATCGGAAAGTCAACGACGAACGGTTGACATAAAAGCGCGCGGTGATATAATTTATTACAATTGTATGGAAGAATATATTAAAATTATCGTATATATTTTCGCAGGCATTGGCGCAGGCATAGGCACGGGATTTGCGGGATTGTCCGCCGCCGCATTTATCGCACCGATGCTTGTCGCATTTCTGGACTTCCCGTCGTACGACGCCATCGGTATCGCGCTGATTTCCGACGTTCTGGCGTCCGCCGTGTCCGCAACCGCTTACGCCGTCGATAAAAACATTGACGTGAAAAAAGGCTCGAAAATGCTTGTCGTCATTTTGTGCTTTACGGTTCTCGGAAGTTTTCTTGCGTCAAAAATCGACAATCACCTTATGGGCAACTTTTCCATTTTCGCAACGTCACTACTCGGGCTTAAATTCATACTCGTTCCCGTCAACGGCAGAGATCCCTTAAAGGACCGCTTGTACAAAAACAAATGGTGCGACGCGGTGCAAACGTTCGCGCTGTCGGCAACGATTGGTATGATTTGCGGATTCGTCGGCGCGGGCGGCGGCATGATGATGCTCCTTGTACTCACGTCGTTTATGGGATTTCCGCTTAAAAAGGCGGTCGGCACAAGCGTTTTTATCATGACGTTCACCGCGCTTGTCGGGGCGGTATCGCATTTCGGAATCGGCGGCTTGCCCGACACTACGGCAATGATAACCTGCATATTCAGCACGCTCGTTTCGGCGCAACTTGCCGCGCTTATCGCAAACAAGGTAAAGCCCAAAACGCTTAATATTACCGTCGGCGTGGTGCTTTTAATCCTTGGCATAGTGATGCTTGTTTTGCACTCGTTCTTCTGAAAAACCGCATTAAAAAACCCGCAGATTGCGGGTTTTGTTTTGTCTTTTTTTACAGGGATTTTTTGGCTTTTCTTTCTGCCTTTTTCGCTTCTCTTTTTTTGAGAACTTCTTCGCGTCTTAAATCGATTTTGTCTTCGATGTTGCCGACGGTCGTCTGGAAGCGCACGTTATACTTTTTATCAAGCGCCCACATCGCCGCAAATACAACGACGAGTATCGACCATACCACCGCAAGCACTTTCCACATTGCGGGTGTTATTCCGCGGTACAGACCGAAGAACGACTGTATGTCGATAAACGACAGATGCACGAAGTAACACAGCACCAGAAGCGCGATTACGCCCACGAAAAGCACCGCGTGCAACAGGTTGAACGGCCAGCACGATTTGAACACGAACAGATATCCCGCAAACACGGTCGCAAGGAAATACAGCGCGTGCTGTTCGTCCGGAGAAAGCCCCGTGAGTATCGTCTGCGTTGTGATTACGATTGCGATAATACCCGCCATTACGGTTACTATGCCGGGCACCGCGTTCATAATGACTTTTGGCAAAAACCTGCCTTCCACCCTGTTTTTATTGGGTTCGAGCGCGAGTATTCCCGACGGAATCCCGATCGTTACCCCGCCAAGCAGCGTCAGATGCCTTGGCTCGAACGGCAGAATCGACGGCACGATAAGGAACAACAGCGCGATAAGCAAGTTGTAGCCCGTCTTTACAAGGAACAACGACGCCGACCTTTCAAGGTTGTTTATGGAACGTCTGCCTTCCGCAACGACTTTCGGCATCGACGCGAAATTGCTGTCAAGAAGCACCAGACTGCTCACGTTCTTTGCGGCGTCCGAACCCGAAGCCATCGCGATCGAACAGTCGGATTCCTTTAATGCAAGCACGTCGTTGACGCCGTCGCCCGTCATTGCAACGGTGTGTCCGTTTGCTTTCAGGGCTTTTACAAGCAACAATTTCTGATCGGGCAGAACCCTGCCGAATATCGTGTATTTTTCCGCCGCTTCGATGACTTCCTCGTCGGTTTTCAGGGTTGACATATCAATGATACTGTCGCAATCGGAAAGCCCTGCGCGTTTTGCGACGGCACGCACGGTAACGGGGTTGTCGCCCGAAATAATTTTGACTGTTACGCCCTGATCCCTGAAATATTGCAGCGTATCGGGGGCTTCCTTTCTTATTTTATCGGCGATGAATATAAACCCTTCCGCTTTCAGTCCGTCGGGAAGGCTGTGCCCGATAATTCCGACGTCCGACGACGCAAGGACAAGCACCCTGAGCCCTTCTTCCGCCTTTTCGCGCGTTATTGCTTTTATTTCTTCCGCGGTATTGGGGAAAACGAATTCGGGCGCGCCCAGAACGTAACTTCTGCCGTCGATAACCGCGCCGCTCCACTTTCTGTCCGACGAAAACGGCACGACAACGCTGACTTCGCCCGCCGCCTCGTACTGTCCGACGTAGTTTTTGACCGCCGCCGCCGTTGCGTTTTCGTCCTTAACGGCGTCCGACAGGTTTTTAAGGTGGCGGCAGAACTCGTCTTCCGACAAATCGACGGTTTTTATACCGTGGATTTCCATACTGCCTTCGGTAATCGTGCCCGTTTTATCAAGACACAGCACGTCAACCCTTGCAAGCGTTTCGACACAGTACATATCCTGTGCAAGGGTGTGGTGTCCCGCAAGCCTTATGACGCTCAGACAGAACACGACCGACGTAAGCGCGACAAGACCGCTCGGAATCATGCCTACCAACGAGCCGATTGTCGTCAGCACCGTACTGTTCATATCGTTGCCCTGAATGTAATATTTGACCGAAAACAAAGCGATGCCCAGCGGCACAATGACCACCGACATCGTTTTTACGATTTTATTTAACGAATTTTTGATGACCGAAACGGGTTTTTTGAAATATTTCGCGCCGGCGGATATTTTCATTGCGAAGTTATCCATGCCGACGTGCACGACTTTTGCTTTTGCGCGTCCCGATACGACGTAACTTCCCGACATAAGGCTGTCGCCTACGTTTTTCACGATTGCGTCGGGCTCACCGGTGATAAGGCTTTCGTTGACCTCGATACTGCCCTCGACAACGACCGAATCCGCGCAAATCTGGTGTCCCGCCTGCAATATCGTAACGTCGTCCATAACGACGTTTTTCACGGCGATTTCCTTTTCTTCCCCGTCGCGGATAACCCGAACCTTCGGAGCGGAAATGAGCGACAGTTTATCCATCGTGTGCTTTGCGCGAAGTTCCTGCACGATACCGATAAGCGTATTGCAGACGCACAATATCACGAAACCGTAATTGCCCATACCGTCCTCGTCGAATCCCGAAAACGCCGCGACGATGATTGCCATCACGAAAAACACGAAGTTGAAAAACGTGAAGGTGTTGTCGATAAGTATTCTGAGTACGCTTTTGGTTTTTATTGTTTGCAATCCGTTGACGAGCCCGCTCTTGACGCGCGCTTCGACTTCTTCGGACGTGAGTCCCGTTGTGAGATTGCAGTCGGTGTTTTTGATTTCTTCCATACTTTCCACGTTGCGTTAAATTAATTTTATTATTGCATTAAATATACGTTGTTGTCAAGAATTGAAAAAAATATCCGCCGCCTTTACCGATTTTTTTCAACGAAAAAGGATAGCGAAAACTCGCTATCCTTCATTATCGTGTTTGTTTTACTTATTTGTTTGAAATCTTTTTGTCAAAGTTTTCAAGCGCGCGGACAGAAATTGCATAGCAATCCGCAAGACAATCTTTGTTAAGGTTGTCGTAGCTGTCTTTAAGCGTGTGGTAATAATCTTCCAGAACGTGGTTCAGAGCGGTGATACCCGTTGCCCTGAAACCTGCCTGTGCGAACGCTGCGCTGTCGGTTGCTCCGCCGAAGGGAGGAACAAGAGTTTTGTTGCAGTGAATGCCCAGTTCTTTTGCCGCTTCCATAAAGCTGTCGGAAACTTCCTTGTCGGCTTTGACGGTTGCGTTAAGGTCGCGGTAATTTACGCCCAGGAATTTCGGATCGTGAATAGTGTCGAAAGAATAAATCCAGGTGGGAACGTCGTCGAATTCGCCTTTGTGCTGTTCGCACCACGCTTTCGCTCCGCGGAGTCCCGCTTCTTCGGAGCCGGACAGGATAACGCCGACTTCGGTGTGTTCAAGTTCGATACCTTCGTCTTTCATCGCTTTAAGGATCGCGATGCCCATAAGGCAAGCCGTAAGGTTGTCGTTTGCGCCGTCGACCGTCGTGTTCGGATCCCACATGCGGTACATACCGAAATAGAAAGGTACGAATGCAAGGTTCGCGATGCCAAGCCAGAACAGAACGCCGTTTTCGGGTTTAAGAATCATGGGTTTGAAACCGGTGAGTATAGCCGTCGCAAGGCTGCATCCCATAAGGAACAACGCGCCAAGGACAACGATAACGATGTTCGCTTCGTAAACTTTGCCGCCGAACTTATTGTTGACGGGCCAGTTCCACGCTGCGTCGGGGTGACCGTTAAAGAATACGCGACCTTTGACTTCGCCCGTGCATTTCTTGATTGCGGTAACGTTCGTGCCCGTCTTTTCGGGGAACAGGAAGTCGAAAGTCTTTTTGTAAAGACCGAATTGCATTATCATTACGTAAAAACCGAAAACGATAAGCGCAAAACCTAATATCGGCAGGAAGAAGTATGCGATAAGCCCCGCAAGAACGCAGGTGATCGTGATATAAATCCAGCCGAAAAAGCTGCCGGGATTTTCCTTAAACGATTCAACGTCGGAGCGTTCGCATCCGCAGTCTTTTTTAAGGACGTCGGCCATATACTCGCAAGCGATTCTTTCGCCTTCTTCGCCGGGAGTACGTTTGGGCATATCCTTGCAGATATGGGTGATTTCGTCAACCATATATTGCGCGGCGTCTGCCTTTTTTTCAATCAATTTTGAAAAATTTGCCATAATTTTCTCCTCTTATTTTTTATATTTATATGATTATCATATCATAAAAACGACGCTCTTTTCAAACAAACGACGTCTTTATTTTTTTTACTATACAAACGACCAAAAATATACAGTAAAAACCGCAAAAATCCGTCAGACGTCGACGATAATGCCTTCTTTCACGAACTCGCGGGCGTCGCGCGGCGACTTTCCTTTGTATTTCTGGAAGTTGCGGTTGAAACTACGCACGCTGTCGTAACCCGCCTTTTTTGAGATTTCAGCGACGGAAAGCGTGGTCGAATACAACAGATCGGTTGCGTAATTTATGCGGTAAATATTCACGACGTCGGAAAAATTCGCGCCGAAATATTCGTTGAAAACAGCCGAAAGATAATTGTAAGAATATCCCATTTTGTCGGACAGGTCTTTCAGGCTTATATCTTCCGTGAAGTTGTGCGAAACGTATTTCGCGATTGCGTTCAGGACGTCCACCTTCTTTTTGTCGACAGGGATAAACGCCGTGTGCGTTTCGAACTCCGCAAGAATATGATACAAAACGGCTTTTAGTTTGAAAGTGTTGGTAACAAAGGGCATTTTCCTTGTCAGCGATTCCGCAAAATCTATCGAGAAAACGGGGAAAGTCGCGACGTAGCCGTCGTGCTTTTCGTAAAAGTCGGGAACCCAATCCTTTGAAAACTTGCAGATGAAGACGTTGCTGTAATCGGGCGTTTCGTAAGCGTGCGCGAACTTTGGCGGAATTACCATACACTTCCCCGCGCGAAGACGATAAATTCTGTCCAGCACGGTAACGTTTGCAAGCCCGTCGTTGCAATATAAAAACTCATACGTTTCGTTGCAATGCATCGGGAAGCATAAGTTCTTTTCAACGTCGCAAGATAAATAATTTTCCCCTGCCTGTTTGTGTTTTTCGAAATCCAACATATCCCACCTACCGTAAATTATGTCTATATTTTACCACCGAATAAGAAAATAATCAAGCCCTCCCGAAAAATAGGAGGGCCTCAACTTATTCTGCTTGTTCTGTTTTTTGTTCGGCTTTTGGAATTTCGGCGTTATCGTCGTCCCGTCTGAACCCTTCGACGTCGGAAACGGGAAGAGAGAAAACTATCGCGCCTGCGTCGGTGCCCGCGCCCGCCGTCGTTACGATGGAGCGCATAATGTCCGCTTTCTTTTCCTTTTTCGCAACGATGATAATGATTTCTTTTTCGCTTGCAATCGACACGTTGAAGAATTTCTCGGTGCCCATGCCGCCCGTACCCTTTGCGTGGATAACGGTGCCGCCGCCCGCGCCCGCAGCCCTTGCGGCGTCCATAACGGCGTCGGTATGCCCTTCGTTTGCAATCGCGAGAATGAGTTCGTATTCAAAATTTATATCGGGTGCTTTCATATCCTTGTTTCCTCCGTTCAAAAAATTGAGGGTGCTGCCGCCGCCGACGCTTTTAATCGGGACGGAAATCACAATGCCGTTGCCGGGTGCGTCGATGTAAAGACGGCGTCGTTCTTCCGTGATGAGCGACTTAGTTTTGTTTTCGTCCGCGACCGCAAAAAGGATTCTTTTATCGGTGGACTCGATCCCCCACAAATCGCGTATCTTCTGCGACGCGGTGCCGTGGCCGATAAGCGACAGAATCACGGGGATTTCCAGCCGTTGACAAATGTTATTCAGAATCGACAATCCGTTGGGATTGATTACCGAGATTACAAAGTACATATCAGTTCCCCCACAGTTCGATAATATCGTCGTCGCCGTAAACGACTTCGGGTACGCGTTCCGCGCGTTGTTTCTTCTTCTTGTAAACAAGACCGGTGATCTGAATGGAAATAAGCGGCATCATCGCAACGAGTGCGACCGCACCGAAAGCGTCGCTTAATATATTGCCGCCGCGCGCCGAACATACGCCGATGAAAAATTGCAGCATAAACGTCGCAGTCATCGGTCCCGACGCAACCCCGCCCGAGTCGAACGCGATTGCCGTGAATATGTCGGGGACGAAAAACATCAGTATAAGCGCGATGAGATAACCCGGCACGATAAACCAGAGTATCGATATCCCCGTAAGGACGCGGATCATCGAAAGCCCCATCGCCAACGCGATTGCAATCGACAGGCTCAGCTTAATCGCTTTCCCGGGGATTGCGCCCGAACTCACGTCTTCGATTTGCTTTTCAAGGACGAATACCGCGGGCTCGGCGGAAATAATGAACCAGCCCATAAGCATTGCCACGGGAATGAGAATATATTGCGTCCAGCCGCTGTACAGTTGCTGACCGAGATATAACCCCAGCGGCGAGAAACCGACGTTTACACCCGTCAAAAACAACACTAAACCCACGTATGTGTAAAGAATACCGATGAGCGTTTTCAAAAAACTCTTTTTGCTCATCTTGAAAGCAGCCACCTGGAAAATCAAAAACAGTACGATAATCGGCGACAGTGCAATCGCCATTTCTTTCATATATGCGGGGAACGCTTTCAGGTATTCCAGCCCCATTTCGGTCGTTGTTTCAGGGATGAACGGAAGGTTCACGTCCGCAACGCCCTGTCCCTTGTAAAAGAACCCCAAAATCAGCACCGCAAGCACCGGTCCTATCGAACATAACGCGACAAGACCGAAACTGTCCGCTTCCGCCTTTTTATCGCTTCGGATATTCGCGACGCCTATGCCGAGCGCAAGGATAAACGGCACCGTCATCGGTCCCGTCGTTACCCCGCCCGAGTCGAAAGCAATCGACAAAAAGTTTTTGTCGGCAAACGCCGCAAGCACGAATACGATTATGTAAAACGCAAGGATAAGCCATTTGAGCCTTATGCCCAGAATCGTCCTGAGCATGCACACCGCAAGGAACAACCCTACGCCGACGCCCACCGTAATCAGCAGGACTTTGCCGTCGATGTGCGGCACGGTTTCCGCAAGAACTTGAAGGTCGGGCTCCGCAATCGTTATCGCAACGCCCAGAATAAAGCTCACAAACAAAATAAGCGGCAGGTTTTTCGACTTCGTAAGAGTCGTGCCGATGCGGCTGCCGATCGGCGTCATGGACGTGTCCGCACCAAGCGTGAACAGCCCCATTCCCACGATTATCAGCAACGCGCCGATAAGGAACGACAACAATAAGCCCGTCGGCACAGGTTGTATCGACAGACACATTATCGCAACTATGATGATTATCGGCAAGGTCGATACGAAAGATTCCCTTATTTTTTCCGTGATAAGGGCGCGCTTCTTATGCACTGCCTGCGCGTCGATTTTATTGAGTTTTTTTGCTTCCTTCTTTTTCATTACGTTTCTTATTATACATAAATATAGTCTTTATTGCAAGTATATAATTATTACTTAATATTTACCTAAATTTTATACACTTGTAAGAAAATTCGGTTTTTGAAAAAGAGCAACAAAAAAGCACGCGGCGAGCGCGTGCTTTCGCTACCAATCAAGGCTTAAAAGAAAGGATTTATTTCGTCTTCGACGATAATCTTATCCATCATCTCGTAGAAGTCCCATTTCAGGACGTCCCAATATCCGCCGACGGTACCGTGATTCGTGTTATAGTAGCAAATCGTCGTGGTCTGGCGCGCTTCCGGCAAGGGATAAATCGCGCGGCCTTTCGTGTTGCTTATCGTCTTATCGCCGTTGTAGTTAAGTCCGCCGAGACATGCGTTTGTGGGCATCGTTCCGTCGCCGTCGCCAAAGAGTATTGCTTTGTGGTCGTAGGAATAATACTCGATGCTGGTAAGCGGCGTGTCGTACTTATGGTTTTTGGTGTCCCACATTTCGTAAGTAACCTTGTTGACCTTAACGGTGTCTGTGTCTTTCGTCACGATTTGAACGCTCTTTTTGGTATTGTATCCGACGCCCAGGCAATAAGTCGTGTTCACGAGTTCGGGCGCGTAAACGTTGGCGTCTTTGTCGTTCACGCTTTCTTTGACGTAGAAGGAATCCCAGTATGCCGGCAGGTTTTTCATGCCGGGTTTAAGCTTGTCGTAAATGCCGTCGACACCCGGTTTCCAGTCGCTGGTGTGCGCCCAGGGACGCGAGCAGTACCATTCGTACATATTCGTCACGGGTACGCCGTCAACGTAAACGGGGCTTTCGTTCTCGCCGTAATAATCTGAATCCGCAAAGGTCTGGAACGGCAGAAGTTGCATTACGGAAGTAAGGTTCTGTGCAAGCGGTCCCGCAAGTTTCTTTATGCCTTCCGAAATCGCGTCGACGCCCAGAACAACGCCTCCGAGGGTGTCGCCGACCGTTCCGTTTACAACGTCGGCAATCGCTCCGATGGGATCGTCAAGATAATAAATCGCGTCAAGCGAGCCCGCCGTTGCAGGCGAAAACGCGCGATACGAGCGAATGATCTGGTTCGGTTTTTTGACGTCGGTCTGTCCGGGGTTTTTCGCTTCCGCGTCCAACCACTTGTTTTGAAGTCTTGCGATATATCCCGCAACGACGGGGCCGCCCATACTGTGCGACGTGAGAATTACTTCTTCCCAGCCGTTGGTCTGAATGAATTGTTCAAGAAGTTCGGAATTGATCCTGTTGTCGATGCGCCAGTCGTAGTTGAAAACGACGACGTCCCAGCCCTGCTTTTCGTATCTGGCTTTCAGGTCCAGGCATTGCTGACGATACGTGGCGATTGCGCCGTATTGAATTTTTTCGCCTGCCGTGTATGCGCCGTACCCGTCGACGACTTCGCCGGAATCGTTATACAGCGTTGACTTGAACGTGCCGTCCGCGGTTGTGGGGCGAACGTTTGCGGGGCGCAGATTCGGATTGTTGCTTTTGCCCTGCTCGTCAAGCGTGATTTGCCATAATAAGTTTTCGACGGATTCGTCCTTGTACTTCATAATGCCGCCGATTAAGTCGTACGTCGTTTTGTCGGTAAGCACCGCCATGACAAGTCCCATCATATCCCCGCCGGGGAACACCTGCTGGAAATAAACGCCCTCGGCAACGGGATCCCAGATTGCCTCGTTCGTCTTCGTGTCGTACAGCCCGCCCGAAAGCAACGCCGTACAAATGACGACAGCCTTTTTATTCTTCGACGTTTCGCCCGGGGTTTCGCCGCATGCGGTAAGCACGCCAAGGCTCAAAACAACCACCACTATTACAAGCAGAATGCCGATAAGTTTCTTCTTCGCCTTCATATTTTCCTCCTGAAAAAGGGAACACTGACCCTTATACATTACTATAATAACATTACTTTGTGAAAATAACAACAACTTTCGTTTACATTTTTTGCCCGAAACCATTAAAAACCGACAACGAAAAACGGCAATCCCGCCGTTTCGGAATTGCCGTTTCGCCTGCTTTTTGAATTAAATTTCCGTCACCGTAAGAATTGCTTGTCCGGTTGATTTATGAGAAATTGTACTGTGCGTTGTAGATTTCGGCATAGAAGCCGTTCTTTTTAAGCAGTTCTTCGTGAGTGCCCGATTCCACGACGTCGCCGTTTTTGATGACGAGAATCACGTCGGCGTTGACGATTGTCGAAAGCCTGTGGGCGATAACGAAACTGGTTTTCTTACGCATGAGTTTGTCCATTGCGCCCTGTATCAAAAGTTCCGTGCGGGTATCGACCGAACTTGTCGCTTCGTCCAGAATCAGCAAAGGTCTGTCCGACAAAAACGCCCTTGCGATCGTCAGCAGCTGCTTTTGTCCGCCCGAAAGGTTTGTGAGCGATTCGTTGACGACGGTGTCGTAGCCATCAGGCAGCATCCTTATAAAGCCGTCGGCGTGCGCGGATTTGGCGGCGGCGATAACTTCTTCGCGCGAAACGTTGTCTTTGCCATAAGCGATATTGTCGTAAATCGTGCCGCCGAAAAGCCAGGTGTCCTGCAACACCATCGAGAAACAGCCCCTTACGCTTTCGCGCGAGACTTTGCCCGTGTCCGTGCCGTCGATTATTATTTCGCCGGAGTTCGGATCGTAAAACCGCATAAGAAGATTGACGATTGTGGTTTTGCCAGCGCCCGTAGGTCCGACAATCGCCACCTTTTGCCCTTTTTCGACGTGGATATTCATGTCTTTGATAAGCGGATTTTCGGGATTATAAGAAAACGCGACGTGGTTGAAGTCGACGACGCCCTGAACATTTTCGGGCATCTCGCCTTCCCTTACGTCCATTTCGGGTTCGTCAAGCACCTCGTACACCCTTTTCGACGCCGATGCAACCCTTTGCATACTGCTTATCGCGCCTGCGATTCTTTCAAGCGGGGACGAAAACATTTTTGCGTAAATGACGACGGCGATAATGTCCGCGACGCTGACTACGTTGCCGCCGATTTTCATACCTTCGATTGCGAAATACGCGCCGATTAAACATATCGCGACGTAGGCGATATTGTTCGTGAGCGACACGACGGGCGTGATTATCGACGACAGGAACGTCGCCCTTTCTTCCGCCTTGCACATTTCGTCGTTGACGCGCGCGTGCTTTTCTTCCTGGCGGTTTTCCACGTTGTAACTTTTTATCGTCTGATACCCGGAATACGTTTCTTCGACAACCTGATAAATCTCGCCAGACGATTTGAACATCTTATCGAAATAAGGTTCGCTCTTCTTTGCGATGACGTACGACACGACGACCGAAGCAGGCACAAACGCGATAACAATCAGCGCAAACACCCAGTTTATCGTGAAAATCATAACGATAATCGTCAGAAGTTGCAAAATGCCCATTAAAAGCGTTTCGACAATACTATGTATACTGTTGCCCATTTGCGACACGTCGCCCGTCATTCTGTCAAGAAGTTGCCCCGCCTCCGTCCTGTCGACGTAAGACACGGGCAGGTACTTGATTTTCGTGGACATATCCATGCGAAGTCCCGCCGTAAAGTGCATGCTGACAATCTTGTTCGACGCCAGCATTTCGACGTAACTCAGCACCGAATACGCCGTATATATGATGATAAGAAGTATGAGCGTGTTTTTGATTTGTCCGACAAGATCGCCCGTCCCGTTATATGCGTTCAGGACGTCCAGAACGTCCGACAAGAACTTGGGCGCGGCGATGTTTGCCGCCATCGTAAGCGCGCTTAATACGCACACCAACACCATGCCCAATTTGATTCTGCCGATTTCTTTGACAAGGCGCAGAATTATGCTTTTCGTTTCGTTTTTCGTCATTTTGTCGCCGCTTCGAAACTTTTTCATAATGCGCCTCCTTCGACCTTTTGCCCCGTCTGCGACTCGTAAATTTCACGATATTGTCTGCACGACGAAAGCAGGTCTTTGTGCGTTCCGCGTCCGACGATGCGCCCTTCGTCCAGGACGAATATTTTGTCCGCCGACGCCGCCGTCGAAGCGCGTTGCGTCATTACGATTTTCGTTTTTCCCGTAAGGGTGTTATCGAGGTTTTCCTTGACGTGCGCTTCGGTCAGGAAGTCAAGCGCGGAAAAACTGTCGTCAAAAAGATAAATCGAACCCTTTTTAAGCATTGCGCGCGCAATCGACAGACGTTGTTTTTGTCCGCCCGACAGATTACTGCCGCCGCTTAGTATTTCGTAGTCGAGCCCCGTTTCGAGGTTTTCGACAAATCCTTTCAGTTCCGCGATTTTCAGCGCGTCGTACACCTGCTCGTCGGAAGCGTCCGCCGCCGACATTCTGACGTTGCTGCCGATCGTGCCCGAAAATATCGTGGCGTTTTGAAGCACGCACGTCACGTTGTTCCTGACGCGTTTTCCGCTGATTTCCGACACGGATTTTCCGTCGTAGGATATTTCGCCCGAAGTCGGGTTAAAAAACTTCATAATAAGTTTGACAATGCTGCTTTTTCCGCTGCCCGTACCGCCGATGAACGCAACCTTTTCACCGGGCGCGATATCGAAAGACACGTCGCTCAACGCGTTCTCCGACGCCCCTTCGTATCTGAAATCGACGTGCGAAAATTTAAGTGCGCCCGAAAAAGCGGGCAGGTTTTCGTCGTCGGGTTCTTTTTGAACTTCCGTTTCCAGAATTTCGTTAATACGTCTGCTGTTTACGGCGACTTTCGGCAAAAACGCAAGCATCATCGCAAACATCATAATGCCGTTCATGACAAGCGCGACGTACTGCACGATCGCGATAATATCCGCCCCCGTAACCGCCGACTTTCCGCCCTGCATAAGATTTGCGCCGACGTACAGGATAAGAATCGTGACAAGGTTAAGCCCCAGCATGATAACCGGCGTAAGAAGCCCCATATTGACGTTGGCTTTTATGATGTTTTTCGCCATGACGAGCGTGGCTTCGTTGGCGCGGTCGCACTCGCGGTCTTCCCTGTTGAACGCGCGGATAACGCGGATACCCGTCAACCTTTCGCGGATAATGCTGTTCTGTTTGTCGATGTATTCGTCGCTCTTTTCCCAAAGAGGCATAATGCGACGCACGACGAAATACAGCACCGTCACGACGACCGGCACGAACGTGAACATAATAAGCGCAAGCCACGGATCGGCAAGAAACGCCAGCGCGCTTCCGCCAAGCACCAGAATGGGAATACTGATGACGCCCTGCATAAGCATACTCGCGCACTCTTCCAGAAGCCAGATATCGTTTGTGCTTCTCGTGATGAGCGCGCCCGTGCCCCAGTGATTGAGTTGGTCGGGATTGAGCGTGTTTACCTTTTTGAAAATTACTTCGCGCAAGGTCTTTGAATATCTGCTGACGACGCCCGCCGAGATTTTGTAGGACAAAATGCCCACGACAAGCCCCATTATCGACACGCCGAGCATTATCCCGGAACACGCAAGCGTAACCGTCATATTCTGCCCGCCGATACCGTATTCCACGATATAACTCATAAGATACGGCAGCCCCATCTAATACATATGACTGCGGCTCATTTGTGGTGAAT
>OQVL01001225.1_pt1 | contig 15112 bp, 12 predicted proteins | sample 1691501 | NCBI WGS metagenome assembly OQVL01 (sample SAMN03418253, study PRJEB22391) | human gut metagenome | biome: human-gut; feature: organic feature; material: feces | host: Homo sapiens | place: Tanzania | collected 2013-01
AGAAGGTCGACAAGGCTCTGAAGGCAAAGCTGCAGGCACAGGCGGCGGTGCTCGCCAACTCGGCTGTGGGCGCCACCGTGGCCGACTTCCCGCTGCGCCAGTCGCCAGCCGGAGCGGCATCGCTCTACGGGCTCACCGCAGGCACCACAATCCTCTTTTTCAACTCCGACGGATGCATTGACTGCTCAATCTACAAAGTGCGGCTGAGCGCAAGCATAGCCGCCTCGTCGCTCATCAAGGAGGGGCATCTGCGCATTGTCTCCGTCTATGGCGGCGACCCCGCGGCAGTAGAGAGCAAGCTTGCCACCGAGCCCGCCGACTGGGAAGTGGCATGCATCGACACCGCAGCCTACGACCAGCGTCTGCGTCCGGCGGTCTACGTGCTCGACAGCGACAAGAAGATAACCACCAAATTTGTCGACATCGACAGCCTGCTGCGCGCCATCGAGAGCGTGGCGCAGGCAAACGACAAATAAAAACAACTGAGATATGAAAAGACATCGCAAACTCCTACGGCGCATATTCGTCGCCGAGGCATACCGCACCTACGGCAACCTGTCGCGCTTCTTCATCCGCGTGTTTGCCGGCGTGATGTTCATGCAGTTCGGCATCCGCCAGATTGCAAACTACGACTTCTTTGTGAAATATTTCCCCGACCTCCTCGGCATGGGCTCCGCCACCACGCTCGACATGATGATAGCCATCGAGGTGGTCTGCTCGGCATTCCTGATCTTCGGATTCCTCACCCGCCTCTCCGTGGTGCTGCCCACGCTCTCCATGGCGGTGGCTGAATGGTATATCCTCGACAACGGACTGATGGCGGGCATCGCCAACATGCCTATGGGCGAGGTGGCGCTGATGTCGAGCCTGCAGCTGGGCTACGTGCCGCTGCTCTTTGTCGGCATGTTTGTGTTTATAATGCTGGCAGGCCCGGGAAAGGTGTCGGTCGACTATCTGCTGTCGCTCTACTTCACCAACAAGGACAGCCTTAACGAACTTAAAAACTTTTAGGAGGAAAAGAATAAATATACAATGAGAACAGCCGTATTGATTTCGGGAGGCGTCGACAGCGCCGTCGTGGTGCACAAACTCAAGGAGGAGGGCCACGACCTGACGCTATTCTACATCCGCATCGGAATGGACAACGGCGAGGGCGACTGCTCCGCCGAGGAAGACATCGAGATGTGTACCGCCATAGCCCACCGCTACGGGCTGCCGCTCGAGGTGGTGTCGCTACACCAGGAATACTGGGACAACGTGATGGAATATGCGCTGCGCACCGTCAGAAGCGGGCTGACGCCAAACCCCGACATGATGTGCAACAAGATGATAAAGTTCGGCTACTTCGAGCAGCGTTGGGGCAAGGACTTCGACATAACAGCCACCGGACACTACGCCACGACCACCTTTGTCGACGGGCGCAAATATCTCGCCACGGCGGTCGACCCGGTGAAGGACCAGACCGACTTCCTCGCGCAGATTTCCTACGAGCAGCTGATGCACCTGACGTTCCCCATCGGCTCGATGCCGAAGGAGGAGGTGAGGCGCATAGCGCAGCAGGCGAAACTGCCCAACGCCTACCGCAAGGACAGCCAGGGAATATGCTTCCTGGGCAAAATCAACTACAATGACTTCATCCGCCGCCATCTGGGCGAGAAGAAGGGCAACATCATCGAGCTGGAGACAGGCAAGAAAATCGGCGAGCACCGCGGATTCTGGTTCCACACCATCGGTCAGCGCAAGGGCTTGGGGCTGAGCGGAGGCCCGTGGTATGTGGTGAAGAAGAACGTGGCTGACAACACTATCTACGTCAGCCGCGGATACGACACCGACAAGCAGTATGGCAAGACGCTCCACCTCGACGAGATGCACTTCATCAGCGGAAACCCGTGGGAGGGACAGACCGAGCCGGTCGACATCATGTTCAAGAACCGCCACACGCCGGTGTTTATGAAAGCGCGCTTCGTGCCTCTCGGCGGAAGGGAATACGTCATCGAATCGGAAGAGAAGGTGCAGGGCATCGCCCCCGGACAGTTTGCCGTGGTCTACGACGCCACCGGCCACCTCTGCTACGGCAGCGGCATCATCACCGGACAGAAAGTGGTAATCTAACAACAAAAACAGCTGCGACATGACCGACAGAGTGAAAATCAGCGTGATGGGCATCACCCACAGCCAGATACAGAAAGGCGCCTACGCCGTACTCCTCACCGAGGACGGCGGACCTCACCGCATCCCCGTGGTGGTGGGCATCGCCGAAGCACAGTCGATAGTAGCATGGATGGAGCGCGTCAACCTGCCGCGCCCGCTCACCCACGACTTGTTCCGCTCGGTGACACGCGCCTTCGGCATCAGAGTGAAAGAGGTGTTTGTCAGCAAGTTTGAGAAAGGAATATTTTACTCCGAAATCACGTTTGCCGACGGCGACCGCGAAGTGGTGGTCGACGCGCGCACATCCGACGCGCTCGCCATCGCCCTGCGCTCGCACGCCCCCATCTACACCACCCGCGAGGTGATCGACGAGACGGGATTCATCGCCGAGGGGTTTGACGACGCGCCGGCTGCCGACAGCGACACCACCACCGTCGACGACGCAAGCCTGCTGCCGCTCAACCGCCTTGCCGAGGAGGAGCTGCAACGCATGCTCGCAAAGTGCATCAGCACGGAGGAGTATGAGCGCGCGGCGGAGATAAAGGCTGCCATCGACGAGAAACGCAGGCAGCAGAAACAAGAAAAAATCTAACAAAAAAATACAGAAAAACTTATGAGAAATCTACGTACAAGGTTTGCGATAATGAACTTCATGCAGTTCGCTGTGTGGGGTTCTTACCTCACCTCAATGGGAACCTACCTGTTCAGCATCGGAATGGGTGAACACATCGGAATGTTTTACGCAATGCAGGGCATCGTGTCGCTCTTCATGCCAGCGCTGATGGGAATCCTTGCCGACCGCTACGTCCCGGCACAGAAGCTGCTGAGCGCGTGCCACATCATCGCCGCCGCATTCATGATCGCCGCAGGCTACTACGGCATGACCACCGGCAGCGAGGCGCAGTTTGCAACGCTGTTCACGCTCTACTCTTGCAGCGTGGCGTTCTACATGCCTACCCTCTCGCTCTCCAACTCCGTTGCCTACAGCGGTCTTGAGGGTGCCGGACTCGACCCCGTGAAGGTGTTTCCGCCGATACGCACACTCGGCACCGTCGGTTTCATCTGCATGATGTGGGTTGTCGACCTGATGGGATTCCAGCAGAACTACAACCAGTTCTTCGTCTGCGGCGTCGTAGGGCTGCTCTTCGGAGCATACGCGCTGACGCTCCCCCCATGCCCGGTGAGCAACGACGGCGGCAGCTCGGTGGCACAGTCGCTCGGACTCGACGCCTTCAAGCTGTTCAAACAGAAACGCATGGCGATATTCTTCATCTTCTCGATGCTCCTCGGCGTGTCGCTGCAGATTACCAACGGATTCGCCAACACCTATATCACAAGCTTCGGCTCGATAGCCGAATATCAGGGCACGTTCGGCGTTGAGCACGCCAACATGCTGATTTCGCTGTCGCAAGTTTCGGAAACGCTCTGCATCCTGCTCATCCCGTTTGTGATGAGCCGTTTCGGCATCAAGCGCGTGATGATCATCGCGATGCTGGCATGGGTGTTCCGCTTCGGGCTCTTCGGCTTCGGCAACCCGGGCAGCGGCGTATGGATGTTTGTCCTCTCGATGATTGTCTACGGCGTGGCGTTCGACTTCTTCAACGTCTCCGGCTCGCTCTTCGTCAACCAGGAAGTGAGCGGCAAGCTGCGCTCGAGCGCGCAGGGACTCTTCGTGCTGATGACAAACGGCGTGGGTGCCACGGTGGGCACTCTCGGCGCACAAGCGGTGATCAACAACTTCGTCGACATGACGTCGATGGCGCCGCAGGTGGAAGGATGGCAGACGTCATGGCTCATCTTCGCCGGCTACGCTCTCGCGGTGGCTCTGCTGTTTATGGTGGTGTTCGACTCCGGAAAGAAGCGTCAGCCCACAGAAAAACTGACAAGATAAAGAAAAAACAACGTAAAAAATCAATATGCATCGATTTTATGCTCCCGACATTACCACGACAATGCTGCTCCCCGACGAGGAGGCGCAGCATTGCGTGCGCGTGTTGCGGCTGAAAGAGGGCGAAGAGGTGGAGGTGGTCGACGGAAAAGGGCATCTCCATCTGTGCCGCATCCTGAACGCCAACGCCAAAAACTGCGCCGTGGAGATTGTCGGAACAACCGACGTGAAGCCCCACTGGGGATGCCGCATCACGGTGGCTATCGCTCCGACAAAAAACATGGACCGCATGGAATGGATGGCGGAGAAGGTGACGGAGATGGGCGTGGACCGCATCGTGCCGCTCCTGTGCCGATACTCGGAGAGGAAGGTGCTGAAGACGGAACGCCTGCGCAAAATTCTCGTGGCAGCGATGAAGCAGTCGCTGAAGGCTACGCTGCCGCAGCTCGACGACCTCACGCCGTTTGACGATTTCATGAAGGCTCTCCCCGACGGACAGCGGTTCATTGCCTACTGCGACCCCGCAATCCCGAGGCGCGACTTCGTGAAGGAATGCCTTCCGGAGAGCGACGTGACGATTCTGGTGGGACCCGAAGGCGACTTCAGCCAGCCCGAGATACGCGCGGCTCTCGATGCCGGATTCATCCCCGTGAGCCTCGGCGACAGCCGTCTGCGCACAGAAACGGCGGGCGTGTTTGCCTGTGCCGCAATCCACACGATAAACCAATTGAAAAAATGATAGAACAACTCAAAAACTCTGCCTCAGGCAACTTCTTCCTGCTCGCAGGCCCTTGCGTGATAGAGGGCGAACAGATGGCTATGGACATCGCCGGACAAATAGTGGAAACCACCCGTCGGCTGGGCATCCCTTACGTGTTCAAAGGAAGCTACCGAAAGGCGAACCGCTCGCGGATAGACTCGTTTACGGGCATCGGCGACATAAAGGCGCTCGAAGTGCTGAAAAAGGTGAGACAAACCTACAACATCCCCGTGGTGACCGACATCCACGCCGCCGAAGAAGCGGCGATGGCTGCAGAATATGTCGACGTGCTGCAGATTCCGGCGTTCCTATGCCGACAGACCGACCTGCTCGTGGCGGCGGCGCGAACCGGAAAGACGGTCAACATCAAGAAGGGACAGTTCCTGTCGCCGGAGGCCATGGAATTTGCCGTGCAGAAGGTGAAGGACGCGGGCAACAACGACGTGGCGATAACCGAGCGCGGAACGACGTTCGGCTACCAGGACCTGATTGTGGACTACCGCGGAATCCCTACGATGCGCCGGTTCGCACCAGTGATTCTCGACGTGACACACTCGCTGCAGCAGCCAAACCAGACGTGCGGCGTGACGGGCGGACTGCCCCACCTCATCGAGACAATGGCGCGATGCGGAATCGCTGCCGGTGTCGACGGTCTGTTTATGGAGACGCATCAAAACCCGGCGGTGGCGAAGTCGGACGGGGCAAACATGCTGCCGCTCGACCGCATGGAGGGACTGCTCGAACGGCTGTCGGCGCTGCGCATGGCTGTAAACGAAATAGACCGCTGATGGGACGCATTCTCGCTATCGACTACGGACGGAAGCGCACGGGAATAGCCGTGACCGACACGCTGCAGATTGTGGCTAACGGACTCACCACCGTGCCCACCCACCAGCTGCTCACGTTTCTGAAGCAATACGTGGCGAAAGAGCCCGTGGAACGGATTGTCGTGGGGCTGCCCAAGCAGATGAACAACGAGCCGTCGGAGAGCATGCGCTACATCAAGCCGTTTCTCGCCCAGCTGGCTAAGGAAATGCCGCAGATGCCGGTGGAGATGTACGACGAGCGGTTTACGTCGGTGATTGCCCACCGCGCCATGCTCGACGGAGGAATGAAGAAGACGGCTCGCCGCGACAAGGCGATTGTCGACGAGATTTCTGCCACAATCATCCTCAACGATTTCCTCGAAAGCCGGCGATGACGCAAAAAAACAAAAAAACACGAAATAAGATATGATACTACCTATTTATTTATACGGTCAGCCGGTGCTCAGACAAGAGGCCGACGACGTGGATGAAAAATATCCCGACCTGAAAAAACTGGTCGAGAATATGTATGAGACGATGTATGAGTCGGACGGTGTGGGACTCGCCGCACCGCAAATCGGTCTGCCGATACGGCTGATCGTAATCGACGCCGACGTGCTCAAAGACACGTTCCCCGAGCTTGAGGGTGTGAAAATGACTCTCGTCAACCCGGAGCTCGACATCCTGACCGACTCTCCGACAGTGAGCCGCTCGGAGGGATGCCTCAGCCTCCCCGGACTCAGCGAAAACGTGGTGCGCCACGAGAAGGTGCGCCTCAACTGGCTCGACACCGACTTCGTGGAGCACGAGCAGGTGTTTGAGGGATTCCTCGCGCGAATCATCCAGCACGAATACGACCACCTCGACGGAATCCTCTACGTTGACCGCATCTCGCCGATACGCAAACAGCTGATAAAGACAAAACTGAACAACATCGCCCGCGGACGAGTGCGCTGCGACTACAAAATCAAAGAAACACGCAAACACTAAGAAACATCAACCAAAATCAGAAACAATTATGGCTGACGACAAGAAAGTGATATTCTCAATGGTGGGAGTGAGCAAAATCTACCCACCGCAGAAACAAGTGCTCAAAGACATATACCTGTCGTTCTTCTACGGCGCGAAAATCGGCATCATCGGTCTGAACGGTGCCGGAAAGTCGACGCTGCTGAAGATTATCGCGGGAATCGACAAGCAGTATCAGGGAGAAGTGGTGTTCTCCCCGGGATACAGCGTAGGATACCTGGAGCAGGACCCGAAACTCGACCCTTCGAAAACCGTCAAGGAAATCGTGCAGGAGGGCGTGCAGCCGGTGCTCGACCTGCTGAAGGACAAGCTGATAAACCGGCAGGCGGAGCTGCAGGACAAGCTCGACGCAGCCGACGCATGGAACATCGACAACAAGCTTGAGCGTGCGATGGACGCGCTGCGCTGTCCGCCGGAAGACCAGAACGTGGCAACACTGTCGGGTGGCGAACGCCGACGCGTGGCGCTGTGCCGACTGCTGCTGCAAAACCCCGACATCCTGCTGCTCGACGAGCCTACCAACCACCTCGACGCTGAATCGATCGACTGGTTGGAGCAACACCTGCAACAGTATCCAGGCACGGTGATATGCATCACCCACGACCGATACTTCCTCGACCACGTGGCGGGATGGATTCTCGAGCTCGACCGCGGCGAGGGTATCCCCTGGAAGGGAAACTACAGCTCTTGGCTCGACCAGAAGACCAAACGGATGGCGCAGGAGGAGAAGCAGGCAAGCAAACGGCGCAAGACGCTCGAACGCGAGCTGGAATGGATTCGCATGGCGCCGAAAGCGCGTCAGGCAAAAGGAAAGGCGCGCCTGTCGAGCTACGACCGACTGCTCAACGAAGACCAGAAGGAACGCGAGGAGAAACTCGAAATCTTCATCCCCAACGGTCCGCGCCTCGGAAACAAGGTTATCGAGGCTCAGCACATGGCGAAGGCTTTCGGCGACAAGGTGCTGTTTGACGACCTCAACTTTATGCTGCCGCCTAACGGCATTGTCGGCGTGATCGGTCCGAACGGTGCCGGAAAAACTACGCTTTTCAAACTCATCATGGGGCTGGAACACGCCGACAAGGGTTCGTTTGAAGTGGGCGAGACGGTGAAGATTGCCTACGTTGACCAAAACCACAAGGACCTCGACCCTGAGAAGACGGTCTACCAGGTGGTGTCGGGCGGCACCGAACTCTTCCGCATGGGCGGACGCGACGTGAACGCACGCGCATACCTCTCGAAATTCAACTTCGCGGGTGCCGACCAGGAGAAGAAAATCGGTATGCTCTCCGGCGGTGAGCGCAACCGCCTGCACCTGGCTATGGCTCTGAAGGAGGAAGGCAACGTGCTGCTCCTCGACGAGCCTACCAACGACATCGACGTGAACACGCTGCGCGCGCTGGAGGAAGGCTTGGAAAACTTTGCCGGATGCGCGGTAGTCGTGAGCCACGACCGATGGTTCCTCGACCGAATCTGCACCCACATCCTCGCCTTCGAGGGCGACAGCCAGGTGTTCTTCTACGAGGGCACATACACGGAGTATGAGGAGGACAAGCGCCGACGCATGGGCGACGTGGAACCGCACCGCATACGCTACCGCAAGCTGATGGAATAATCCCACACAAACGCGCGCACCGACGCGCTGAAAAAAGAAATGTCGCAGACCCACCCCACCGGTGCGCCTGCGACATTTTTGCATGTTTATGCCTTTAACTCAAGCCTTCGATAAGGCCGTCCTTGATTCTGATGTTGAGAGCCATAGGCTTCTTCGGCAGTCCGGGCATGCGGAGAATGTCGCCTGCCACGACAACTATCATCTCCGCGCCGCTGTTGACAATCACTTCGTTGACCTGAAGTTCGAAGCCGTCGGCGGCTCCCATGCGCTTGGGGTCGGTGGAGAATGAATACTGCGTCTTGGCGATGCACACCGGGAAATGACCCATGCCGTTGCGCTCAAGGGTCTGCATCATGCGGCGCGCCGACGTGCTGAACACAACCGACGTGGCGCCGTAAATCTCGGTGGCAACCTTCACTACCTTCTCCTCGATGCTGTCGCTGTCGGCATAAGCAAAGCGGAGCGGCGCCGACGGCTCCCGCTCGATGGTGTCGACCACAAGACGAGCCAACTCCTCCGCGCCGGCACCTCCCTCGGAAAACGCCCGGTTGACGGCAAACCCTACGCCGAGACGGCGGCAGTGCGTCTCGATGGCGGCAACCTCGGCATCGGTGTCGCTCGGAAAGCGGTTGATGGCAACAATCACCGTCTGCCCGAACTTGCGGATGTTGCGCAGATGCTTGTCGAGATTCTCGAATCCTGCCTCGACGGCTGCCACATTCTCTTCCTTGACAACGGCATAGTCGACGCCGCCCTGCACCTTCAGTCCCTGCACCGTGGCTACAAGAATCGTGAGGCTCGGCTGCAGTCCCGACTTGCGACACTTGATGTCGTAAAACTTCTCCGCTCCGAGGTCGGCGCTGAACCCTGCCTCGGTGACCACATAGTCGCTGCACGACATCGCCGCCTTCGTCGCCACGATGGAGTTGCAGCCGTGGGCTATGTTGGCAAACGGTCCGCCGTGGATAAACGCCGGCGTATGCTCGATGGTCTGCACAAGATTAGGCTTCAACGCTGCCTTCAGAAGCACCGTGATGGCGCCCTCTACGCCCATATCCTTGACCGTGAACGGCTTGTCGTCGTAGGTGAAACCCAGCAGTATGTTGCCGATGCGGCGCTCAAGGTCGGCAAGGTCGGACGCCAGGCAGACAATAGCCATCAGCTCTGACGCGGCAGTGATGTCGAATCCCGTCTGACGGGTAACGCCGTTGGTGCGCGGTCCCAGACCAATCACCACATCGCGAAGCGCACGGTCGTTGACGTCGAGCACGCGCCGCCAAACCACCGTCTTCAGTCCAAACCCCTCTGCCTCATGCTGATACAGATAATTGTCGAGCAACGCGGAAATCATATTGTGGGCTGACGTAATGGCATGGAAATCGCCCGTGAAATGGAGGTTTATCTTCTCCATCGGAACCACCTGGGCATAACCGCCGCCGGCAGCGCCGCCCTTGACGCCGAAACACGGTCCCAGCGACGGCTCGCGCAGTGCCACCGACACACGCTTGCCGATGCGGTTCAACCCAAGCGCAAGCCCCACCGACACCGTCGTCTTGCCGATGCCGGCCTTCGTGGCGGTGATTGCCGTGACAAGAATCAGCCTGCTCTTCTTCACCTTCGCCTCGTCGACAATCGACAAGGGCAGTTTAGCTATATACTTACCGTAATGGTCGAGGCACTCGGCGTCGATGCCGGCACGCTCGGCTACCTTCTCGATGCGGTCCATCGCCACGCTGCGCGCTATTTCTATGTCTGATTTCATCGCTTTTCTCAAATTTATGTGCAAAGGTAGCCATTTCCACCCAACTCCACAAGTCACCGCCCCTCCACGACCGCGAAAGCGGTCACCCACACATAAAACCACGCCAACAGATGCGCCAAACGTAGACAAAATTCAAGCAATTTGCTATAAAATATACCCGTCAGAAGACATTTCGAGTTGGTGAACCAATATTTTTTAGTATCTTTGCAGTTACTAAATGATATGTCAAAGCAAGGAAATATAATAATTTATTAATCAACATAGTGCAATTATGAAAAGATTTTATCTCGCCCTGGCGATGTTGGCGGCACTCCCAGCCGCCACCTCGGCTCAAACCATCCTCAACGAGGGGTTTGAAACGACAAGCACCGACCAGTACAGTCCCAACTTTCCAGACGGTTGGTCGACCGTTGACTCCTACACGGGAAACAACGACAGGTATCGGTGGAACGTATACTATTATGAAAAAGGTACGATGACCGGAACCCACTGCGCGTCGGTCGACGGTCCGATGTTTACAGGCGGTGAGGACGGCGGCGAGGGTCCGCGTGAGGAAATCCTCCTCACTCCGGAGCTCAACCTCGACAACACTTATCAGCTGTCGTTCGACTGGATGGCGGCGTCGAAGGCTGCCATCGATGAGGGCAAGTACGACTTCCAGGTGCGCATCGTGACCGATGGCAACGTGGAGGGAGCCGAGACTATTTGGTCGTTCAACAACGCAACACAGCTGAAGGAGAACGGCAACGTCCCATATCCGTGGACTGCTTGGACTATCTACAAAACGATGATCGACCTGAGCAAATGGCAAGGAAAGAACATCAAGGTGGCGTTTGTCTACAAGATGCTCAAGACCACTGCCAACGTGCTCGACATCGACAACGTGGTGGTGAAGCAGTTCACGCCTGCCACCGGCCCTAAGGGTGTGCTGTCGAAGAAGCAGTACAACTTCGGAGAGGTGTATATGGACTCAAAAATGTTCTCCGATGTGATCACTCTTAAAAACGAAGGCAAGAGCGGCTTGAAAATCACAAGCATCGACTACCCGCAGGGCGTTGGCTCGACAATCGACCCAGCTGTGGTAGACCTCGACGCCAACGCATCGCTCGACTTCAAGCTCAGCTACACCGCCGCGCTCACCACTCCGCAGAGCGGCTACGTGACGCTGCACACCACCGGAGGCGACCTGCAGATAAAGGTGCTCGCCACAAAGGTGGCGCTGCCCGACGGATACACATTCGAGGGCTTCGAGAACGGATGTCCGCCTGCCGGATGGACCGGAAACGGATGGAAGGCGTCGAATTATTCCATCGAGGGCGACTACACCGCCTACGCTTCGGTGACGCTCGACGGCGCAAGCTATCTGACCACTCCGCGTCTCGACATGTCGACAGGCGCACACTCGGTGGCATTCTCTGCCTTCAACGAGTTTGACTCCGACGAGGAAAATGCCGTGCCCGACAACGACGTGACGCTCGAATTCTCGAAAGACGGCGGCGCTACGTGGTCGACCGTATGGGAATCGACAAACTACAACGCTCTGGAGAAGGTGAGCGTAAACCTCGGCTCGCCGGCATCTGACAACTGCCTGCTGCGCTGGGCATACAGCGCCGTGGACATCAGCAGCTCCGACAACATTCCTGAGACATCGGTGGCTTTCATCGACGCTATCATCCTTCCGCCGCTCTACGGCACCGGCGGCAAGCCTGCCGAGGCAACTCTCGTCTCGCCTGCCGACAAGTCGGAGAACCTTTACAACAAAAACATAACGCTGACATGGCGTCCGGCGCTCTTCGCCGACGGATACAAGCTATATGTGGGCTCTGACGCCGCTGCCACAAACCTTGTCAACGGACAAGACCTCGGCAACGCAACTTCTTATGTAATCGCCTCTGCCGACTATGCCACTACCTACAACTGGAAGGTGGTGCCCTACAACGCGCAGGGCGACGCCGACAATGCAACTGTGTGGACTTTCACTACCATCGCCGACCAGACGATAAACACATTCCCGTGGACTGAAAACTTTGAAAGCGGAAACGAGCCGCCGACAGGTTGGAACGTGGAATACGACAGCTACACGAAATGGTCTACTACCAACAAGGTGAACCCATTCGAAGGAAAATACAGCGCATCGGTGGGCTGCAACGTTGCCAACAAATCGTCGCAGCTCGTAACGCCCGACTTCAAAATCCCTGCCGGCTCAAATCTGCAGATGAGCTTCTACTGGGGCAACGCTATGCCTGTAAGCCTGCTGAAAGACGAGACAGGTCTGCGACAGAACCCATCGACTGCCGACAACGGTGTCGACGCTTGCTTCTTTGAGGTGCTCGACGGCGGCGAATGGCATCAGCTGGCTGTGCTCTCCGACAACTCCGACGACCGCTACTGGTATCTCGAAACCGTAAACCTCGCTGCCTACGCTGGCAAGACGGTGACTTTCCGCTGGCGTTACGTGGGACACGACTACGACAACGCGAAGGGCGTGGGTCTCGACCTTATCACGGTGACCACTTCTGCCGACACCAAGGCGTCGTTCAACGCTACGGATTGGAACGCAGGCACGGTCAACTACTACAAGACTGTAAACTCAACTCCGAAATTCTCGGTAATCAACGAGGGCAGCACTGCGCTGACTATAAAATCGGCGAAATTCTCAACCGAGAACTTCACAACCGACCTCGCTGCCGGAACAACGATCGAGCCGAAGAAGGGCGCCGCTTTCTCTATCACGTTCAACGCGCTCAACGCCGAGGCTCAGGTCAACGACAACCTCGTTGTGGAATTCGATGGCGGATACTCAATCTCTATGCCGGTGACCGGCTTGGCTATGGCCGCCGACTCCCACTACTACGACTTTGAGAACGACACTCCGGGCGCTCTCGCTCCTGAGGGATTCACCACAATCGACGTTGACCGCCAGCTCACAAAGCCGATGACGAGTATGAACTATCCGCAACGCGGAGCGGCTACGGCATTCACCGTGCAGCAGAACTCTGACTGGAACGGCGTGCTCGACCCGGTAAGCGGAAACCAGACACTCGTGGCTATCGCCTCACAGGACGAAAGCGCAACTGTCGACGACTGGTTGATCAGCCAGCAGCTCACCGCCACCGACAAGTCGAAATTCCACTTCTACGCCCGCAACTGGGAGTCGACTCTCGCAATCTACCCTTGCGCGCAAAGCTGCGTGGAGGTGCTCGTATCAACTACCGACAACACCAACACGGCAAGCTTCACATCTGTAATGCCTACAACCACAATGCCTTACTACAACAAGGAAACGTGGGAGCACTACACCGTGGACCTCAGCAAATATGCCGGACAGAAGATATATGTAGCCGTGCGCCACACCGTGAAAGACGGACTGGCTGCATTCTTCGACGACTTCTACTTTGAGCACTTCACAAACTTCGGCGGCGTAAACAGCGTGAATGCCGACAGCAACGTCTACGTCTACCCTAACCCGGTAGCCTCGACTCTCTTTGTCAACGGTGCTGACGCCGACACGCAAATCAGCATCTACAACGCTGCCGGAAGCCTCGTGGCAACAACCGTCGGACAGCAAGCCAACGTCGACAGTCTCGCCCCTGGCGTCTACGTAGTGCGCGTGGCAACAGCCAACGGCATCGCCACCACTCGCATCATAAAGAAATAACACCTTTCTTTATCCACAACCAAAAAGCCTCCTTGACGGGAGGCTTTTTTTTGTGCGCCGACACCCAGCCGGAAAGACAGGCATAGGGATGCGCCAACCGAGGGCACACAAACAAAAAGCGGGCAGCGCCATCGGCACTGCCCGCTCCTCATCTGTACGATATTTTTTTACATTTCCTTCGCGATAGCATCGGCGATGGCCTGCATCTCCTCCGCCGGAAGCGTAAGCTTCTGCTTGTCGAAATACATATCCTTCTCCTCAACGATAGGAATCAGATGGATATGCGCGTGAGGCACTTCAAGACCAATCACCGCAACGCCAACACGCTTGCACGGCAACGCCTTGTCGATGGCTTTCGCCACACGGCGCGCAAACATCGTCAGCGACTGATAGTCGTCGTCTGAAAGGTTGAAGATATAGTCGTTCTCCGTCTTGGGCACCACAAGCACATGCCCCTTGTTCACCGGGTTGATGTCGAGAAAAGCAAAGTTTTTCTCATCCTCCGCCACCTTGTAGCACGGAATCTCGCCCGCAATGATTTTACTGAAAATAGTTGCCATTACAATATCTCGATTTTAACGATTTCAAAAGTCATAACGCCCTGCGGCACCTTGATTTCCACGATGTCGCCCACGCGCTTTCCGAGCAAACCCTTGGCTATCGGTGTGCTCGAAGCGATTTTCTTCTCCTTGAGGTTAGCCTCCGAGTCGGCAACGATGGTATACGCCATTGTAGCCCCGTTCTTGGTGTTTTTGATGGTCACGGTGTTCATGATCTGCACCTCGTCGGTGTTGAGTTTAGCCTCGTCGATGATGCGTGCGCTCGCGAGCATATCTTTTAGTTGCGAGATTTTCATTTCAAGCATACCTTGCGCTTCCTTCGCGGCATCATACTCGGAATTCTCCGAAAGGTCGCCCTTATCGCGAGCCTCGGCAATGGCAGCAGAAATGCGGGGACGCTCAACGCTTTCAAGGTAAGCGATTTCCTTCATCTTTTTGTCATAACCATCCTTGGTCATGTAGGTAATTGCCATATCGAAATTTATTTTTAAAATTAGTAAAATAAAAAGAGAATCTCTACCAGCGCATGATCGAGACCCCTCTTCTGTCGTTATTATGTTTCTGAGACAAAGGTAAGCCTAACTTTTATGAAAAGCAAATAAAAACACCAAATTTATTCTACAAAAAAAAGGCGGCACACCGCAAATCCGCGCCGTGCCGCCTATGCATAAGGGTTGGCTGTCCCGTCTAATAAACTATCACTTTTGTCGTATTTCCCAAAACCTTGACGAGATATGCTCCCTTCTGCACTGATAGCCTGTCTGCCGCCGACGAGCAAAAGTGAGAGGCGACCAAACGTCCGTCTGGCGTGTAAATGTCGGCTGTTTTGCCTTCTGCATTAATCTTGATATAGAATCTGCATGGGACAGCTTTTGATTGCATAATT